>JGIcombinedJ30088_10001755_pt1 | contig 21550 bp, 14 predicted proteins | sample PinacodermPK_FD_30088 | JGI IMG/M metagenome (IMG submission 30088)
CATGCCGATAAGCATGGCCAACGGCCGACATTCATTCTCGCCTGTTAGCAAATCAAGCAATGGACAGCCGGAGAGCATAGAGGACTTCATCAATCTCGACAAATTCAGTACTCTGAAACAGCATGTCTCAAACTACAAAGACCACTGTGACAAGACTCTTGCACTCCTTTAGTTCATAGGCCGAGCTTTTCCAGCATTGGTTCCAACTGGACAAGGATCGCGCGATAGCGGCAGAGACCTCGTGGCTGTCCATTGCGCCTTTCTTCAGAAACGCCTCCCTTTAGACAAACAACGCCTCCAGCATTTTTCCTTGCTGGGCATGCTTGGCCGGGTTTTCAATGCCCGATTGGAAAGTCGGGTTTTGCTCTTTTCGGATGGTGATCGGTCCGTCCAGCATGGCATGGTCGGCGGTTGGCAATTCTGGTTGCGCACGAGGGTTTGCCAAGGCGTTTTTCCTCGACATCCGTTTTGAACAAGTTGCCGACAGCCTTGCACCTTGCGGCAAGTTCCGAGTGTGCCGGGCACCGCAACCGGCGTCGCTGGATGCGATGCTGGCTGCGCCGAAACGAGCAGATGAGCCGGTTTGCGAAGCCGAATGGATTTCCGACGGATCGCCCCTCAGCGTGCATGCCACAATATTCGGTTGCGTGAAGGTGACGGCCATTGGTCCAACGATGTTGGAGTCGGATGGGCATCTTTGGCAAGGCTTTCGCCGAGCTTGCTTCCAAGGCAACGAAGGACGACGCCTCGGCGATTGTCCCAATTGAGCAGGGAAGTTCATGGCCGCAGGCGACCAAGATGGGGAGCGGAAGCTGGGTGTGTTCAACCGCAAGCCGGCCCGGAGCAACTGAAAGGCGCTGGTGTCGCGACAAGGCATCGGTTCGGCAACGTCACGAATTCGAGTGCGCTGCTTCCCGCAACGGTGACAGATGGAATTCGCGCAACGCGTGCCGTGGTGTCGCTGTGACCAATCCGGCTATGTTGGTGCAGCCGGAAGTGCGCGTTGTCGTCTCCTTTGCAGCGTTCACCGATCTCCGTCGGACACGTCGCGGTTGGACATGCGAACCGGAACTGCCTACAAGATGCGCATGGTGCAACCCATTTCGGCCTGCAGTTCGCGCCAGGCGGAGGGCAGGCCCCGCCAAGAGTGCAGTCAGCCAGCGTTGAGAGCCCGGAGGCCATAGCAATGACCTTGACAGCTCGCCCAATCAGGGCAGTTCCGGTGGCCACGTTCCTCGCATTGCTGATCGCGCTTCAGCCCGCTGCATCCCAGGCAAGTTGCGCCGGCTGGAATACTGAAGATTTTTTCAGTGCCGCCACGCCGACTTCGGTAGAGCGATGCCTTGATGCCGGAGCGGACCTTCATGCCCGCGATTCGTACGGTCGGACCCCTCTTCACTTTGCGGCTGCGTTCAGCGAAGCTCCGGCTGTCGTGCAGGCTCTGCGCGCATTCCTTGGCGGCATTCCGGTGGTTTCCAGCGTGTTCAGCGCAGCGCCGACTGTCGTGCAGGCTCTGCTGGATGCCGGAGCGGACCCGAATGTGCGCGACGAGAGCGGTCGGACCCCTCTTCACTTTGCGGCTGCGTTCAGCGCAGCGCCGACAGTCGTGCAGTTCTTGCTGGATGCCGGAGCGGACCCGAATGTGCGCGACAAGGGCGGTCGGACCCCTCTCCACACTGCGGCTAGGTACAGCGCAGCACCGGCTGTCGTGCAGGCTCTGCTGGATGCCGGAGCGGACCCCTCAGCTCGTGATGATGAAGGAAAAGTGCCATTAGAGCATATTCCGGAAGATTCCCCGCTGCGTTCGACCGACGCATTGCTGGTCGCGCTTCAGCCCGCTGCATCCCAGGAAAGTTGCGACGAGTGGAATTCTCATGATTTTTTCCGTGCCGCCACACCGACTTCGGTAGAGCAATGCCTTGATGCCGGAGCGGACCTGAATGCCCGCGACGAGGACGGTCGGACCCCTCTTCACCATGCGGCTGCGTTCAGCGAAGCGCCGGCNGTCGTGCAGGCTCTGCTGGATGCCGGAGCGGATCCGAATGCCCGCAACAAGTACGGTTGGACCCCTCTCCACGCTGCGGCTGGGTACAGCGAAGCGCCGGCAGTCGTGCAGGCTCTGCTTGATGCCGGAGCGGACCCGAATGCCCGCGACATGGTCGGTCTGACCCCTCTCCACTTTGCGGCTGCTTACAGCGAAGCGCCGGCAGTCGTGCAGGCTCTGCTTGATGCCGGAGCGGATCCGTCAGCTCGTGATGATGCAGGAAAAGTGCCATTTGAGCGTATTCCAGAATACTCCCCGTTGCGTTCGACCGACGCATTGCTGATCGCGCTTCAGCCCGCTGCATCCAAGGAGAGTTGCGACGACTGGAATTCTCCTGCTTTTTTCCGTGCCGCCACGCCGACTTCGGTGGAGCGATGCCTTGATGCCGGAGCGGACATGCATGCCCGCGACGAGGACGGTCGGACCCTTCTTCACGTTGCGGCTAGGTACAGCGAAGAACCGGCTGTCGTGCAGGCTCTGCTGGATGCCGGAGCGGACCCGTCAGCTCGTGATGATGAAGGAAAAGTGCCATTAGAGCATATTCCAGAAGATTCCCCGCTGCGTTCGACCAACGCATTGCTGATCGCGCTTCAGCCCGCTGCATCCCAGGTTAGTTGCGACGACTGGAATTCTCATGATTTTTTCCGTGCCGCCACGCCGACTTCNGTAGAGCAATGCCTTGATGCCGGAACGGACCCGAATGTGCGCGGTGCGTACGGTCAGACCCCTCTTCACCATGCGGCTGGGTTCAGCGAAGCGCCGGCTGTCGTGCAGGCTCTGCTGGATGCCGGAGCGGACCTGAATGCCCGCGACGAGTATGGTCAGACTCCTCTTCACTTTGCAGCAGTTGTAAGCGATGCGCCTGCAGTCGTGCAGTACTTGCTGGATGCCGGAGCGGACCCGAATGCCCGCGACGAGGACGGTTCGACCCCTCTCCACGCTGCGGCTGGGTACAGCGAGGCGCCGGCGGTCGTGCAGGTTCTGCTGAATGCTGGAGCGGACCCGAATGTACGCGCCAAGGACGGTCGGACCCCTCTTCACCTTGCGGCATTAGAAAGCGAAGCGCCGGCAGTCGTGCAGGTTCTGCTGAATGCCGGGGCGGACCTCAATGCGCGCTCAGGGCACGGTTGGGCCCCTCTCCACGTTGCGGCTGGTCTCAGCAAAACGCCGGCAGTCGTGCAGGTTCTGCTGGATGGTGGAGCGGACCCGAATGTGCGCGCCAAGGACGGTTGGACCCCTCTTCACTTTGCGGCTAGGTTCAGCGAAGCGCCGGCAGTCGTGCAGTTCTTGCTTGATGCCGGAGCGGACCCGTCAGCTCGTGATGATGAAGGAAAAGTACCATTAGAGCATATTCCGGAAGATTCCCCGCTGCGTTCGACCGACGCATTGCTGGTCGCGCTTCAGCCCGCTGCATCCCAGGAAAGTTGCGACGACTGGAATTCTCGTGATTTTTTCCATGCCGCCACGCCGACTTCGGTAGAGCGATGCCTTGTTGCCGGAGCGAACCCGAATGTGCGCGATCGGTTCGGTCGGACCCCACTTCACAATGCGGCTTGGTTAAGTGAAGCACCGGCAGTCGTGCAGGTTTTGCTGAGTGCCGGAGCGGACCTGAATGCGGGCGACAAGAACGATTCTACCCCTCTTCACTTTGCGGCTAGGTTCAGCAAATCGCCGGCTGTCGTGCAGGTCCTGCTGGATGCCGGAGCGGACCCGAATGTGCGCGATCGGTTCGGTCGGCCCCCTCTTCACCTTGCAGCTAGGTTCAGCAAATCGCCGGCTGTCGTGCAGGCTCTGCTCGATGCCGGAGCGGACCCGTCAGTTCGTGATGATGAAGGAAAAGTGCCATTAGAGCATATTCCAGAAGATTCCCCGTTGCGTTCGACCGACGCATTGCTGATCGCGCTTCAGCCCGCTGCATCCAAGGAAAGTTGCGACGACTGGAATTCTCCTGCTTTTTTCCGTGCCGCCTCGCCAACTTCGGTAGAGCGATGCCTTGATGCCGGAGCGGACCTCAATGCCCGCGACGAGCGCGGTTTCACCCCTCTACACTTTGCCGCTTCAAACAGCGAAACGCCGGCTGTCGTGCAGTTCTTGCTTGATGCCGGAGCGGACCCGAATGCCCGGGACGAGGACGGTCGGACCCCTTTCCACGCTGCGGCTGCGTTCAGCGAAGCGCCGGCTGTCATGCAGATTTTGCTGGATGCCGGAGCGGACCCGAATGCACGCGACGGGGGCGGTTGGACCCCTCTACACTTTGCGGCTGAATTCAGCGAAGCGCCGGCTGTCGTGCAGGTTCTGCTGGATGCCGGAGCGGACCCGAACGGCCGTTACGAGGGCGGTTGGACCCCTCTTCACTCTGCGGCTGCTCTCAGCGAAGCGCCGGCTGTCGTGCAGGTTCTGCTGGATGCCGGAGCGGACCCGAATGCGCGCCATGTGGACGGTCGGACCCCTCTTCACATGGCGGTTGCTTACAGCGAAACGCCGGCAGTCGTGCAGGTTCTGCTGGATGCCGGAGCGGACCCGTCAGCTCGAGATGATGAAGGAAAAGTACCATTCGAGCATATTCCGGAAGATTCCCCGCTGCGTTCGACCGACGCATTGCTGATTGCGCTTCAGCCCGCTGCATCCCAGGAAAGTTGCGACGACTGGCATTCTCTTTATTATTTCGTTACCGCCACGCCAACTTCGGTGGAGCGATGCCTTGATGCCGGAGCGGACCTGCATGCCCGCGACGAGTATGGTCGGACCCCTCTCCACGCTGCGGCTGCGTTCAGCGAAGCGCCGGCTGTCATGCAGGTTCTGCTGGATGCCGGAGCGGACACGTCAGCTCGTGATGATGCAGGAAAGGTGCCATTTGAGCATATTCCGGAAGATTCCCCGCTGCGTTCGACCGACGCATTGCTGATTGCGCTTCAGCCCGCTGCATCCCAGGAGAATTGCGACGACTGGAATTCTCATGATTTTTTCCGTGCCGCCACGCCGACTTCGGTAGAGCAATGCCTTGATGCCGGAGCGGACCCGAATGTGCGCGGTGCGTACGGTCAGACCCCTCTTCACCATGCGGCTGGGTTCAGCAAGACGCCGGCTGTCGTGCAGGTTCTGCTGGATGCCGGAGCGGACCCGAATGCGCGCGCAGAGGGCGGTTGGACCGCTCTTCACTTTGCGGCTGCGTTCAGCGAGGCGCCGGTTGTTGTGCAGGTTCTGCTGGATGCCGGAACGGACCTGAATGTGCGCGGAGAGGACGGTCTGACCCCTCTCCACGCTGCGGCTGGGTTCAGCGAGGCGCCGGCTGTCGTGCAGGTTCTGCTGGATGCCGGAGCGGACCCGTCAGCTCTTGATGAGGAAGGAATGGTACCTTTTGAGCATATTCCGGAAGATTCTCCGCTGCGTTCGACTGACGCATTGCTGATCGCGCTTCAGCCCGCTGCATCCCAGGCAAGTTGCGACGACTGGAATTCTCATGATTTTTTCCGTGCCGCCACGCCGACTTCGGTAGAGCAATGCCTTGATGCCGGAGCGGACCCGAATGTGCGCGATGCGCACGGTCAGTCCCCTCTTCACTTTGCGGCTGCTCTCAGCGAAACGCCGGCTGTCGTGCAGGTTCTGCTGGATGCCGGAGCGGACCCGAATGTGCGCGAAGTGTACGGTCAGACCTCTCTTCACTTTGCGGCTGCTCTCAGCGAAACGCCGGCTGTCGTGCAGTACTTGCTGGATGCCGGAGCGGACCCGAATGTGCGCCAAGAGGACGGTTGGACTCCTCTCCACGCTGCGGCTGCGTTCAGCGAAACGCCGGCTGTCGTGCAGGTTCTGCTGGATGCCGGAGCGGACCCGTCAGCTCTTGATGAGGAAGGAAAGGTACCTCTTGAGCATATTCCAGAAGATTCCCCGCTGCGTTCGACCGACGCATTGCTGATCGCGCTTCAGCCCGCTGCATCCCAGGAAGGTTGCGGCGACTGGAATTCTGGTGATTTTTTCCGTGCCGCCACGCCGACTTCGGTAGAGCAATGCCTTGATGCCGGAGCGGACCTGAATGCCCGCGACGAGGATGGTCGGACCCCTCTTCACCATGCGGCTGCGGCCAGCAAAGCGCCTGCTGTCGTGCAGGCTCTGCTCGATGCCGGAGCGGACCCGTCAGCTCGTGATGATGAAGGAACAGCACCATTTGAGCATGTTCCAGAAGATTCCCCGCTGCGTTCGACCGACGTGTATTGGCGATTGAACGAGGGACGTTTCGAGTAGCTGCGGCGAGCGGCGAATTGCAGAATAGAACGGAGAGCTGCGCAGGAACACGTTGGGGCTTCTGCAGGATGCCACCGAGAGGGCTGCCTGTCACACAAATTCGGATCGCCTTGCGGACGAAACAGTTGAAGGACGACACGCAATCGAGAGACTGCAATGTCTGTCTCAGCGATGTGCTGCTGCGAAAGTACGACTGCAACGCCCGAACACTGCCTTGGCGAATGCAAGACAGCGCTCACGAGCTTTCCGAAGGCAACAGGGTGTTGTTTGCCTAGTGTCGTTGCAGAGTAATTTTCGAGGTTTGAGACATGCTGCTTTCAGAGTCTACAGTTTGTTGGGATTGTTGATTGCCCGCGTGCTCCCCTGGTTGTCAAGGGATGCGTCGATGAAACCGGCTTGATCAGGATTGAGAGCCATGTGGTGCACGCTCGGTGGGTGGCGGCGGTTGACTTGCGAATGGGCGTGAGTGAAAGTCGGCCGCCAGCCCTGTTTCCCAGCATTTCCGGCCTTCATGGGTATGGACAAATGCGCTTTGTTTCGATTCATGGGGGTTTCCACAACAATGGAGGCGCCTGTGAGCAACATGCGCTGGCGAGTGGAATTGCACCTGTCGGAACGAGACGAATTGAAGGCCCCGCTTTCCGGCGGGACGGAACGCAACGGGCACACCATGCCACTGCTTGAATTTGTTTGACGCAGCGTGCAAATAAATCGCTGCATGGACATGAAAGCATTGTGACAAATTAGCTTCAACAAAGCATGCTATTCAACACCAGCAACAAGCTGCTCTGCCTTGCTGGATGTTGCATTGATCGAACGGTCACCCAATCGGTTGGCATTGTCGACCTTGGCTGAATTCGTCTTGCCAAGCAGGCCAACTGCCCGGCGACAACGCAAATGCCGCGCATGGCCCACACCCACCGTCGCCATGATGCCAATCCATTCGACTCGTCCTGCCATCGGAAATTCCGGCTGGCACACGTACTGCCAGTCTTGCTGCATGAACCGCTGCCGACGCTTCGCAACTGCGCCAACCGACTGCTTCGCACGGCATGCGGAAGTGTTGCCGGCCAAGCCTTTCCCATTCTTGGGCTTTCACCGCAAGCGCAAGTGACTGTTGAGCCTTGAGCCTGGTGCGCTGGCGCTCTCACCTCTCTTGAAGGTCAAAGCGCTTCTGTCCCGAACTGATCCACTGCAATGAAAGCTCGGAACGCCTGCTGCACAGGCAGGCATGTCTGTTCATCGGAACTGCATGAAGTGGACTCGGCCTAGTGTCGATTCAGAGTCCCGCCCCTTGGGCATCCAAGAATTCGCAACATGCCATTCTCTGGGGATGGAAACATTGGAACAGACGACTCTCGCTTGCCGACTGGTGCAGCATGCCATGAAGATCCAAAAGCTGATGCGGAAGCTGCGGTCCGGGTTTGACAGTTCAGCCGAAGGCAACACTGGTCAAGCCGACAACGGCGATTGTCCGGGCCGTCATCCGACCAACCAACGCAACATGAAGCCGATGCTGCCGATGACAATGATGACTCCGACGGCCTACATTCCGAACTTTCACTGAATGTTGTCCTTGTCGCGCCTAGCCATATCCTCGCGCAACTGAGCCAGGCTGGCATCAAACCTAGTTGTCATGGAGTCCACATTGGCCTTCACAACGGTGATCCTGCCTTGCAAACGGGCTAATTCCTGGGCGTTGCCTTGCCCATCACTCGTGGCTCCAAGTGAAAAACTACTGCCAGGATTCAACCGCTTCACAAACTGTCATCGCCTTTCTGCGAGCACCCCCGTGGCTCGACAGGGCGCATGCGCAGGGTTTTCGCTGCGTTCTGCATTTTAGAAATGAGTGGATGTCGCTTCATTTCTTCGAAATCGACACCAAATTCCTGTCGGCAAAGGTGGAAGACCATGATAGGGGCATTCGTGGGAAGGCATACACTGATTGATCTGACAAATTGCACCATAGGAAGTGCAGATCAGGAAGAAGGAGAGTTCCTCTTGCCAAGACTTGTCAGGAAGCTAGGTTGACCAGTGTTGAATGTTTTTGTCTCCACAGAATTTTGCGACTTCCTTGCGTTGAACTTCAACACGCCACATTCGCTGTGTCCGCCTTGCAGCGAACACTAGGGAGCTAGCCAAATGGATCATGGAGCGCCACGACTAGTACTAGCGATATTGTTGTTCGTTGCCGCTTTGGCCATGACCAGCTGTGGCGGTGATGGCGGTGGTGTTGTCGACGGCATCCAAGGTGGAGGTGCCAACGACGAGGTTGTTGACGATGAAGGCGAGGCCGTTGGTGGCAACTCCGGTGGCGGCGGCAGTGGTTCTGGCGGCAGTGGTTCTGGCGGTAACTCAGGTGGCGGCGGCGGCAATCCGCAGGCACCTGTCAACCCTACGAACCAGCAACCGCAACAACCAGTCAACCCTACGAACCGGCAACCGCAACAACCAGTCAACCCTACGAACCAGCAACCGCAACAACCGGTCAACCCTACGAACCAGCAACCGCAACAACCGGTCAACCCTACGATTCAACAACCGCCGGCACTGCCTAAATCAACGTTCGTTACTACGCTTGGGCCAACTTCAGCCAGTTCCTCCAATCAGCAAGCTCAGCCCCCTGCACTGCCGCTTCCCGCGATTGCCACCACAACAAGCCACTATCTCGTTGGGTCCAACCGCAAGCCCAGCGGAACGTTGGTTGCAGCGCCGAACCTATACCACGGTGTAACGGTCAAGAAGGGTCAGATTGCAGATGTCAGCAGCACAAATGCTGTTGTCAAGCATCTGGGTTCCTCGCTTATGTACCTATATCGGCCCTCAAAGGGTCCTTTGCTTGGGCTTGCCACTTTTTCAGTTGCACCGGTAATCAAAATTGATCCCGGCGCAACGGACGAGGAACGGCGGCGGGTCGAGATTGCCACAAGCATAATCAACTCCGCTCTTCCCCACGACAAGCGTATCAAGATAGCCTCCGACTACAATAACTTGAATGAAGAAGGCACCATTCAGATTACGTTCAACAGAAATTTCCCACGCAACCATCCTTTGCTAGGCCACGCAAAGGTGACGAGTTATTGGCAAACGCCAGCCACTGGAGACAAGAAAGACAAGCTTGTAAAACTGGTTACTTCAATGGTTGAAATGCGTCCCAATGCGTTCGTGAAACCGACTTTCGGGGACCCCGGACGGGCGATGATCCAAGTCCTTATACATGAAATAATGCACGCATTGGGAATATGGGGACACATAGACAACACCAGCTCATTGATGGGTACATACTACGCCTACAATTCACGCCCCATGTTCCTTTACCCCATTGACAGCGACATCCTTCTGGCAATGTATGGCGTGCTTCCAACAGGATTGCAGCCAGATGAGTTTGACGCCAACAGCCTGGGCAGTTGGAGCAACACCTCATCACACCTGGTCGGCGAATTCTCGTGGCAGCAAGGCACCACAACCACAACCGCTTCCTTCGGCGTCGCATATGCCAACGGCCTTGCGCGACCCTGGGCCACAGGCCCCAAACCCGGCAGTGCCTTGTCAGCCAACACTGACCTGTCCACAACCGTTACCTGGAACGGCGCCTTGCTGGGCTACACTCCGACTGCAGACGAAGTGGTCGGGAAGGCCAGCCTGGCAGTCGAAATATCCAGTCTGACCGGAAACCTGAACTTTACGGAGCTGAAAGACTTTTCCGACCAACAGTGGAAAGATGGCGACCTCGGTTACATGGTGGTCGTTGAAGAGAACTTCTTCAGGCGCACCGGCGGCGATGATGGCAACCTCAGGGGTACATTTGTCGGCAGCAAACATGAAGGCATGGTTGGCGTGTTGGAGCGCAGCGACCTCGCTGCGGGCTTTGGCGGCAAGCGATAGCTGCAGCACGCATGGAGGCAACTGAATCGTCACCGCACTGCGAACGCGACAGTCGTTTCGCTGCAGACTCGGTTCTTCGTTCCAGAATGGCTGCACACGCAACGAATTGTAGCGCACTTGCTGGTTCGATTGGTGCGTTCCAACCGCAAGATGAGTACAATCTGACTGTTCAAGCTTGCACCACAATCGCCATGCAAGCGGAGGCATGTTGAAGTGTCAGCCGTCATGCTTGATGCGCGCACGGCATTCGAGTTTCAGTCGCGTACAAGCGCAAGGATTCAATTCCCATTCAGGCCAACGCTCTGAGAAAGATTGCTCGCTAGTGGCAAAGATACAGGTGCCCTCCAAATGGCAAACAAGTGCAAGCACGGCTTGCCAATCGAAATGCAGCAATTCTTCAGACCGATCATCAGTGGCTTCGCATTCAGACCGGGCTGTGTGCGACGTCGATCAAATGGCCTTAACCAGTGTGCTGGTGCAATTGCGCCTCTGTATGCGACACTTCGCTGAATGAAGTGGATTCTGTGTTGGGAAGCTCTTTGAAACGAGGGGATGCCCTTTGCCCGAGAACCTTGATTCCATGGGTTGCCCGTAACCACCAATGGGGCTTCCTCCGTCGAACATCTTCACTGTAGCTCGCTTCAGTTGTTTCCGGAACTTCGGCGTCCTGAAGGAAGAATAGGCAGGACATTGCCTTGTCACCATAGTGCGAGAAGGCGTCTGGGCCTGGGAAACAGGCGCTTGAAGGATTGTGTTGCTCGTCGGCAAGCCAGAATAGGTTTTTCGTCGCCGCCTCCGTGTTGATGCATCACTGTGTGCATCGAATCAGAGAAACCCATGATGTGCACAACCCAAGTGTAGGGGTCTAGACCCTTGCGAACCGTCGGCGGTTCCGGGGCAAACGGGGAAAGCCGTTGCCGATGCACGCCACCACATTCAACATCAGTCCTGTCATGTCAAAGCGTTTGGATTGCACTGCGCCGCGGGCTTGCAAAGGCCCGGCCGGTCCTGCCGACAGCGCCGGTTCATGTACGTTCCACCTTCCTTGCCGTCCCAATGAAGCGTTCGGACCGATGATTGCCACATCCAGGCTCAAGCCACAGCGGCTGGCACATGCCTTCATCGCCCTCATGCCGGTCCCTTTCCGTCGCTCTGCTCACGAGAATCCCGGCATCCCACAGGCCGCTGGACCTTGGGCGGGAACTGAAACGACAGTGAAGTTGGCGGCCCCGACAGGATTCGAACCTGTGACCTACCGCTTAGGAGGCGGTTGCTCTGTCCAGCTGAGCTACGAGGCCGCGAAGTGGCAACGGTTGAAGATTCAATGACGAATTGTAGTTCAATGTCAACAGCTTGCCACATGCTGACAGCTTCGAGTGGCAAGTTCAACCAACGGCACAAGACCACTGGCAAGCTGCCAGACAGCACTGCAGGCGCGACTACGAATATGGGATTTCCCGCACTTGAGACATTCGCTCCCTCCAGCTTGCAGCTGTTCTACGACCATGAGTTCGATGAAATAATCGATGTGCGATCGCCTTCGGAGTATTCCGTTGACCACATTCCCGGCGCTGTCAGCCGACCTGTGCTGGATGACTGTCAACGCGCAATTGTGGGCGAGATTTACGCCCGGCAAAGCCGTCACAAGTCGATGCGGCTGGGCGCTGCCTTTGTTGCGCGCAACATAGCCGACATGTTGGACAGGGACCTGAACACGAAGGCCCAAGAATTCCGGCCGTTGATCTACTGTTGGCGCGGAGGCATGCGATCGGGTGCCTTGGCGGAAATCTGCAGGCAAATCGGATGGCAGCCCGCCGTGCTCGATGGTGGGTACAAATCCTATCGGCGACTGGTTGTGGAAGCCCTGTACAAGGAGTCGGTGTCCACGCCGATCATTTTGCTGGACGGCGACACCGGCTGTGCCAAGACAGCCATTCTCGAAAGACTGAGGCAGCATGGCCACCAAGTTATCGACCTGGAGGACTTGGCGAGACACCGGGGATCGGTTTTCGGGGCCACGAATGCCGAGCAACCGACGCAGAAGTCCTTCGAAACGCGCTTGGCGCAGGAATTGCAGGCTCTGGACCCAGATCGGCCTGTAATGGTGGAGGCGGAGTCAAACCGTATCGGCAAGGTCACGATACCGCCTGCCATGTGGAAAGCCATGTCAGGAGCCCAGCGCATTGCAGTCACGGCGCCGCTTGAAGCGCGTGTGCTGCACATCATGGAAGAGTTTGCACATCTGCGTCAGGACTGCAGCCGGCTTGCATCGACGGTCGACAGGCTGCGCCACTACCACCCCAAGGGGGTTGTCAGGGAATGGAAGGACTTGATTGCCGAGGGTGAATTCAAGGAACTGGTTCGTCAGTTGATCACCATTCACTATGACCCGAAATACAACCGTCAATCGAGGCCGAAGAGGGAACAGCGCGTCTGTGTCATTGAAGCCGGGAACCTGACGGATGATGGCATTGAGCGGGCCGCAAGCGAGATCGGGCGCATGCTCTGAACTTCCGATTTCCTCGTCCATGCCGGCCGCTGTGACTGTTGTTGGCTGCATTGGCTGGCGATGGGGTCGCTTGGGAAGCAAGCTTGCCTCCAGCCTGAATGGAAGTCCGGTCGACGCAGGCTTGCCGTGCTGTTCCCGGCAAGTGGCGCCGCCACGTTGCTCCTGTTCACGGCAACCAAATTCCGTTAAGTGGACTTGGCAATGACGAGTGTTGTCGCCAGCTGCGAAAGGCATTGGTTTCGGAAACCGGCACGTGAATGCGCAGCTTTGGCCGAATGAAACCTGTTGAACGGGCGAAGCGTCATGTTGGCAGCCGGGTCCTCGGGGATTCGCAAACTTGAACGACCCAGTTCAACACTTGGTGACAGCGGTGTTGGTTCACAGCAGTGTTATGGAGTTTTTCTGGCGTCCGTTGCCATAATGTGTTGCAACGGCACGCCGCGTTCCGGCGCAGGGGAGATCGCATTGATGCCGAGAGACAGGAAGTTGAAGACTTTTGGGTCTGGCTTCAAGGGTGGTTTCAGGTCTGTGTCCGCCTTGACCTCGGACCGTCTGCAGAGGATTGCCGAACAGAAGGGCATTACCTTGACCCGGCTGCTTACCGCTTGGCCGGAAGTCATAGGGAGTGACATAGGGGAGATATCTCGACCGGTCAAAGTGAGCTGGCCCAGAAATCCTCTCGAGGGAGGGACGCTGGTGCTGCGGATACCGGGGAGTTGCGCCCAGGAACTGTCAATGAAGAGGGAAGTCATAATCGAGCGGGTCAACAAGGCATATGGCTACAACGCCATTGGCAGGGTACGGTTTGAACACACGACCTTCGCCGACCTTGCCGCCGACAGCGACGACCACAAACCGATGTGTGTGGAAGTCAAGGATGGCGCTCGAGACGAATCCTGGATGGCGGTCCAGAATGTGGAAGACAAGGAACTTCGTGAAGCGTTGTTTGAACTGGGTTCATACATACTCTCAAGAGAGAAAGAAGAGAAAGAAAACTAACCAATGTCCATCATTTCAGTTTTGAGAACCACCAGACTTGCCTTGGCTTCAATGGCGGCTGTGTTTGCCTTCGCTCTTGGCGCGATCGAGTCTGCTGCCCAAACCGATGAGGCTCAAGCAGGCCAGTACCCCATCATGAGTCTTGGCAGCGAGTCTGCACAGGTTACCGTGACCGAGTATGCCTCCTTGACCTGCCCTCACTGCGCTTCGTTTCATGCCAGGGTGTTTCCTACTCTCAAGCAGAACTACATTGACACCGGAAAGATTCGATATGAGGTCGTTGAGGTGTACTTCAATCGATATGGGTTGATTGCATCCGTCGTCGCTCGATGTGGCGGGCCTGATAAGTACTTTGATCTGATCGACCTGATGTATGCCAAGCAGCCGGAATGGTCCAGTCAACCCACCGGCAATAAGATGCTAATGCGGCTTTCATCGCTTGCTCGTTCCGTGGGAGTGTCGGAGGAGCAGTTAAACCAGTGCATTAGAGACGAGGAAATGGTCGAGACACTGGTCAGTGGCTCGGACAAGCTCATGTCCCGGCACGGCATCAGTTCAACGCCGTCGTTCGTGATCAATGGCAAGACCTACAAGAACATGAGCTACGACGAAATGGCCGGCATAATTGACGAGGCGTTGAACTAACACGTTCAACCGGCCTGACGGCAAGGGCCGACCGGCAACCTCCTCTGTCTTGAATGGGAGTGGGCTGCGGCTGAAATGCCGGAAGCTGCGTGCGCATGGCGAGGAACCCACTCGTCAGGAATGGGCGCACAGTTGCCAGTCGCGGCAGCAATCCGAGCAATGGCTGTTCAAGGTTGAAGGCCGTCTCGCGAGCCAAAGCAGACCGGTGGCTGCCTACACGCCTGCCATTGCTGCGAAAGATTGTGAATGCAGCGCGATCACAGTGCCCCACGGGTCTGCGCAGTACACCATGCGCTTGCCGGGATCGCTTGGGTATTGTTGCCAGCATATGCTTGTCTGGTTGCCGCCAAGTTCAACGACGCGCTTCAGGGTTTTGTCGATGTCCAAGGCTGTGATGCAGAAGTGAAAGGTTCCGCTCTTCCAGTATTCCAGCGGGGGTTCCCGCGCTTCATGCGGAGGGTTGACCATCTCAAAGATCTCCAATCTCACGCCGTCCGACATGATCAACTTGGCAACCTTCATTCGTTGAAACGTCCTGCTGCTCAGCATATCCGCCGCCCTTTTGCCTTGCGGACCGTTTCGCCCAATCTCGATGATGCTGGCAACTGGCTGGCATTCAAATGCGTCGCAAATCAATCCATGGCTGGCGAAGGCCTTCGCGATCGCGTCTACCTTGACTTGCCTTGTTTGCGCAGAGTCTGAACTTGGGGAGGTTGGTTCTCCTTGCCGCGCAACACCTTGGCCGGGAACATCCAGTCAATCGTGATAAGCTGTGTCCCCAGAAATGGTCGGTTCTTCATCGACAACCACCGGTGTCAGGAGGAATCGCCTTACAGTCTTCTGAAAATGATCCTCAAAGCCATCGCTGGTCATGCCTTCATTCATCATTGTCAACAGCGGGTTGGATCAGAAAAGTTGTTTGCTGGCCCGGGCCACCTCTTTCGAGCGCCAAGTCATATCCAATTTCCTGCATCGCAGCCCTCGCAATGTGCAGTCCCATTCCACTGCCTCCCGGCTTCCGCGTATACCCGAAGTCAAATATGTCGTCACGGTCCAGAGGGTGGATGCCAGGGCCTGTATCCGAGACACGAAACACGCTTCCGGAAACATCAAGCTCAATGCATCTCTCAACGCGCTTGTTCTGGCCGGAAAGCCAATAGATCGAGTTGTCCACAAGGTTTACGAATACTGGGTAGAATGAAGACGGATAACCTAGGATCGTTGACTTGGAAAACGCATCGGTTGCAGTCAGTTTCACACCATGTCGATCCATGCGCTGGCCAAACAGGTCCGTTAGGTATTCATGGATCTCCCAGCCTCGAATGACCACCTTCTTTCGATGGAGCCTTCTGTGAAGCGGTGTAAACAGAGCAAGGCAACCGTCCAGATGGTCAAAGTTGGTTCGTATGCTGCCATAAAGGGAAGCCAGTTCTGGGTTCAAGTCAGCCCATTTCTTGAGGATGCGGAGACCCGACCGAATTGATCGGATTGCGGTTTCAAACTCGTGATTGATGATCTCGATTGCCATGCCGAGCTGGACAAGCTGAAGTTCGGCAGAGACTCTTTCCTGCAGAGCAATGTTGCTTTGTTCAACTGCAGCAATCTGATCCACCAAGGTAGACACTCCATCCGTTTCCATTGCGCTCAATTGCAACAGAATGGAATTCAGCACGTTGGCTGAGCGCTTCGACTCTTCGCGGATTCGCTCCTCCAGGGCCGAATGGAATTCGGTCTGTTGCCGCACATCCATGTTGGCGAGATCTTGCCGAGCAAAATCGTCCAACGCCGAGCGTATTGTCCTTTCCAAGTCCTGCCTGCATTGTTGGGCCAATTCCAGCGTGTGATCATTGATCTTCTCCACCGCCATTTTCACATTTTGGCAATTCGCCTCCGTCTGCTGCCGTGCGGAAAGGCCGGTGTCTGCAAGAGCAACCTTCATGCGCTGCCTGTTGATGGAGCAACCTTCCCTTCCCTTGGTCAGTTCCTCCGCCACAACATGCTCAATGAAGTCACGAGTCTCCCGCGCGCGGCTGCGGAGTTCCCCATATGCTTCCTGATAGTCTCCCCAATCCAATTGCAGTGGCCGCGTCAAACCGACCCGCGGCCTTTCCACTGCGAGCCGCGCTTCCAAATCGTCAAGTTCCTTCAACGCGCAGCGCTCGATGTGGAGGATCCGCTTGGCTGCATCTGGAAAGTCCGCATTGTCGCTTGCCTCCCTCACGCGGNTTTCGGTGTCCTTGCCCAACTCCAGGACTCTGTCCAGCGGCCTTTCCGTCTCCAGTCGTTCAAAGAAATTGCTTAGATCTTTCTTGAGCTTTCTGCGTTCGGCGGCAACGGTTTGGGAGCGTGCCCGCTGGTGCCGCTGGTCTTCGGCAAATTCGCGCTTTTGAGCAGCAAGCCTTTCGCCGTGAATTCCTTCCTCCCTGAAAAAGTCGGCGGCAACCTGTACAAGGAAGTTCTTGAGTATGCTGCGCAGTTGACGGTAGGCCTTGTTCTCTCGAAATCCTTCGCGCCCTGCCTTCTCCTGGAGTTTCCGATTGTGGACGGAATCAATCGACACTGTCCCGAACATCTGTCGGTATGAAAAGTAGTAATAGGACGCGCTCTTTGTTCTTCGCAGCTCAATCTCCAGCCAGTCGTAGTCCGTGTTGCCGTATGGCTGAATTCGCACGCCGTCACGATAGATGTACAAGCCTCCAAGTCTCCTGGTTTTCTTAAGCATGGGGCCGTGTCTTGTCGGCGGAAGACGAGAGTTTCCTGGCAGTCCTTCGAATGCCGCAAACTGGATTTGAAATGGCCCGCAGTCTGTCCTTCGTCCCTTGCCTTCGCTCCAATTGATGACATGGTCATCAACTGAATTGCCGTAGACAGAGACGCTGCCTCTGAACTGGCCATACTCGTCAAATCGGCCGTACACGTGGTGATCTGCGCTTTCGAAGTCCTGCCGTGTGAAGAACGAGCCTTCGCCAATCAGGTCTTCGCATGTACCGTCAAGCCTGTGATCACGAAACGCAGTCCGGATTGTCGGCTGTGTTTCAGTTGAAAATGAGGGAGCTGTGAACCCCAACAGGGCCTTCTGCAGGGGTGATGCAAGGTCGGATTTTGGTTCGCCTTCAATGTCGAAAATCAGATCCGAATGTGCCGGCAGGAGATAGAAATGTGTGCCGTGGCCTTCTGCAAGGAGACTCGGTTCACCCAGAATGTCGGCAAGGTCAAGGGGGTCCAGTTCGAATTTCGCAAGATCCGCTTCAATTTTGTCCCAATCGCCGCCGTCCATCTTTTCACGCAGTTTCTCGTTCCGAGTTCGGAACTGGCGAACCATTGCCAGCACATGTTCGCCATTGGGCAGTTCTCCACCCGGCAACGTGCGAAGAGGGATCTGGACATCCTGCAAGTTCAACCTGGGGCATCCAAAAAATCTCCAATTCACGAAGGCGGCTGTTAGATCAGAACACACGCCCTGACCAAGCGAACGGGTTAGCACCAGCGCCTGCGGAGCAATTGTCGCAATCGCAAGACGACCAATCCCCTTTTCGCCGAGTATGGGTCTGGCGCTCGCCGCGTTCATGGGTCGCCGGGTGTTTGACCGCTTCCGGTTCAAGCTGGTCTCGGTTGCAATGGCAAGCCATCTGTCAACAAACTCCTCCATGCTCATCCCAAATCCGTCGTCCCGCAGCACGAACAACCCGTTTTTGCGGAAATAGTCCACCTCAACACGCGTTGCGTTCGCATCATGCGCGTTCTTGAAAAGCTCGCTTACAGCGGTTGGAATTCCAGCGATCTGCTGTCGCCCGAGCATNTCCAGAGTTCTGGCTCTGGCCTTGAAGCTAACTTCCATCAGCGACNNCCCGGGTTCGCTTCAGCCANGTGCTTGGCGACATGTCGCCCCACTGCACTTGTCACACGCACTGGCACGGCATTGCCAATTTGCCGCGCCATCGAATTGAGGCTGCCCGAAAAACGAAACTCCATCGGAAACGTTTGCAGGCAGACAGCTTCCCGCACGCTGATCGCACGATTCTGCGACGGGTGCCCGAAACGGCCATTTGAATAGCTGATGCATCGCGTGGTCAGCCCGGAAGCAGGCTTGTCCCAGAACATTCGACCGTAGACATCCGAATACCCCTCCGACTTCCGGTGGCAGGGGAGGCGAAGATGTTCTGGCCAGTCCCGATTGCCACCGCCCTCGGGCGTGGCACGGATTCGCTGCAAGTTTAGCGGCGAAAGACCTGCCGCCTGATGGTTTGGAACCACAAGGTCCGTTTCGCTGGCCTTGATCTCCGGAAGATCGCCAATGCAGTCCCTAACAGTTGTGTAGGCGGGGCTTGCCGTGCCAGGGCCATGCGATTTCGGCGGGAGATCAATTTCGCCGTGTCGGCTCGCAAGCAGCAGCAACCTGCGTCTGCGTTGCGGAACGCCATAGCGCCTCAAGGAAACCGAAGCGCATGCCGGCGGATCGCAAAAGCCAGCTTCCTTCAAACCCCGAAGAAATCCGCCGAACGGCTCCGAGTTCGCGGCCACATTCTGAATGCCCGGAACATTCTCGACGAACACGATGTCAGGTTTGCACCTCTCGATGAAGCGGAGAAATTCAGTCAGGAGCGGGACCCGATCGTCCTCGTCATGCGCAGGCCGAAAGGTGTTTTGCTTGGTGAACGGCTGGCAGGGCGCGCACCCACAGAACAGGATTGGACTTGGTCTTTGTCGTTCGACCAGGCTTTGGACATCGTTCTCATCCACCTTTCGAATGTCTTCGAACACAAACTCAGCCGACGGAAAGTTCCGCATGAAGGATTGCCTGGCATCGGCAGCGAAATCCAACCCGAACACAATGTCCATTCCGGCGTCTTGAAAGCCTTGGCTGGCCCCACCGCAACCAGAGAAAAAGTCGAACACCTTCACTCTTGGCCGAAGACCGCCAATTCGATCCGTCTTGGATTCAATGTCTTGATTCATAGGTGAGGCAGGGCGACAGACTGGAACGAGCGCTTGCAACGGCGCTTCGAACGCCATTATGCGCTTGATCACGAGCCTTTTCAATCTGCAAAGCACAAACCGAAGCCGGCTCGGCGGANCGGCGGATGGCGACGGCGACCTAGACAATCTCGAGTGTGTCACAGCAACCGAAGCGCTCCCGCTTGTCTCTCGGCCTCGCTCCGGAATCCGAGGATCAAGGGAAGCGCCTTCCTTGATCCATCGAGAAACTTTGGGCCAGCTCAAGCTATGCGTGCACAGTCCGCAAAATTGACAATGACTGCCAATCAGGCCACAAAAGGCCCCATGTCGCCAAGCGGCAATCAAATCAAGGAAGGGAGTGGAATGGTAAGGATCGCGATTCTCGGTTGCGGCCGCATCGGCCAAATGCACGCGACAAACATCGGGCGGCACCCTCGCACATCGCTCGCTGCGGTTTACGACATCGACGCCGGAGCCGCGGCAACGGTTGCCGAGCGGGAGGGAACCCGCGCTGCAGCGACCGTCCAGGAAATTCTCTTCTCAACGGAAATCGACGCGATCCTCATCGCGACTGCGACGCCCACTCATGCCGACTACATTGAGATGGCGGTTGAAGCGGGGAAGCCAACACTTTGCGAGAAGCCCATCGACCTCGATCTTGCCAGGGTCGAGGCCTGCAGGACCAGGATCGCCGGCTCTTCGGTGCCAATACAGATCGGGTTCAATCGCCGCTTCGACCCTGGCCACAGGTCGGCCCGCAACGCCGTGCTTGCCGGAGACATAGGCGATCTCCACCAAGTCATCATCACATCGCGCGATCCCTCGTTGCCGCCGCGTGACTACCTCGAAGCAGCAGGCGGACTCTTGCGAGACATGACGATCCACGACTTCGATCTCGCCCGCTACATGCTTGGCGAGGAGCCGGTCGAAGTTTTTGCGGTCGCCGGCGCGCTGATCGACCCGGCGCTCGGCGCCGAACTGAACGAAGTGGACAGCGCCATGATTGTCATGCGCACGGAAAGCGGCAGGCAATGCTTCATCAACAACTCGCGCACTGCCGTTTACGGCTATGATCAGCGTGTCGAATTGATGGGGTCAAACGGAATGGTGATTTCCGGAAACCGCAAGCCTCACGAGATGAGGCGCTATTCGTCGAAGATCGTGGATGCCGGCGAGCCCTACCAGTTCTTCTTCGTCGAACGCTACACTGAAGCCTTCATGGCTGAGATCGACGCTTTCGTCAGCGCCGTTGAAACTGGCTGTCAGCCGGAAGTGAGCTTCGAAGACGGGCGCCGCGCCCTCGTCCTGGCGGAAGCGGCCTACAAGTCGCTGCACGAAAGGCGGCTGGTTCAGGTTTCCGAGATTGCCTGATGCACATCAGGACGCCAGATCAGCCGGTTGGCCGATGAAGGCTCCGCTCACTTGCAATTGGTGACAGGACAGCGGCTGGTTGGCGCTTTGAATGCGATGGAGAATTGGCAATTCTCATTGTCCCGTCGTGCTCTTCCCGCTGCCGGAAGGGAGTTTCTTGATCAGGCGATTGTGTAGCGGAACAATTTGAAGAGAAGGCATGAAGCTTGGTCACGGAGGGTCTCGTCCATCTTCAAGCTCGGCAGGGCGATTCAGTCTTCGGTCACCAAGATGCGACTGAAAGCAATCCTGACTGGGAACATCGACCGGCGAGTTGCCGCCATTTGTCGCGCCCGCTGCCACAGCGCCTCCACCATGGCGCCGACCGAATGCATTGCGAAGTCGAGCAGGCTGAAAGTGACCGGCGGCGTCCATGGATCAAGGGGAGTGTGTCAAGCTCGAACAATGTCCAACAGTGGTTCAAACTTGTACAATGCGCCGCGATGCCCACTTGCTGGACGAAGTTGACGCAACAGCCCTCCTTCATGCAGCAGTCTGACTATGCGCGTTGCCGCATGCTTGGGAATGCCCGACCTCTCTGCCAGCTGGCTTGTCTTGAAAATCGGGGTTTCGAAAATGCTGTCCTGTGCCGCCATATGCCGGCTTGACCTGGAAATGTCTCGGAAGGGCTCCTTCATCTCTTCATGGAGAGCTGCAATCCTTGAAACTGCATTCAGGTTTAGCTCTGCCTGAAACGTGATTGCGTTGAGGAAGAACTCGGTCCAGCCCGTCCAATCGTCGTCTCTCGAAACTGCGCGCATCAACTCGCAATAGGTGTCCTTGTGTTCCTCCAAATAGGCGCTGAAATTGAAGTGCGGCTTGTGCACCAGTTCGAACTTCCAGAGTAGCAATGCAACCAGGAG
>JGIcombinedJ30088_10001762_pt1 | contig 21481 bp, 17 predicted proteins | sample PinacodermPK_FD_30088 | JGI IMG/M metagenome (IMG submission 30088)
CACNCGATACACAGAGAGACCGAAGATGCGAAGATGTTCTTGAATCCAGAATCTGACTTCATGCAACTTACCCACTACGAACAGCGAGGAACCCGTTTTATACACTATCGGATGCACAAACCGATGTTTAAAAAACGCCATCCTTGCTGCTGGACCCGGAGAAATGGGCGGCGCTGACTCGAGCAGACTCGAGCTGACTCACGCTGACTCACGCTGACTCGAGCTGACTCGAGCTGACTCGAGCTGACTCGAGCTGACTCGAGCTGACTCACGCCGACTGACGCTGACTCACGCCGACTAATGCTGACTCACGCTGATCGAGCTGACTACGGTTCGCCAAACCGCTGAAGCCGGTCGAGGCGATCCGCTTCGTTTTCCTTCAGCCAGGCGTCCTTCGACAGTTCATGGTACGCGAGGTTGAAGAAAGGCCGCGCATCGTCTGCCTTTCCAAGGATCAGAAGGCACTCGGCGAGTTCTTCGTAAACGTAGCCGTCCTTTGTGCCCGCCGATTCGAGCTCCGCGAGCAGAGACCGTTGCATATCCAGGGCCTCGGAAGTTCTTTCCAGTGAGCGCAGTGCCCTGGCAACGGACCATTTTGCGATCCGTGTTGTCACGGGATCGTTCCGTTCGACGCGCCACGCCAGGCCTTTTTCGAAGCATTCCAGCGCACGTTGGAACTCCCCCGCGTCGTGGTACGTCCACCCCGTGTTGTTGTAGAGTGCCCCGAGCCATTCCTTCGCGCGGGAATCGTGAGAAGCTTCCGCCGCTTCCATCGCAATTTCGTTCCACCGCAATGCTTTATCGCCCGTCTCGCAGATCCCAAGCATGTGCGCCGCGTCCACGGCGTGGTAGTCCTCGCCGATCCCGCGCGCCAGATCCCAGGCCTCCTCGAAGAGCGGACGGGCGGCTTCAATTTCGCCCGCCGAATTGAAGGTGCGGCCGCGCTCGAGGAGGTATCGGACACGCGCGACCGGGGTCTCGTCGCTGAGCAGCGCCTCGGCGTCATCGAGGATGTGGTGAGCTTCGTTGAATTGTCGTCGAAGACTGTGGGTGCGCGCAATCTGGGTGAGAAGTTGGGTGTGGTAATCGGGGTCTCCGGAGGCCCGTGATTCGGGCAGCAGTTCACGAAAGACCTTCTCGGTATTCACCGGATCGTTGTAGTCCCACAATTCGTCGAAGTCGGAAACACTATTCAATTGAACGAGCCCCACCAGAACATTCGGCACAATGCGTTGAATCCAATGCGGTAACTTTGACAATGCCGTTTACACGAGTTAGCTCGAACCACCGCATCTCTTCGTCGGTCCGAGAGGCTTGATCGAGAACCCTTCCAGATGCATCGCAGGCAATGGAGCCCCCCAGCATTCGGTTACTTTCAAGTGCTGACTGGGTGGAAATGTCAGTGGCATAAGTAAGATAGTTGGACTGGAGCACTGGAACATTGTAGAAACCGGCGATTTTCCTTGCCAGCTCAGCGTTCCAATCTCTGGTGATCTTTCTCTTTCCGTTATGATCGCTCCCGACAACGCCGGGCCAAAGTATGACATCGCTTTTCTCCAGACCCTTTCCCTGTGTGTAGTCGAGATGATGCGCTTCGGCACAGAATATCGAACCGAACGAAATGCCTTGGAAGTCCGCGGGAACGCGGTCTTCAGGTTCTACGAATCCCCATCGGTTTCTATCCCCCACGGGCAAATGGGACCTGGCACCTGCGACAACAGCGTCACTTTCCGGTTGAAGCAGTACAAGCGCGTTTAGATGTCCACCGCCATAAGGATATGGCATTCCTACGAACGCGCTGGTTCCAGATGCGTCGACCACGTCACTTAGTTCAGACAGCGCTTCATCGACCTGCCTATGCCAACGGGTATCCCTAAACAGATCATGTAGTTGATGGTCGTAACCCGTCAGCATCATTTCAGGAAAAACGGCTATATCGGCCCCAGATTTGGCTGCGTTTTCGATCCACCGGATGATTTCTCTCACACTGTCGGGAATCGAATGCGGCATGTGGGGTTGTATTGTACAAAGCTTCATGGAAGTAACCCGGTCCTTCGATCACATCTGTCCGCCAACTGGTTGCACGGGTTCCCTGTATTCCACGATCAGTTCGACCTGTTGCAATTCGCGGTCCTTGCCTAAAGGCGCATGGCGTTGTTCGAGGACGACTTCCAACTCGTTCTGGCCCTCTCGGACCAGTTCGATGGGGAGTTCGAAGTCGAACCAGTAGTGCGTGTCGATGCGTTCCGGGAGACCGGACCTGTGAGCTGTGTATGACACCACACCGCCATAGATGTGGGTGATCTCCGCTGGTCCGATTATCGCACCGTTGAACCGGAATATGAACAGGTCCTCGGGGCAGGTCCTNAGGATGCGTACACCCAGCCTTGCCGCCTTGAGTTCGCCGTCGTCCCGGGCAGCGTCCAAATCGTTGCCAACCAGGAACGGCACCTGGACGGGCACTCCATCCTCCAGATCCATAGGGAGATTCCGCTCCGGAGAGTGAGGCTCGGCGTTTGGTTCCCTTTGCGCAGGAAAGTAATGCTTCTTCTTCCTGAGATGGATGTCCGGATCGCTCATCTCGCGGAAGATCTGGTATTCGCGTTCCGTGTGCGGCCAGGGCAGGTCCAGCAGGTACAGCCCGTCCGTCCCCATGGCGCTGTAGTTGGCCGCCGCGGCCCGGTACATCTCGATCGTTGGCAGGTGGTGGCGGTCGTCGTACGGCGTTCGTCCCAGCATAGGGTAGACCGGCGTGTCCGATCCGGCCGCCGCTTCGACCAGCCATCCGATAGGCATCTCCTGGTCGAAGAGGAAGCTTTCGGTCCAGGGGACGACGATGTCCAACAGACCCTCGTCCAGCCACCCGCGCACGTCCATGCCCAACGCGAGGTTCGCCGCCTCGGTACTACGCACTCTCACGGCCAGACTCAGCGATTGACCGCGGGCAGCTCCGATACGATCGAGAAGCCTTCGCACTTCCCTGACGAACTCCGTGAGCACGGGCGATTTCTCCCGGGCTTCGATGGGGTTAAAGAACACGCCCACATAGGGATCGAATTCCAGCCCATCCATGCCGTACCGGCCGCACACCTCCTCGATGACGCTCAGCCGCTCCGAGCGCACGCTCTCGTGTGTGTAATCCGCGCATCCGGCAGACCGGGGGTAGTCGGGATGATTCCCGCCGATCATGACTTCCGGATGTTCACGCTTGAGGCGCCCCAGCATGTAGGGATTGTCGTCGTCAGGAGAGGTGGGTTCTGTCATCCGCAGGCTTCCCAGGATGCGCCGTCCTTTTTCGTGCGCTCTCTCCACCGCCACGGCAAGCGGATCGATCCCCGCTTCGAGGGCCAGTTTCAGATTCTCCGTCGCAGTCCACCACATCATGCTCATGTTGTGCTCTTCGACCCACTCGCCCCACTTCAGCCCCGCCTGGGTACCGTGCAGAAAGGTCTCGCCCGATCCCAGGCCGTAGACCAGGGTATCCACGTCGGTCCCCAGGATCTCGTCCACGGGCTGGCGCCACTGATGCAGGCTCATCGGCGGATCATAGCGGTAAATACTGTAGTGCCGGGCGTCGTTGTAGTGGATCAGTTTCGGTTTATGCATGGCTGCCTCGGTGGCCGAGTGGCCATCTCACTTTGGGTTGTATCAGTCAATCAACGTCGCGGCCAACTATATATTGTACAATTGTACAGTAGGACTTCAGGTTGCCCCAACTTGCGTTTCCTGCGTGCGGAATATCGCAAAGTCGACCAGACTGGCGATTCCTGCGTGCGGCCTTCCCATTACCGCGCGAGGTATTTCATCATTTCTCGAGCACGACGCCTTCCCGTTCGATCCGGGCGAACATCTCCCGGTAAGCGTCGGTACCGTCATCGTCCCAGTAGTCGGTGGAGATCGGCGCGTCGTATCGCATGGGTACCATCCCTCGCCGTCGGTCGGGCCGTACCATGAAAATGGAATCCTGCGGATCGGCGATGTTGTACATGCGTGCGCCGTTCTTGAACCTCGACCGGATGATCCACTTTCCCTGGGGTGGTAATTCGAGGCGTTTCAGCCGTTCCAGTTCATCCCAATCCAGCGTGACGCCCAGTCCCGGCGCTTCCGGCACGCGCACGAAACCGTTGACAGGTTCCAACCGTTCCTCGACCACGTCATCCTTCCAGGTCTCCGTCGTGCTGACGAAGTGGAAGTTCGCCGAAGGAAATGCCGCCATCATGTGGGCGGTCATGGCCCGGGTGATGTTCCCGCCCACGTTCTGCAGCATGAAGGGGCTGTTGTCCGCGGCGAACAGACCGGCCCGCCGCACCGATTCCCCGATCAGTTGGTGCCCCAGCATGTACGCGTCGGCGGGCTTCATGAACACTTCGTACGTCGCATTCGTGGGAAAATGATGCAGCACGACGGGCAACCGGGACCGCTTTCGCAGCTCGATGTAACCCTGCATATCGCCCGGAGGCAGCGGATCCTCGAAGCATCCGGCTACCGGGAATTGCTCCAGTTTGTCCAGGAGTTCGGGCATGTGATCGTCGGTGCCGTGCATGGTGAAATCGTAGTGTATCCTGAAACCTTCAGGCGCCACCTCCTGCATCGCCTCGGTCTGGTCGATGACGTTCTCGAAGGGCGAAAGGTGGTATTTCATCCAGGTGTAGCCCTGGGCCGAGTATTCGCGCACCGCTTCGGCCATGCGGTCCGGGTGCGTAGATACGGTCCAGCTTCCCACCGGCACCCAGGAGCGGACCTTCTGTCCGAAAAGCTTATACGCCGGTACGCCTGCTGCCTTGCCCATCAGGTCGTACATCGCCGTGCCCAGCGCCAGGGAGGTCTCGTCTCCGATCCATTCGAAGGGGTTCGTGCCCACGTACTGGTCGATCACTTCCTCCGGCTCCGAGTCGTGCCCTTCACCCAGTCCGATGAGCCCATCGTCGGTATGGGCGACGTAGACGGTCCGCTTCGTCGGTCCGTAGAAGTGGTTCAACTGGTATGCGATCCAGTCCTCGTATTCGAGGGTGATTTCGTGTACTTCTATTTCGGTGATCTTCATGAACAGTCCTTTACGAGGCGTCGATGACGTCTTCCTTGAGCGCTTCTATCAAGGGCCCTCCAATCTTCTTCAGGGAGTCCACCGACTTTACTCGACGTGCTTGGCCAGCAATATCCGAGGGATAGACCACGAGGTGCCCATCATCTATATACCTGGGGAATACATGCCAGTGAACGTGAGGCACTTCCTGAAATGCCGCCGGACCGTTGGACTGCCAGATCGATAACCCTTCCGGTGCGTATACTCGACGCACTGCTCGGGACACTTTACAGACCGTGCCGGCGAGCGCGCAGGCCGTGTCCTCGTCAAGGTCATAGATCTGTTCAAAATGGCGTTTGGGGACCACCAGGACGTGCCCTGCGTTGCTCTGGCGCAGATTGAGGAATGCCAGGGTAGATTCATCCTCGTAAATGGTCGCGGAATCCAGTTCGCCCCGGATTATGCGACAGAAAACGCAGTCGCGGGCGCTCTCAGTCATGGATCGCTCCTTCCTGATCCTGACCAGCAAGCCCAGCCTCGCGCGCTTGCTTCTTCAATATCCCCCGCCTCGTTTTCTCTTCCGCCTTTCGTCTCTTGTCCTCCGCCTTTCGCTGTCGCTCCTTGATCGCTTCCGCATGCTGTGCTCGGCTTGCGTGCACTTTGTCCGGCCATTCCTGGCGGGTAGCCAGGATCTCCGGATTGCTTTTGGTCCCGTAGCTCAGTTCGTTCAGGAAATCGATCACATCCTGCGGTTTCCCGCCGATCAGATCACGGGCGCCCGGCCCGGTCAACCCGCCTTCGAGTTCCCAGTGGTATCTATGAATCAGCGTGTCGATCAGGATCATCTTTTGCTGAGGTGATTTCGCGACCTGGTAATCCTCCAGGTATTCCTTCAGGAAAGCGGTCATGCCGGACGCAATGAGGTGCTTGCCCTGAAACGACTTCTGGTATTCCGACCACGCCAGTTCCCAGTTGCAGGTTTCACATCGCAGCAGGAACGCCGGGTCGAAGTCGTGCGCGATCCCGCGCCTGCAAAGCGGACATCTTGCGAGACCACTGTTCGCTTCCCTTGCCCGGAATATCTCCCTGATTCTCACAAGCAGGCCTATACCCACTTCGTCGATCAACTCTTCGTCACAAATGCCGAGCGCGTCCTTCTTGTACAACTCGGCGATCTTGTGACGCGGTACCCTGCCCGCCCAGGATGGCCTGTCGTGTCGTACTTCGTTCATCTAGTTCCTCAAGGATTGCCATAGACCTGGCTGATGTTCCGTGTTGATTCCTGAAGGGCGAGATACAGATCCCACAATTCCACGTCAATTGCCCGCCTGATTTCATCCGTCACCTTACTCCGCTTCAACTCACTGTCAGACTCGAACGGCACGTATTCCGCATCGCTTTTCGAATAGAATCCGAAAGGTTCAATCATTTCTACCAATTCCTCCTCAGTCACATCGATATTAAAAAAGCGGAGGATGTCGGGGATGTTTTCCGGCCGCAGCTGGGTATAGTCTACGAAGAGACTATGATCGGAGGTGTTCTCAAGAACGATTCTGAAACTGGATGCCTCTACCTGTACGCTGAATTCCACATCACTCAACTGCCTCACCTTTTCAATGGGAAGGGCTGATTCGAAAGAACCTTCCGGCGTATTCTTGTTGCGGACGTTCCACGCGGGGCCGTCGAGGGAAGTTGGGATGGTTTCCAGGGGATTACGATAGAGAAAGAGCCAGGGCACATTAGGATACAGGCCGCGGATCATACCCAGTCGTTTGACGTGGTTGCTGGAGAGTTTCATAAAAAACCGGTCGTGTTCCGGCAGACGCCTGTGGCCATAGATGTTCAGCAGCGACTGCAAAAAGGCAGGACGCGAGGCGTTGAATAACTGCTCGAATTCAACACCCAGCGCTTGTTCCACCAGCGGTGCTTCCTTGATGACGATGTGCCGTTCCAGTTTCGACAACACCTTGGCAAGCAGGGTCGAACCGCATCGTCCAATCTGGAAAATGAACCCGGAAGGCGACAGTGAATCCGCATAGAGATCCGACTGATCAAGTACGTCCAGATCGGTGATTATCGTGAGCGTATCAGGTTTACTTTGAAGCAATTCTTCGGCGGATATTTCGAGGAAGGTCTCGCGCAGGTGCATATCCCCGAAATCAACCCACGTGATTTCGTGGGAATCACAGTGCATCTCAACGGGCAGGAGCCCTTTATGTCTCCCGAGCAGGATTCTTACTTCCTCGGCGGGCTTCTTTCTATAGTCCAGTTGCGGCATTTAGCAACTCCAACTGACCGCGAACAGTAAGTGGTTGCCGGCCTAGCGCAGTGTCTGGCGGGACCGGTGAAGATGCGCCTGGCCGGCGAATGAAACGCTGGTACCTGCGAATGGTCCGGCGGGGCCGTCGCGTCCTCACTCCGGCAGGTACAGGTAGAGGTTGTCCACCAACTGCGGTCTCGGCGCGGTGTCCTGGAGCCAGCGGTAGGGCTTGCTGATGATGCCGACCTTCCCGTCCAGTTCGATGACCTGGGCTTCGTGCGTTCCGATCCCCGTGTCGATGACGTGCTGCTCCATCCGGTCCCCGCGGCTCAGAAAGAGTATTTGCTGCGGTGGATGCGGCAGGGTCCAGTCTCCCCGGCCCATCTCGCCCACGTAAATGTCGGGCCGTCCATCCCCGTCGAAGTCCGCCACCTGTAGCGTATGCGCATCGAGCAACCGGTCGTGCAGGATTTCGGCTTCCCACGGTTGCTCGACGTCCGCCCCCGGTCTGAATATCGCGAGTCGGCCGTAGGTCTGGCCGATGTCGAGGGCCACCTCGCACAGTGCGATCTCGACACGGCCGTCCCCGTCGAAGTCGGCCGCTCCGACCCGCACACCGCCGTACCCTTCGGCGAAAACGTGCCGTTCCCATTCGCCGTTCTCTGAAAGGCGGTACCAGGAAGTGCCGGCGATGAGCTCGAGCCTTCCGTCCCCGTCGACGTCGGCAACGTCGAGCGCCTGTTCGTTTACACCGGTGTCTATCTTGCGGACGCCGGGCCAGGGAGTCACGTAAGGATCGTCGGGCACCGGGACCGTAAGAATCAATTCCGCGTCCGGGTTCCAGACGTACAATTCCTGTCTTCCGTCCCCGTCGATGTCCGCCAGGATCAGGTCGTGGATCCGGTTGTGGGGAAGTTCAAAGACCACGCGACGCGTCCACCGCCAGGTGGGATCGTCGGGGCACTCCCACCAGTAGATGAAGTTGCCTCGGTCACTGGTGCCGGAAATCAGATCGAGCTTGCCGTTGCCGGTCAGATCGACCAAGGCGGCGCCGACGCTGATGCTTGGGAACGAATCATCCATAAGATGGGGCACCCATACGCCTTGATCCGTTCTCCCGAACCAGACGAGTTCATCCGGATTGCGGGTGGGGATGATGAAATCGGGAACGCCATCGTTGTCGAGGTCGCCTACGATGCACGACATGCGTTCGGCGGGGGTTCCTTCGTAGATCGTGTGTCGTCGGAACACGGGTGTTTCTGGCATCAGTCGGGCCTCCGGATTCATTCGACTGCATGTATCGGTTGCGTGGCATATGTGGGATAACTCGGCAACTTCGTCCCCGATGCGCGAAGCAGGAACCGCCATAGATCAATGTACGATTCCGTTTAAATCAACTCCACGCCGCGCGCAAAGTCCGTACCCAGTTGCCGTGCATGATGTCGGAGATGTCTGTTTGCGAGTAACCGCGTCGTTCAAGAATGGCGGGTATTTTCCGAAGATCGGCGATGGTCTCCATATCGGCGGGACTTTGTTCCTTGCCGTAGCCGCCGTCCAGGTCGGTCCCGATGGCGGCGTGGCGCGCACTCCCGGTCAGCTGGCAGACATGGTCGATGTGGTCCACCACGGTTTCAAAGGTGATGGCGGAGTTGTCCATCGCGACCGGGTCCCACAGGGGGGAGATCATCCAGACGTCCATGGCCGTGCCGATGACGCCTCCACGCTCGGCCAGGGCCTTGATCTGTCGATCGTCGAGTTGGCGATCGTGGTCGCACAGCGCCCGGCAACAGTTGTGGGTGGCCAGCACGGGACCGTTGAAGATGCCCATCGCTTCCCAGAATGCCTGCTCGGCCAGGTGGCTCACGTCGAGGATCATCCCCGCCGCCTCCAGGGCTTCGAGCATGGGGCGGCCCCTGTCAGTCAGGCCGCCAGGCGCCTGGGTGCCGTGGGCGTAGGAACTTATTCCGTAGTGACAGAGGCTCACGACCCGCAGGCCCTCATCCCACCACGCTGAAACCTGTTCGGGACCTACGATGCCGTCCGCTCCCTCCATACTGAGGACAAACCCGAGCGGAGTCGTATCGGGATCGGCTTCCCACTCGGCCAGGTGGGCGTCGAGTTCGGCCCGGTTGCGCACCTGCCGAAAGACGCCCCTGGCCTCCATCAGGCGGTAGTAGGCCAGTTCTCCCATGCATTTGGCATAGGCGATGTCCTGGGTGCGCACCCCGCCAAAACGCTTGCCCATCGAAGCGATCCGGCAGTTCACCGTTACGAACGCCAGTCCGATTCCGCCGCGCCGCAGTTCCTCGAAATTCACCACGCCCAGACCGCGTCCTTTCTGACCCATGCCGGCCTCGGCTTCGCGGATCCTTGCGATGGGCTGGAACAGGTCCCGGTCCCATTCGAGGGCGTTGAAGGCGATATCGAGGTGGGAATCGACGATCAGCATGAGGTTCTCTCCAAGTCGGCCGCGCTCCGTAATTAGTCGGACGCGCTCCGTAATTAGTGGGCCGCATTCCGAATCAGGTCGGCCGCGCTCCGTATCTCCGTATCTGGTCGCAAGCACTCCGTTTCCGGCGCACGTCCCGTTCTACAGGATGAAGAGGTAAAATAAACCGGGACGCCGAATGGGAACAAGCACAAAGCCTTCGCATTCAATAAAGGTCGCGACAATGCATGCTGGTACCGCGCCGTGGGTGCTCTTCGCGCTTCGATACATACGGTTGACTGTGGGCGTCGGCAGATCGGCGCACGCCAGTCGTCTCCCACTACTCGTTGCCAGCTACCAGGCGCCCGAAATGAAAAGGACCACCCGGACTTCAAAATCTCTGATGCCCTGGTGGCNCTGATGCTACGCCTCGCATGGTTGCTCNATGCCCCTGCGAGTACTCTCGGAGACTACGCGAGATCNAACCGATCGAGGTTCATCACCCTGGTCCACGCGCTCACGAAGTCGTTGACGAACGTCCCTTGCGCGTCGTCGCAACCGTATACTTCCGCGATGGCACGAAGCTCGGAGTTGGAACCGAAGGCGAGATCCACCCGAGTAGCGGTCCACTTCACATCTCCGGTCTGGCTGTCGCGTCCTTCGTAGACTTCTTCCGATTCGGACGAAGCGCTCCACTCGGTGTCCATATCGAGCAGGTTCACGAAGAAGTCGTTGGTCAGCGTCCCCGGCCGATCGGTGAACACGCCATGCTGAGACTGCCCGGTGTTCGCGTTCAGTGCGCGCAGTCCCCCGACGAGCGCCGTCATCTCGGGCGCGGTGAGGGTCAGCATGTACGACCGCTCCACCAGCAGTTCTTCCGGTTTGCCTTCCTGTCCCACCTTGAGATAATTGCGGAACCCGTCCGCGGTGGGCTCGAGCACTTCGAAAGACTCCGCGTCGGTCCATTCGTCCGTCGCGTCGGTACGACCCGGTGCGAAGGGAACCTGCACGTCGTGACCGGCGTGCTGCGCCGCCTGCTCGACACCGGCGCATCCGGCCAGCAAGATCAGGTCGGCCAGGGACACTCTCTTGCCGCCAGACTGCGTGCTGTTGAAATCTGTCTGGATCCGCTCGAGTACCGGAAGCACCTCGCTTAGTGCGGCCGGGTCGTTTACCGCCCAGTCCTTTTGCGGCGCCAGACGGACGCGTGCCCCGTTTGCACCGCCGCGCTTGTCGGTTCCGCGGTAAGACGACGCTGACGCCCAGGCGGTCGAGACCAGTTGAGAAACGGACAAACCGGAAGCAAGGACCTTCGCCTTGAGGGCGGCGATATCCTGGTCATCGATCAACTCGTGGTCCACGGCGGGTACAGGGTCCTGCCACAGCAGCGCCTCTTCCGGAACCAGCGGTCCGATGTACCGGCTGCGGGGTCCCATGTCGCGGTGGAGCAGCTTGAACCATGCCCTTGCGAAGGCATCTTCCAGGTCCGCGGGGCTTTCAAGGAAGCGCTGCGTAATCTTTGCGTAGTCCGGGTCCACCTTCAGCGACAGATCCGTGGTAAGCATCATCGGGGCGTGCTTTGTCACCGGACAGTGCGCGTCCGGCACGTTGGCCACCTCGGCGGCATTCTTTGGCGTAAACTGTGATTTGCCCGCGGGACTCTTGGTCAGTTCCCATTCGTGCTTGTAAAGGTTCTCGACGAATTCGTTATCCCATTTCACCGGGTTGCTGGTCCAGGCGCCCTCCAGGCCGCTGGTGATCGTATCATCTGCCTTGCCGCTGCCGTGGCTGCTTTTCCAACCCAGGCCCTGTTGATGAATGCAGGCCCCTTCCGGATCGGGACCGACATGATCCTCGGGTCCGGCGCCATGGGCCTTGCCGAAGGTGTGCCCGCCGGCAATGAGCGCAACCGTCTCCTCGTCGTTCATCGCCATTCGCTTGAAAGTCTGGCGAATGTACTTTGCCGCCAGGGCGGGATCCGGGTTGCCGTTCGGTCCCTCCGGGTTTACGTAGATCAGGCCCATGTGGTCGGCGCCGAGCGATCCCTGAAGTTCGCCGTCGGCATCGTGGCGTTCGTCATCGAGCCAGGTCGTCTCCGATCCCCAGTCCGTTTCGTCGGCTTCCCAGACGTCCGGACGGCCAAAGGCGAAACCGAAAGTCTTGAATCCCATCGATTCCAGCGCGCAGTTTCCGGTAAAGATGAGCAGGTCGGCCCAGGAAAGATTTCGGCCGTATTTCTTCTTGATCGGCCAAAGCAGGCGGCGCGCCTTGTCCAGGTTCCCGTTGTCCGGCCAGCTGTTCAGCGGCGCGAATCGTTGGTGGCCGGAACCGCCGCCGCCCCGTCCGTCGCTGATGCGGTACGTGCCCGCGGCGTGCCAGGTCATTCGGATGAAAAGGGGACCGTAGTGGCCGTAGTCCGCGGGCCACCAGTCCTGCGAGGTGGTCATCACCTCTTCGATGTCCTTCTTCAACGCTTCGACGTCCAGGTCCTTCACCGCCTCGGCGTAGTCGAATTCGTCGTCCATCGGATCGGATTGGGGCGCATTCTGGCGGAGCGGTTTCAAGTCTAACTGATTCGGCCACCAGGTCTGGTTGGTAGTCATTTCCTTCCTCCGTTAAAGAGTTCTGATTAGCGCACGATCATTGAGATTCGTCGCCTGCCGCACTTACATCCATTCGGTTAGGGAAAATACCGATCTTACCCTTGTCCAGGCAAGAGGAATATGGGGCGAATTGCACGCGCGCGAGAACCACANCTCCCTCAAATTGGCCTTGATGCTTCATAGGAAGTTTCGGTAAGTTTAGAATAAGTTAGCATACCGTTCCCGCTGTCCCATCCGTGGCGCGCCAGCATTCCATACTTGATTACTTCATCCCATCGCCGCCAAAACTCCGTTCTCTCGTTGTTGGTTATCCTGACGACCCTGGTATTCGCCGGCTGTAACGATTCCAAGGATCCGGTTGGGCCCGGACCGGACGGGCCGGAGTATATCGAGACACGCGTGGTGACCGTCGGCCCCACGCTGGCCAGGTGCTACGGCGTGGGTCTGCGGACATGCATGGTGGTCGACGGCAGTTTGTTCTACGATGCGATCGAAGGATTCGAATACGAAGCAGGCTATACCTATCGCCTGCGCATCGGCAAGTACGATCCCTGGGGAGGGGGAGAGCCTCCGCAGGATGCCGGCCGTTATGCATATCGCCTGCTGGAGCAATTGGAAAAGACCCCGGCGCCTTCCACCCACACAACCCTGGCGGTGGGTCCGGCGCGTGTGGTGTGCGCCCAAAGCGACGACTTCTGCCTGGTGTTGGACGGTGCGCCGTACGAAGACTTGATCACCGGCTTCGATTATGAGGCCGGCTATCACTATGTCCTCGAAGCCAACAGGTATGCAGACGGCAGATACGTGTTGGATGAAATCGTCTCGAAAACCAGGGCGGAAGGTCCCGAGGAAGAGATCACCATCGATTGGGGCAGGGTCGAGTGCGGCGACGGCCATTCCGGGTTCTGCAAGGTCTTCAATGATGCACCCTACCGAGGCGAGATCGTGGGTTTCAATCCCAGGCACGAATACAACTATTGCCTGCGCGTCGAGAAGTTCAGTATGTTTCCCGATGGTATGACCGGATCGCCAACCGTTCCGGAATACGGCTATCGCTGGCTGGAGACGCTTGAAGAAATGCCAGGCGGATGATCCCGCCGATCCAATGAGGTTCTCATGTTGACTGACGAACAGATACTGCAGTTTCGAGAAGACGGCTATCTCGTTTTTGAAGCCCTCATTCAAGGTGAGCGACTGGCCTGGTACAAGCAGGTGTTCGATGAACTGGTCGCCGAGGGAAGCAAATTGAAAGAGCAGACACCCCACTGGGCGCTCGAGTTGGACGAGCGAGGCGAACCTCGGGCGGGTTTGTTGCACAAAGTCCAGGGGGTTTGCGTGGTCGACGGCCGTGTGCTGGAACTGGCGCGCGAGCCGGCGATTGTGGACCGCGTGGCCGATCTGATTGGTGGAGATATCGACGTGTTCGGCACCAAGTTCTTCCCGAAGCTGCCCAATGGCGGCACGTCGACGGGCTGGCACCAGGACAATTTCTATTTCGGGACCGACACGGATCGCATAGTCAGTTGCGGGATTTACCTGGAAGATGCGGACGTGGCGAACGGCTGTTTGCGGGTAGTGCCCGGCAGTCACCGGATAGGCGAGATTGTCGAGCACCGCAGCGAATTAAGCCGCCATGGCAGCTGGACAAAGGTCGATGAAGCGCAGGCCGTGGACCTGGTCATCCCCGCGGGGACGGTCGTGCTGTTTTCCGCAAATCTCCTGCACGGCGCCTACGATAACCACAGCCGCCGCACGCGCTACAGCACGGCATGGCATTACATGCCCGAAGCATTCAATCCGGAGAAGTTTCTGAAGGGTGTCTATGAAGATCGGCACGTGGCGAGGGAGAACTGAGTGCGTTGAAGTGGCCCTGTTTCGGCAAATGGACCAGCAGGCTAAGGCGCTTCCGCGGTCACCTGTAGTAACGCCAGTCGTATCCGAGGCCGACCTGCAGTTCGAATTTGACGGCCGACCGGTCGATGTCGCTGTCCCGATGGAGGAAGATGTTCGCGTCGAGCGTGGCTGCAAGATCGTCCAGCAGGCGGAAACGCAGGTGGTTGAAGTGCTGTACGGACACGGTCTGGTGCCGACCGGTACCCCAGAAGACCCGGGCCTGAGACGACAGCGTATTGCCTGGAAGAAGCGTCGTACGGTACTCGGGCGCCACCTCGATGCCCACGACATTCATCGCGGTGATCCGGTCTCTCTCCAGGGCCAGGCCGACTCGTACGATCGCCCGGGAACCGAGCTCCGACTGGAGACCTCCCTTGAACCGAATCACGACGGGGTGCTTCCGGCCTTCGTCACCCGTCCATACCGTGTTGACGTCGAACCCGAGGAACTGGGACAGTTGCGAATACGGCAGTGAATAGAGCAGTTCGCCGTCGATCCGGTCCAAAGCCTCCCGTTGGCTCCCGTTGTTGTTCAACCTGCCGTAGCCTGTCCTCAACAGGGCCGAAAACGTTCCCGCCGGGGTGTACCGGGTTGAATTGTGCTCTACGTTGACGATCCAGGCCAGGGCTTCCTCGCCGCTCAGGAACGGATCGCGGCTGTACTGGTCGACAGGCCCTTCCAGCGTAGTCTGCGACAAGGACCCGTTAAACCGTGTGCTGCCCTCTGTGGCACTGCGCGGCCCCCGCCGGATTCCGTCCCAGCGATCCACAGTACCGTGAATCCGCACGTGGGCTGCCACCATTTCCCTCAGTCCAATGCGTGCACCGGGAACGTTCGATAAGCGAGAATTCCTGGCCTGGCGGGTCAGGTCCTGATCCGCCAGGACCAACGGGAATGCCACCACGTACGTCCTGTCCCGATTCAGCGGCCGCCCGTCGACCGCGCCGGAATCCCCATCGTAGCCCGCAAAGACCACTTCGTGTTCCCGCGGCAGCCTGCCGGCCCATGCCCGCAACTGCCGTCCCGACATGGAAACGCGAACGAGCACATCGTTGTCGCGTACCAGGCGGGTAACCGAACGCAGTCGAACCTCCCCGTCCAATCGTAACGGCCGAAGCGCGTGCCGATCGATCACCGCGACGTCGGCCGCCAGTTTCGTGCGCGCCAGGTCGGCGATCCAGGATCCGGTATCCTCGATGGGTTCCCGGGTCCTGCCAATGCGGACGTCATAGATTCTGCGCACGGTTTCCCTGTGCCGGGACACGACAGCCGATACCGAGGGATCCAATGGCACGGGCGCAGTATCCGGAACTGTGGGATCCAACGGCGCAGGCGCTATATCCCGTACCGCGGGGCCGGATGTACCGGACGAATCAGGCGCGGGCGCAGGAACAGAATTCGCGGCACCGGATGTATCGGCTGAACCTGTCGCAGTCGCAAGGTTTGGAAGCAGGGACAAACCGGCAGGTACCAGTACGGGATTCAGATTGGAAACAGCCGTCTTGGCGCCGTCCCGGCGGAAGTTGATTTCGAGTCTGCCCAGGTGGGTTCCCCGTCCCGGCGTGGTAACCAGGTATCGGCCACCGACGAAGCGGACCACATGCTCTGCCGGGCGCGGTTCGGGACCGGCAGCCGTGCCTCCCGCGATGAACAACTGTACCCGGGGAAAGGCCAGCGCGAGGTCCCTTGCCTCGTCCATGCTCATGTTGACGAGTGCGATTCGCAAGTCTGCGAGGCCCGCGGGCCCAGCCAGAAGTGACTCGAGTGTCTCCCGCGGATCGTGGAATTCCAAGTCCGCAGGGTCCACCGATGAAAGGTCGTCGGCCATTCGGGAGGAAACGAGCCCCATGACAGCGATCCGCAGTCCGCTCCTTTCGGTCAGGAGAAAAGGTGTGGTGGCCCCATGGACCGTGTCGCCAAGTCCCAGGTTGGCGCCCAGGATGGGGAAATCCGCCTGGTCGGCGCGGGTGGTGAGGGTGTCGATACCATATGTGAACTCGTGGCCGCCTACCGCCATGGCATCGTACCCCGCCATGTCCATGAGTTGAAACAGCGTGCGGCAGCCGTCCACGTCGCAGGCAGGCGTCGCGCCCATGGCGTTTCCACCGTCCAGTACGAGGATCGAGTCTGCGCCGGCGCGGCCATGGGCACGGATCATCGACGCGAGCGCGGCCAGGCCGCCCCGGTCCGCCGCATCTTCCGGGTCCTGGTCCCCTGCCTGGTCCCCATCGTCGAAACCGTCCTCGGAGTAGATGCCGCCCCGTAGATCGTTGGTGTGGAGAATGGTGAGCCGGTGCTCGGTAACTTGGGCGTCGGCGGTCGGCGGGGCATGAATCGCGCTCGTGAAGTAAATTGCGCCCGCTGCCATACAACAGCGCGCCACTGCCGCAATAATCAAACTAGCCTTAGTCATATTCAATTTACCCTAACGTGTCCTCAGTCCGATGTATGCAATTGGTTCAAGTGCGATTATTTCAGGTGCTTTTGGTTCGGTTGCAGTTGTTTCGGGTGCAGATGCTTCGAGTGCATATGCATTGTCGACGAGGCAATATAGCATTCGATGGCAGCAGCGCAACCGTAGATCAGACAAAAAAACAACTGATGTCATTTTCTGAGTGTACCGATACTATAACGATTAAATTGAGTTACGAAACGGTACTGGTGCCATAGTCTGTACGTTACGGGTTACTCCCCACACGGGATTCTCCCTGCGCGGGTCTTTGGGTTACGTCCCACGGGTCAAACTCCAGCATACGAAAGGAAAGCCATGAACGAGTCCAACCAGCTGAGCGCCGGTGCGGCGATGATCGACATATCCCCTCCGGAGGGGACGCATCTGGCGGGCAGCGGAGCAGGTGACCACCGTCCGACCCAGGTTGTTTTGGATCCGCTCTTTGCCAAGGCCATCGTCTTCGAAGCGGACGGGCGGCACGTTTGCATCGTGATCCTGGATCTCACCATTGTCACCGGCGAATACACGGACCGGATTCGTGCGGCCATCTGCGAGCAGACGGGCATAGAACGAGACGCGATTATGGTCCAGGCGACGCAGACGCATTCCGCCCCGAGTCTCGGTTACTTCATGCTGGATCCGGATTTTCCATTGGATACCACCGAGGAAACGGAGTATCTGCGCGGGGCCGAACGCGCCTATGGCGACCGGGCCGCAGCCGCTGCCGTTGAGGCCGCGGTCGAGGCAGCGGGCAGGCTACAACCGGCACGCATCGGTCTGGGCCGCGGCGTGTTGGGTGACCTGGCTTTTAACCGACGCGGCGTTCGCAGGGACGGTACCATAATTATGCCCAGGCCCCTTGGTCGGGAGCGGCAGCCCTTCGGGATCTCGGATGTATGCTACCTGGAAGGACCGATGGACCCGGAGGCAGGCGTGTGCTGCGTCCAGGATATGAATTCGAAACCGCTGGCCTTTCTCCTGCACTACACGTGTCACCCGGTCAATGCATACGGAAACGAGGAAACCTTCCTGGCCGCGTCGGCGGATTGGCCCGGCGCCTGGTCCCGGGAAATGCAGCGGATGTTCGGCGCCGATACCGTGCCGCTGGTCGTCAACGGATGTTGCGGCAACATCAACCCCTGGCACCCCTTCGATCCGGATTTCAAGCCGGACCACCGGCGTATGGGGCGACGATTATCCGGCCTGAGCGAACGTATCATGCGCAACATGACGTTAAACGGCAGCGCGGTACTGGACACCAGGATCGAAAAGATCAGACTGCCCTTTCGCGAGATATCGGACGAACGGCTGCGCGAAGTCGATGCGATCCTCACTGAGCATCCGGAACCGCCGCGCGAAGAGAACGGTCAAGTGGACCCGCGCTGGTTTCGGGCGGCATCGACCCGCAGCGTCGAACTATGCATGCAGCGGGACGGCGAGTTCAGCTATGAGATCCAGGCCTTTCGCATCGGCGACCTCTGTATTGTAGGCCTCCCCGGAGAACCCTTTGTGGAAGGGCAACTGGCGCTCAAAGTAAACTCGCCAGCTTCCTATCTGTTTCCGGCGCACCTCACGACGCACTATGTCGGTTACTTGCCGACGAGGGAGGCGTATGCCCGCGGTGGACATGAGGCTAACGAGGATGTCACCTACTGGGCCAAGCTCGCCCCCGGCAGTCTCGAAACCGTGATCGATCGGGCGCGGGAAATGATACAGGAGTTGTTTGGTTAGACGATCAGACAATCTATCGGGGGACGTCCAGTATGTAGCGCGCAAGCGGGGACAGCCGTTGGGCCGTATCGGGCTGCAAATACGCTCGCTGGTTGGTCTGTTGCGGGTGTTCACGGGCTATGAAGGCGCAGTGCAGGGTCCGTCGAGGGGCGCCACTGCGGTTGACATACGAGCTATGCCAGAGGCTGCCGTTGAATACGGCAACCGACCCCGCGCGGCCCGTCAGGTGTACCTGGTCGGGGTGGTCCGCCATGCGATCGGTTACGTAATCCGTAATCCTGCCGGGTTTCAGGTGGCTACCGGGCACGCAACGGGTCGCGCCGTTGTCCCGGGTGAAATCGTCGAGCATCCACAAAGAGTTGACGACATGGTACGGTCCGCCTGGCGCGGCGGGCTGGCCCCAATCGGCGTGCAGCGCCTGTAACCCGCTGCCGGGCAGCGGATCGTGCCCGTTGAGCGAGTGCAGCTTGAACGGCCTCTGCAGGACGTGGTATACGGCCGTCAAGAGCTCAGGCTGCAGGTAAACCGCGTCGAATACCGGTCCCTTGTTGACCAGATCGGCAAGTCGGCGCACGCCTTCCATCTGGGCAACCTCCGCGCCGGCTTTATCTCCCTCGCATTCAAATACCGCATCGAACGCATGACGCAGCTCGACGAGCCAGTCCGGTGAGATGATCTCTTCCATAATGAAGAAGCCATCGGTGTCCAGCGCACTGCGTTGCGCGTCAGTCAGCGGCCGGGGTACGAACCCCCGTTCCAGTAATTCGCTGTCCAAAGTGGATGTTCCCGTGGATTGATTCCGATTTTATCTTGGATGTAGCGGGAGCTGCGGGAGCTGCGGGAGCGTCCCGGCCCACCGTTCCGACAGGTCCCACAGGCGTTTTGCCACGGCCTCGTCCTGGCTGTCCACGGACGGCTCGCCGACGGCGCAGCGCTCGTAGTATTTCCCACCTTGCAGTTGCCGCTGGCTCGCACACATCACAATGGTCTGCGCCCCGGCATTCGCAGACAGCAGGACCAGTGAGGTCAGCGCGGTACTGATGCGATGCAATGCCTTGCCGATCCCTCCGCGAAACGCCTGCGGCAGGGTCAGGTTGGTCATTACGACGCCCGGATGCACGGCCATCGCGTGCAGGTTGTGGGATTCTGCAAACCGTCTTTCGATTTCAAATGCCATGTGGATCATCGCCAGTTTCGACTTTCCGTAGGCGTCCCAGGAGTGGTAGCGCGGCATATCGGGGCGCGGCCCTCCTTGGCGCGGCTCCCAGAGGCGCGGTCTTCCTTGTCGTGGCTCTCCGTGGCTCGGTCCTTCATGGAGCGGTCCTTCATGGCGCGTCCCTTCGTCGAATAGGACCTCGTTCCCGACCCGTTCGTGCAGGCCGGAGGACACGTTGACGACGCGTGCGTCGCCGCTTTCGAGCCCAGTCCGCTGCAGGAGGGGCAGCAGGACCCATGTCAGGTGAAAGGCGCCGAGGTAATTGGTCCGCCAGTGGACTTCGATGCCATCTTCGGCCAGCGGCTGCTGCTTGCGTGGTGCGAAGGTCTTCCGGTGGATGCCCGCGTTGTTGACCAATACGTGGAGCTTACCCTGGTGTCTGTCTCGGTACCACGCGGCGAAGTCGTTTACGCTGTCCGGATCGCTGAGGTCCAACCTGTGCGCCGTGATGTTTTCCTCGCCGGCGCCTAGCTTACGCAAGTCGTCTTTTAATGTCGCTTCCATGAGAGGGACATTGCGCACGCAGGTTGCTGCGACCGTCGCGCCCCAACCCGCAAGGACCCGCGCAGTTTCGTACCCGAGCGAACCAGGGGACGCGCCGGTTACGATCACATGGCGTCCCGACATATCAACCGGTGCCGCCATCGGTTTACTGAGGAAGAGTCGAATCAGGTGCTTGACGGTTTTGGATAAGGAATTGGGCATGTTCAAGTAGCGGATCAGCGCGGCTCCCACGTTGCACACCGCGCGGTTCCCGCGATGCGCACTGCGGCGTTTCTCCGGTTGCTCTCCCTGCGACGCCTATCGCGGCCCCCGCGTTGCGCGCCGCACGGCTACCGAGTTGCTCACAGTGGTGCTACCGCGGCTCCCGCTTGACCACGTCCAAGTCCCAGCCCTTCCAGTAGTACTTCACCGGTTCGTCCTCATCCCACTGTTCGTATATTTCGTCCCAGGTCAACCAGTTCATGTGAGGCTGGAGTGAATCTTCCCGGACCGGGTGGCTTCTTGGCTGGTAACGGTAATCGGTCGAAATCCTGAGGCGGTCAGATGTCACGTTGTCCCGGCCCTGGTGGATCGTCAGGCTGTGGAGAATGATCACGTCGCCACATTCATAGTCGCCGCCGACCCAGGCGGAATCGTCTTCGACCTCCACCTGCCGCCCCCCGGGTCCGACGCCTTCGGTCGTCTCCAGCATGCCCCTGCGATGGGATCCCCGGTTGACGGCGAGTCCGCCGAGTTCCTCGGGACAATCGCCCAGGGGAATCCAGGCCGTCCACGTCTCGTCCGATCCGCCGATGAAGTAGTTGTCCTGGTGGGGCGGNGTCGAGTGGGCGTTCATNTCCGGGAACACCAGNCTGCAGATATTCCTGCTGTGGGCCAGTACCGGCTCTCCGAACAGCACTTCCAACATCCCGATCATCGCCGGGTCCAGTGCGAGCGCATGAAAATCTCGGATCCGCTGCACGTCATCGTAAAAGGCCTGCCAGCTTGGGATGCCGCTTTCACCTACGCGTATTCCGGGATTCGCGACGCCATCCATCAGGTCCGATTCATCCGCGAGCCACCCGTGTTCCCGGCACACACCGAGCACCTGCCGCCGGACCTCGAGGACGCGCGCCGGATCGAGCAGGCGCCGAAAAAACAGGCAACCGTGCTCCCCGGCGCGTTGCCGTAGTTCGTCGGGCCGCGCCAGCAGTTCCGTCGCATCCTCCAAGGCATGGATCTGCCTCATGTCGACCATCGCCATGGGGGGATTCCTTTCCTGGAATCGATACTGGGATTTCCGAAAGTGCCAGCCACCGACCATTGCGCTTGTCGTCGACCGATGCGCCAGTCGTTGACCGATGTACCAGTCGCTGATCGTAGCGCCAGTCG
>JGIcombinedJ30088_10001819_pt1 | contig 21067 bp, 19 predicted proteins | sample PinacodermPK_FD_30088 | JGI IMG/M metagenome (IMG submission 30088)
CGAAGAGCCCCGATTCCACCGACGGCGCGAACAGTGAGCGGTGCCAGTTGCGGTGCCGGTCGCGCACCAACTCGGCCGCGTCGGCTCCGTTGACTACCTCCGCCACGGCATCTCGGACCTGCTCAAACGTCTGCCAATAGCCTCGTGCCGCCAGCGCATCCCGACTGGACGCGTCGTTGGGGTCGGCATCGGGGGACCACCCTCCCGAGCGGACTCGCTCGATGAGCTCGGGCGTCACCCGGTAGCCCTCGATTGACAGCGAGTGGTAGGCGTCATGTCGATAGCTGTTGTCGACTGCAGCGAGGTAGGCATCAATGTCAAAGAGCGCTGCTGGCACCTGGGGCATTGCCGCGGCGGCCGCTCCGCGAAAGTCTTCCCACATCACTCGGATCCGCGTCGCGGCGGGCTGCTCTGTGGCCCCCGACAGCCGCGTGGGCACCCCCTTTCAATGACGACGTGCTGCGCGCGGCGAGCCGAGAACGGTCCGCGATTGCGACCGCTGCGGACATCGCTGGGCTAGCCGGTGTTGCGGAGACCGGCGGCCACGCCGTTGACGGTCAACAGCAGCGCGCGGCGCAGACGGGTCAGGTCGTGGCCGTCGTCGTGGCCGGCGCGCGAGCGGGCAAGCAACTCGACCTGCAGCACGTTGATCGGGTCCAGATAGGCGTCGCGCACGGCCAGGGTGCGCTTCAGTACCGGCAGGTCCTCAAGAAGGCCGCGGTCGGTGATTCTGGCGATCTCGGCCACGGTCCGGTCGTGTTCGGCCGCGATGGCGTCGAAGAAGTGGTGCAGTTCCGGCGGAACCAGGCGGTCGACGTAATAGCGGGTGATCGCCAGGTCCGTCTTGGCGAGGGTCATCTCAACGTTGGAGATGAACGCCGCGAAGAACTGCCAGTCGCCGTACATCGCCTTGAGCTCGGGAGCGTGCCCGGCGGTGCGGGCGGCCTCAAGGGCGGTCCCGACCCCGAACCATCCTGGAATGATCTGGCGGGACTGGGTCCAGCCGAACACCCAGGGGATCGCCCGAAGCCCTTCAAGGCCCGCTCCGGCACTTGTTCGGCGTGCGGGGCGCGAGCCGATGTTCATGTCGGCCAACTCCTCCACAGGTGTCGACTTCTGGAAGTAGTCAACGAAGCCCGGCGTCTCGAGCAGCTCACGGTACGACTCGAACGCTCGTTGCGACATGAGCTCCATGACCGTGTTCCAGCTGTGCGTCTTGGACCATTCGTGGCGGGGGGTGCGGTGCGCCAGCGACGCTTCCAGCACTGCCGACAGAGCCAGGTCGAGGTTGCGTTGGGCCAGTTGAGGCAGTCCGTACTTGTCGGCTATGACCTCGCCCTGCTCGGTGATCTTGACCGCACCGTTGATGACCCCGGCAGGCTGGGAGAGGATCGCCGCGTTGGTCGGGCCGCCGCCGCGCCCGACAGTGCCGCCCCGTCCATGGAACACGGTGATCTTGATCCCCGACTCCGCGGCCACCTCGGCGATCTGGCGCAGCGCCTTGTGGATCTCCCACTGCGAGGTCGTGATCCCACCGTCCTTGTTGGAGTCCGAATAGCCGACCATCACCTCCTGGCGGCTGCCCCGCAACTCCAGCAACCGCCGATACGACGGATTCTCGAACAGCTCACGTAGCACCGGGCCGATACTTCGCAGGTCGTCGATCGTCTCGAACAACGGAACGAAATCGAGCCGGGCCACGCCCGCCACCAGATCGACGAGACCGACGTCGCGGGCCAGCACCGCCGGCGCCAGGATGTCGTCGACGCCTCGGGTCATCGAGACGATGTATGCGCCGATGATCTCGTCGCCGGAACGGTTCATCGCGTCGCGCAGAGCAGCCAGCAGCGACAGCGAGTCACCCCCCGTCCGGCCCGTCGGGGGAGCGAGCGGCCGACGGCTGCCGAGCTCGGTCGTGAGCAGGTCGGCGCGAGCGCTGCGGTCGAGGGCGCAGTAGTCGATGTCGAGCGACGAGAAGAGTTGACCCAGGACGGCGTGGTGAACGTCAGCATGTTCTCGAATGTCGAGCGTGGCCAGATGAAACCCGATCAGGGCCACACAGCGGCGCAGACGAGCGAGGCGCCCCTGTGCCAACAGCGAACCGCGGTGCGCGGCGAGAGAACGGCCCATGACCGCCAGGTCCGCGTCGAGCTCTTCGGGCGAGCTGTAGGCGTTGGGACCGGGGGGCGTGGCGGCGGTCCCCTGGAGTCGTTGATGGATCACGCCGCAGCGCCGCCGGTACGGTTCGCCGAGGCTGAGCTCGTTGAATCGTGCGGTCACCGCCGGGAAGGCTGCGCTGTCGGCGTCGAGTTGGCTGAGCAGTTCAGCCGACACGTCGGCGACAATGTCGCTCACCGACAGTTCCGCGGAGAGCTGCTCGACTTCTTGGATCAGGATGCGCAGCGCTCGACTCCGTTGGAACTCGAGCACTTCGAGAGTGATCTGGGGTGTGACGTTGGGGTTTCCGTCACGGTCACCGCCGACCCACGAGCCGAAATGGACAGGTGCCTTGTCGTTGAGCGCTCCTCCGATGCTGCGCAGGACCGAGTCGATGTCGTCGAAGAGTTCGGGAACACCATCAGTTGTGATCTCGTTCAGGAAATAGAGGATTGAGCGTGCCTCGTTGACCGGGTCGGGTTGGGTCCTGCGCAGCTCGTCGGTCTGCCAGATGACGTCGATCAGTTCGTCGATCCGCCGGTCGATGCGCGCCTTGTCGCTTGCCGCGCAGCTGGACTCGTTGCGCTCCTCGATGAGAACCGCGATCTCTGCGAGCTTGTCGAGAATCGATCGGCGGGACGCCTCGGTGGGGTGTGCGGTGAACACCGGTCGCAGGTCGAGGGACCGTGTCGTTTCGATGATCTCGGAGTCTGAGACCCCGCCGGCCTGGAGCTTGGCGACGGTCTCAGCGAAGCGCCTGTTGCTCGTTCTCGGGTTGGCGTTGAGGTGTTCGATGCGGTGGACCTGCTCGGCGGTGTTGGCCAGATGGAAGTAGACCGTGAACGCCCGCACCAACAGGATCGCCTCGACGAGGTCGACGTCGGTGAGGTGGTCGATCAGGTCGTGTCCGGACTCGCCGTCGCGGTGCAGCCGGCTCGCATGCGCGCGCACCTGCTCGACTTGTTCGAGCAGTTCCGGGCCGTGCTGACGAACCAGCGCGTCCCCGAGTTGGCTGCCGAGCCGGCGGATGTCGTTGCGGAGGGCCGCGTCGATCTGCTGAAGATTTGCGTCGGTCACTCCCGACACGTTACTGATTCGGGGCCGAACATTCCGCGACTTGTTCGCCGGCGTTCCTGTAGGGAGGCGAATGTCTTACTGCCAGCACGGTCAGACCTCCAGCGTCAGGGTCACGGGGCCGTCGTTGACCAACTCGACGTCCATCATCGCTCCGAAAGATCCGCTGGCCACCTTGGCACCTAGCAGCCGCAACTCTGCGGTGAAGACATCGATCAGTCGAGCCGCCCGGCCAGGCTCCGCGGCGGCCGCGAAAGACGGGCGACGGCCCTTGCGGGTGTCTCCATAGAGGGTGAACTGGCTGACCACCAACACCTCGGTGCTGGTGTCGGCCACCGACAGGTTCATGTGCCCGTTCTCGTCGGCGAATATTCGCAGGTGCCAGAGCTTGCGTGCCAGCTTTGTGGCGCTGTCTTCATCGTCGCTGTGGGTCACCCCGACCAGACAGCACACCCCGGCACCGATCTCCCCGATGATCTCCCCGCAGACCCGGACCCGAGCCTCCGCCACCCGCTGAACCAGTCCTCTCACACCCCCAACCTAGCTGCTTGTGTTCCGACACCTTCAAGGTCGTTGCCTTCTAGTCGATTGCGTTACGGGAGCCTAACGGAAAGGTGAACCAACGGCAAGACAAAAGCGGCAAGGCGAACCAACGGCAAGTCCTGGTGATCGTGACGCTGGCGAACATAGGCCAAGATTCATAACACGCTCCAATCCTTGGAGCCCGCACGAAACCCAGGTTGAATCACCTGCACAACCCGTCTACACTGCACTCTGTGGCGACCACCGATAGAGCTTGCAGTTACCGCCAAGCGAATTGGCGCACCTATCTTAATCCTGTCAACAAGTGTTCCCAATAATGCAGCGCCGGCCGGTGGTTTGCTTTGGTGGTCTCAGGGTGTCGTTCGGTCAGATCGCGGAGTGGTTTGGTGTGACCTTCGTTATTGCGCTCGCCGCTTTTTTCGCTATATTAATGGGTGCCGGTTGGCACTTAGACTATCGGGTTCGCTACAATTGGGCACTTGTCTGGTGGGGAGTAGCTGGAGCGGCGTTACTCAGTTTTTGGTACGGCTGGTTTGCGCTCATTCGTGATCTGCATATGGGACGCTTATGGAAGATCCACGGGTTCGCTGCCGTTGGTTGGCTCTTGGCCGCTGGTGCGGTTTTGTGGCTCGTAGCTGCTCTTGTCGATATGTCGAGACTTACTCCTTCTATTGGCCTCGAACATGGTGCGCTGTTAGAGCGTGTCGCAGTTGGGTGGGGTGCTTGGATTCCGTTTCTGGTGGTGGTGCCGTTGTCACTTCTCTTGGCTCGCCGCCTGGGAGTCACAACCATTGCTCTGGTTTCGTTACCGGTACAGGCGTTCCTTTGGTGGGCTGCCTTGAACACTGTAACCTGACGTTGCGGCATCATGCTTGGTTGAGTCCACAAGACGGAAGCACCGCGGTGGAACTCTCGACAAGCGCTCCTATTTCGCAGCAGCGAGGTCGACGGTGGCGATGAGGCTGTTGCCGCTCACCCCCGACCTCAAGATCGACTTCGGGCTGCAGGACTTCTGCCAGAAATGCACCAAGTGCGCCCGCGAGTGCCCCTGCGCGGCGATCAAGCTTCCGTTCACCCGCCGGTTCATCGCAAAGCTCGACGACCGGGTCGGCAACGGCTCGATCAACCCCACCAAGAAATGGTGGTGGGACCTCGAGTTCAAAGATCACCGCCCTCACAAACTGCGCGCTCAACCTCGGCGCGACAGGTCACTGCATCCGCTGACATACCAGCGCCACGGCAGATCTGCTCCGGCGCGCAGGCCGATGCGGGTGGAACGGCCCGGCTCTTGTGGAGGCGGGACTCCGTCGTCGAGCAACTCGATCCCAGCGTCTGCGGCAACCAGGTCCGCACCGTTGTGGGTGCCGTCGATACCGAAGGCCGAGGTGAACTTGGCCGGGCCGCTGCACAGATCACGGTCGCGACGAGCCGCGGGTCTCCGCTCCCGCATCTCGGCGAGGCCTGCCAGCGGGGTCACGGCCCGCAGCAGCACGGCGCTGCACTCACCGTCGCGGCCGCAAACGACGTTCGCGCACCAGTGCATCCCGTAGGTGAAGTAGACGTAGAGGCGACCTGGGGGCCCGAACATGACCTCGGTTCGAGGGGTCATCCCGCGGTGCCCGTGGCTGCCGGGGTCGTCGGCCCCCCGGTATGCCTCAACCTCCACTATCCGGCCGCGGCAGCCGCCGAAGGTGATCACCTTGTTCAACAGTTCGGGTGCCACCTCCAGGGAGCCCCGGGAGTAGAAGTCCCGCTGCACAGCAGGGATTGGCGTTGCTCAGCAGGGGTAGGAGGGATTGGTGCTACGCCTCGAGTTGTGACTGGAGGTAGCGCTCGATGCCGATGTCGGCGATCACACGCTGCTGGGTCTCGAGCCAGTCGAGGTGCTCCTCCTCACCCACCAGCAGCTCTTCGAGAAGTTCGCGGCTGCCTGCATCGCCGTGTTCGAGCGTCAAGGCGACCCCGCGGCGGTACCTGGTGACCGCGTCGGCCTCCAGCGCGCGGCTGAACTCGATCTGTTCTGAGACGGTCTCACCCACCATCACATTCCCGAGACGCCGGAGGTTCGGCATGCCCTCAAGCAGCAGGATGCGGTCCATCAGCTTCTCGGCATCGCGCATCTCGTCGATGGACTCGTCGCGGAAGTGTCGAGCCAAGCGCTTCCAGCCCCAGTTCTCGCACAGCTTGGCCTGGGCGAAGTACTGGTTGACAGCGGTTATTTCTGCGGTGAGAGCCTCGTTCAAGAACTCGATTACCTCTGGGGTGCCCTGCATGGATCATCCGATCTGACTATTCCAACTGGCGTTTGGTGCCACCGGACCGGCGGGCCAGGTCCAGCGCCCTTCAAGCATACACGTTTGGAGCGGTCGGACGAATCGGTCCGCAGAAGTGCGAAACCCCGGCCGTTTGCCGAAGCACTGACGGTTCCGGGGTCTTCACCGATTGCTATAGGGTCTGTTGCAATCAGGTACGCGCTGATGTGGAAGACCGGTCCGAGGGCACTGGATGTGTGGCACTCCGCTCGACAGCGGGAAACGGGCGGCCCCGCAGCGACGTGGTCGGATCGACAGGACGTGGAGCTGGCGGGAATCGAACCCGCGACCTCCTGCTTGCAAAGCAGGCGCTCTAGCCAACTGAGCTACAGCCCCGTGGGGGAGAGGATACCGGCTCGGCTCTCGGCCCCGGTCTCCGGTTCGCCTTCGGCGTGGCATCGCCGCGGTGACGGTGGCAGGATCAGGCGATGGAATCACGGGCGCTCAAGACCAACTCGATGGACGACTTCGATCTGCGGATGTCGGAGGAGTCCCGGCCCTTCTTCGAAGCGGTCGTCGATTTCCTCGAGACAGTCGTCGAGCCCATGCAGGCAGAGTTCTTCGCCGAGGGTGAGGGTCGGGCCGACCGTTGGAGCTACACCGAACGTCAACTCGAACTCCTAGAGGGCGCCAAGGACCGGGCCAAGGCGAAGGGCCTGTGGAACTTCTTTTTGCCCGAAACGGGCCAGGGCCTGTCAAACCTCGACTACGCCTATCTGGCCGTTGAACTGGGGAAATACCCGCTCGGATCGGAATCACTCAACTGCTCGGCCCCCGACACGGGCAACATGGAAGTGCTCGAGCGTGTCGGCACCCCGGAACAGAAACAGCAGTGGCTCGAACCCCTCCTGAACGGCGAGATCCGCTCCTGTTTCGGCATGACCGAACCGGGCGTCGCCTCCTCCGACGCCAAGAATGTGCGCTGCCGAGCGGTGCGTGACGGCGACGAATACCTGATCAACGGCGAGAAGTACTACATCTCCGGTGCCGGAGACCCACGCTGCAAGATCATGATCCTGATGTGCCAGACAAACCCCGACGGGCCGCCGCACCGCCGCCAGTCGCAGATCCTCGTGCCGATGGATGCCCCCGGCCTCGAGATTCTCGGCCCCATGCATGTCTTCGGCCAAGACGACGCCCCCCACGGGCACATGCATCTGCGCCTCACCGATGTGCGGGTGCCGGTCACCAACATGCTGTGGGGAGAGGGCCGAGGATTCGAGATCTCGCAGCTCCGATTGGGCCCCGGGCGCATCCACCACTGCATGCGGGGCATCGGCGCCGCTGAGAAGGCCCTCGATTTGATGTGTCGCCGCGGACTCACCCGTGAAGCCTTCGGGAAACCGCTGGCCCGGCTCGGCGGCAACACTGAGACCATCGCCCGGGCCCGCACCGAGATTGAGGCAATGCGGATGATGGTGCTGCGTGCCGCCAAGGCAATGGACACCCTCGGCAACGCCGAGGCACGGGTGTGGATCAGCGCAGTCAAGGCGATGGTCCCCGAGAGGGTCTGCAACATCATCGACCAGGCCATTCAGATGCACGGGGCGACCGGTGTGTCGCAATGGACGCCACTGGCTGGCATGTACCAGAGCCAACGCACGCTGCGCCTCGCGGATGGCCCCGACGAAGTCCACTGGATGGTCGTGGGGCGCTCCGAACTCGCCAGCTACGAAGGTCTCGAAGTGCCCGCCTCGCCCACGTCCGCAGCGTTCACTACAAGCAACTGAGACTGCTGAGTCAGGCCCACGACAGACCGTCAGGCGTTGATCGAGACCGCCACAGGGTGGTGACAGGCGAAGTAGTGGTCGCTGTCGCCGACACGCTGCATAGCCGGCTCTTCAGTGAAACAGACCTCGGTTGCGTGCGAGCAGCGGGTATTGAATCGACAGCCGACAGGCGGGTTGATCGGCGACGGAAGCTCCCCGGAAATATCGCCCTCAGACACATCCACAGTCGGCGCAGGCTCGGGAACAGCCGCCAGCAGCGCCCTCGTATAGGGATGCCGCGGGTGCTCGTACAACTCGTTGGCGTTGCCGATCTCGCAAGCCTTCCCGAGGTACATGACGATGATGCGGTCCGAGACGTTCTTCACCACCGAGAGGTCGTGGCTGATGAACAGCAGGGTCAACCCGTAGCGCTTCTTCATGTCCTCCAACAGGTTGAGCACCTGCGCCTGGACCGACACGTCGAGCGCCGAGACCGGCTCGTCGCAGATCAGCACCTTTGGGTCAAGCGCCAGAGCCCTGGCAATGCCGATGCGCTGACACTGCCCTCCTGAGAACTGGTGCGCTCGCCGATCACCGAACTTGGGGTCGATGCCCACCGAGAGCATCAACTCCTCAATACGGCTCTGCGACCAAGAGCCCCTCTCAGCACCCCACACCGCGAGACCCTCCGAGATCACCTGGCGGATCTTGCGCCGCGGATTGAGCGACGAGATCGGGTCCTGGAAGATCATCTGCAAGTCGGGCCGGAGACGGCGCAGTTCCTCACCCTTGAGCCTGGCGAGATCATGCCCCTGATAGTCGACGGTGCCTCCCTTGATGTCGTTGAGACGGATGATCGACTTCGCCACGGTCGACTTTCCGCAACCCGATTCACCCACGATCCCCAGCGTCTCGCCCTCAGCCACATCGAACGAGATACTGCTCACGGCGTGGACCACAGCGCCCTTGCCGACCGGGAACTCGACCTCCAGGTCTCGCACCGACAAGAGCACGTCAAGGTCTTCACGCAACGGCGCGTGCCCCGAACCGGCCATCAGCTCGAGCCCCCGGAACCGGTGATCTCGAGCCCGGCGGCGGTTCGGCCCAGCGCCAAGTTGGCTGCCAGAGCCTCACGCCCGCGATCGGTGTTGGCCGGATGGAAACAGGCGAACTCGTGCATTCCTGCCACGCCGCTGATCTGCGGGATCGACTCCAGACAGTCCGCCTGCGCGAACCGACAGCGCGGCGCATAAGCGCACTGCTCTGGAGGATTGATGAGTTCGGGCGGTCGCCCCGGGATCGGTTCGAGGCGGGTATGGCTCGGCTGATCGATCCGCGGAATCGAACGCAACAGGGCATCGGTGTAGGGATGACGCGAGTCGCCGAAGAGGGTCTGCGGCGCGGCCCGCTCAACCAGGCGACCCGCATACATCACCGCGATCTCATCGCAACGGCCACGGGCCACACCCAGGTCGTGAGTGATGAGGATCATCGACATGCCCCGGTCCCGCCGAAGGGTGTCCAACAGATCGAGCAGGTGCTTCTGGACCGTCACATCCACCGCCGTGGTGGGCTCATCGGCGATGAGCAGCGACGGTTCGCAGGCCAGGGCCATGGCGATCACCACCCGCTGACGCAGCCCGCCTGACAGTTCGTGCGGATACTGGTCGACCCGCTTGCCCGGCTCGGGAATCCCGACCTGAGCAAGCAGGTCCTCGGCTTCGGCAAGCGCCGTCTTCTTGGCTCGCTTGAGGTGATAGCGCAGCGTCTCGGCGATCTGCTCACCGCACTTCTTCACGGGGTTGAGCGAGGTCATCGGATCCTGGAAGACCATCGTCATCTTGACGCCCCAGAAATGTTCCCGACCCTGCTCTGCCAGTTGCCGGACATCCTCGCCCTCGAAGATCACGTCGCCTGAGACCTCCGCGGTGCGGGGCAGCAGGTTCATCAACGTCTTGGCGGTGACTGACTTGCCGGAGCCCGACTCGCCGACGATCCCCAGCGACGCCCCCCTCGCCAGATCGAAGGTAACGCCGTTGACGGCCTGCACAGTTCCCCGGCCGGTGGGGAACCGCACCGTCAGGTCACGCACCGACAACTGCGCTTGCGCGACGTGTGCCCCAGCCATCATCGCCCCTAGAACGCCGTCTCGCGCACGTCGAAGTACTCACGCACGCGGTCCCCTGCGAAGTTCAGCGCCAGGATCGTCAAGAACATCACCCCGATCGGCATGAGCGCCACATGCGGGTTCTCCTGCAGATCGCGGATTCCGCGGCCGTCGTTGATAATCACACCCCAGCTGATGTCCTCGACCGACAGCTGCAGGAACGCCAGGCCGCCCTCAGCCACGATCGCCACACCCATGCCGAGCAGGGCCAACGCGGCCATCGGGATCAGCACCACGGGCAGCAGTTCTCTGGTCATGATTCGAAAGTGCTTGGCGCCGATCACGCGGGCGGCCTGCACGAACTCGCGCTCCGCGAACACCAGGGTCGCGGCTCGGGCGAGACGACCGACCGGTGCCACCGCAAGCACGCCGAGAGTCAGGCTAACGGTCCGCAGGGTGCGGTCGAAAGTGCTGGTGATCAGCAGCGCCAGGATCAGGCCGGGGAAAGAGAGGAGCGTGAAGAACACAAAGCTGATGACCTGGTCGACGCGTCCCCGGAAGTAGCCCGCAACCAACCCGAGCGAACCGCCCACGACCATGCCGAAGGCGATCGCGATGAACCCGACCACCAGCGACACGCGGGCGCCGTACACGGTCCTGGCGAACACGTCACGGCCCAGGGCGTCGGTCCCGAACCAGTTGTCGAGCGACGGGCCGGTACGGGCCGGGCCGGCGGCGAGCTTGTCGGGGTCGTTGAACGGAAGGTACGGAGCGAACAGCACCGTGGCGACGAGCACGCCGAGCCAGCCGACAGCTATCCAGAAGCCCACACCGAGCTTCTTGCCGACAGCATGATCGACCATGCCGTCATCGACCATGCCGTCATCGATGGTCACCGGCTCAACGGCGCTGGTGCCATCGTTGGCATCGGCATCGCTCATGACGCCCTCACCCTCGGATCGAGATACCCGTACATGAGATCAACAAAAAAGTTGATCAGCACAAAGCCGATCGCAACCACCGAGATCAGCGCAATCACCACCGGCGGATCGTTGCGCAGCACCGCCTCGACGAGCTCGGTCCCGACTCCCGGGATCGAGAAGATCTGCTCGACCACCAGCGCCCCGCCGATCAGCGCACCGGTGTTGACCCCGAAGACGGTGATGACCGAGAACATCGATGGCCGGAGCGCATGGCGATACATGATGTGCCGGTCCGTCATTCCCTTGGCCCGGGCCATGTGGATGAAGTCGTCCTGCAGAGTCGTGATCAGGTCGGTGCGCAGGAGCCGCTGGTAGGTGGCCGCCAGACCGAGCCCCAGGGTGAACGCCGGCAGCGTCAGAGCCTGCAGTTCCGACCACCAACCCGCGTTCTCGTACCGGGACGGGAAGATCTGCCACCGCAGCGCAAAGAAGTAGAGGAGGATCACCCCCAGAGCGAAGTTGGGGATTGACAGCAGACCGAAGGATCCCACCGTCGACACCTTGTCGAAGCCGCGGTTGGCCCGGTACGCCGAGGCGACCCCCCACGGGATCGCGATCCCCAGCGCGACGATCTGCGCGAGCACGATAAGCCGTACCGTCACCGGCAGCCGCTCCCTGACGATGTCGGAGATCTCGTTACCGTTCACGAACGACGTGCCGAAGTCGCCGCTCAGCATGTCTGAGAGCCAGATTCCGTAGCGTTCGACGACGTTACGGTCGAGATTGTTCTGCTCTTTGGCCTGGGCGATCAAGGCGCAGTCGCCCATGTTCAGACCGGAGGACTGTGTGTCGGGAATCTCACCGCGCGCCACCGCTTCGCACTGTTCGTCGGGGATGCCCGAGAGCACCCCGACGATATTGAACAGCGGGTCCCCCACCAGGTTCAGCGACGCGAACGTCAAGAAGGTGACCGCAAAGACAACGAGCACCAGTTGCACAACTCGACGGAGGATGAACTGCTTCAAGCCGTGTCCTCCAATGGTTGCGTCAACTGGTGCTCGTCCCCCAGTGCCTGGCGCCTCAGCCCTCGTCTATCCAGACGTTGTGGTAGAAGCCGCGTCCTTGATTGTTGCAGACCAGCGCGGTGTGGTCAGGCCCGGTCTGGCCGCAGATGTTGTTGACGGCGTTGCGGAAGCCGACTGTCCAGTTGGCATGCGTCAAGAAGATGTAGGAGTAGGTCGACTGAATCTCGGCCTGGATCTCCTGCATGATCTCCACCCGGCGGTCCAGGTCTGCTGTGGCACGCTGCTCGAACAGCAGCGCATCACGGTTCTCGTCGCACAGACGGACCCAGTTGAGGGTGATCCCGCCGGTAGCGGTCGCACACTCGAGCCAGACGACCTCGTTGTCGGGGTCAACCGCCCCGAACTGGCGCCAGGTCACAACCTGGAACTGTCCGAGGGCGGTCTCCAGGATGTGCTGGTCCTGGGGGAGTTGTTGGCGCTCAACCTCGAAGTACGGTTCCCAACCGGCGGCCAACACATCCATGATCCGGGTCTGAAGTGTCGAGGGTCCCGAGAACTGGAGTTCGATCTTGACCTTGCCGCCGCTGCAGTTGTCGGGGAAGTCCGCACAGTAGGCATCCACCAGCGGCCCGGCCCGGTCAGCCATGTTGCCCTCCTGGACGACGTCGGGATTGTTCCAGATCAGGTCTGGGTGGTACATCGAGTCGGCCAGAGCCCTGGTGCCCTGCGCGATCAGGTCGTTGTACGCCTGTCGGTCCGTGGCGAAAGTCAATGCCTGACGCACGCGGATGTCGTCCGTCGGGGCCGCGCGGGTGTTCAACATGATGAAGTCTTCCTCGGAATACAGATTCTCGAAGGTCGACACATTGTCGGCGCCGCGCAGGGTGAGCGTCGCGTCCGCGTTGGACGTGACCACGACGTCGAGTTCGCCTGCCGACAACTGCTCGGCGGCGAGGGCCGTGTCGGTGGTGATGAAGAACTCAATGGCGTCGGGATAGATGTCGTCGGTACCACGCCAGTAGTCGGGGTTCTGGACCACCTTGGTCGACACGTCCTGGGTGCGGCTCTCGAGCATGAACGGGCCGGTCCCGACCGGCTCCTGGTTGAGGCTGTCGTCCTTCGCGGCGGCAGCCAGCCAGGTCGGCGAGGCCATCATTCCCAACTGGGAGCTCAAGTTGACCGGGAAGTGGGCCGAAGGGCGGATCAGGTTGTACTGGAGCGTCAGGTCGTCGATCTTCTCGTAGCGGTTCTCGGCGGGATAGCTCGGCACGAACGCCAGCGAGATGATCGGGTCGTTGATCGCCGTCTCGAAGTTGGCGATCAGCGCGTCGGCGTTCAGCGGTGTCCCGTCGTGGAAGGTGATACCCTCGCGGACCTTCACCTGCCAGGCCGACCCGTCACCGATCGGCGTGGCCGATTCCGCCAGGAAGGGGAACCAGTTGCCGTCACTGTCGATGTAGAACAGCGGGTCGAATATGGCGTATCCCATGGTGTAGGCCGAGACCGCGAAGTTGTTGGCGGCAGGGTTGAGACCGTCGGTCTCCGCTTCTACTGCGACTCGCAGCGTCCCTCCCGATACAGGCTGTGGTGCCTCGTCGTCGCCGGTGGTCGGTTCATCACAGGCATCGCCGATGCAGACATTGCCTTCGGTTGCGTCTTCGACCGGTGCCGCGGTGGTCGTCGGGGCGTCCGCGTCTCCACTGCCGGCAACGGCATCGTCGCCGTCGTCGCCGTCGTTTTGCACACCGGTCGCGACATCGCCTGCGCCGTTGCTGGGGGCGGCATCGTCGTCGCCCCCGCAGGCGACGGCAACGAGGCACAACGCCAACAGCAGCGCAAGAAACTTCCCAAAACGTTGGGCCTGATACTGGGATCTCATTTCTTTTCTCCTCTGGGGATCACAATCGGACTGTGACTCACGCCACAAGGTTTAGCACCTCAGAGCGCGGCGTGGGCACCCCGCGGGCGATGAACCGTTCTTCGGTGCTGGCCAGGCCCGGCGAAGGGCCGTCACAGCTCACGGATGCCGGCTGCTAACCGAGACGACCTCGCCTGTCATGTAGGACGACAGGTCGCTCGCCAAGAAGACCATCACGTTGGCGACCTCCCACGGCTCAGCGGCGCGGCCGAACGCCTCGCGTCTCGACAGGTCCTCAAGCAGAGCGTCGTCGGTCACCTTGGCAAGGAACGGATGCATCGCGATGCTCGGCGCCACCGCGTTGATGCGGATGCCGTGCTCGGCGGCCTCGACGGCCGAACACCGGGTCAGCGCCATCACCCCCGCCTTCGCTGCCGCGTAGTGGCACTGCCCCGCTTGGGCCCGCCACCCCACGACCGACGCATTGTTGACTATCGCGCCCTGCGTGTCGGCTTCGATCATGTGCCGAAGAACCGCCCGCGTGCAGCGCATCGTGCCTTCGAGTGTGACCCCCAGCACGGCGTTCCACTGCTCGTCGGTCATGTCGACGAGCGCAACGGTCCCGCCGAGCCCGGCGTTGTTCATCATCACGTCGATTCCGCCGAGGCCGCTGACCGCAGCCTCGACCAGAGCCGCGACGTCCTCTTCGACCGTCACGTTGCAGACTGCGGTGCTCGGCCAGCCCCCCGTCTCGTGCGCCAGCCGGTCGGCTGTCTCGCCGAGGCGCCGTTCATGGACGTCGGAGATGAGCACCTCCGCCCCCTCGAGCAGGCAGCGCTTGGCCACCGCAGAACCGATCCCGCTGCCCGCAGCCGCGGTCACCACCGCACGCTTGCCGTCGAGCAGGCCCCGACCCTGCGGTTCAGGCCCCGCAGACATCAGTTCGCGTTCTCCGAGGCGGCCGTCTGTGCCATCTCGGCCATCCGGCGCTCGAGATCGGCAATGAACGGGTTCGGTTCCTGTCCGACGCCGCCCGGCAGAGCCTCGGCTATCTGCTCGCAGGTCCACCGATCACCTTGCGCCATCATCGTTCGTACCTCCATCGGCTGATTCCAGACAGAGATCCGCCTGCCCACGACCGTGTAGATCTGCGCGTTCACATGACGACCGGCATCGCTCAGCAGATAGACGGCCATCGGCGCCACATCCTCAGGTTCACCGGTCTCGATCTCGAAGGGCACTTTCTCGCTCATGCGGGTCTTGGCCACCGGAGCGATGCAGTTGGCGTTGATCGCCGGGCCGCCCCGGAGTCTCAGGCTCGCCGCGGTCATCGCGGCCGAGCGGGTCAGGCTGACGATTCCGCCCTTGGCCGCGGAGTAGTTCGCCTGGGCGGTGGAGGCGGTGAACGCCCCCGAAGTGAAACCGACCAGCGAGCCGCCGGTCTGTTGTTTGCGCATACGCGCCAGCGCTGCGCGGTAGACGTTGAAGTGCCCCTTCAGATGCACCGCGACGACATGGTCCCACTCGTCCTCGCTCATGTTGAAGAGCATCCGTTCCCGCAGGACCCCCGCCGGGCAGACGACACCGTCGATCGTTCCCCAATTGTCGCAGGCAGCGGCCACCACCTCTTCGCCGACTGCGAATTCGCTGACATCGCCCGCCACCGCAACGGCCTGTGCGCCCAGTGCGGTGATCTCGGCCACTGCGCTGTCGGCGACCTCACTCGTCGGGTTGCTGCCGTCCATCGCCACGCCATGATCGGCAACGACGATGTTGGCGCCGGAGGCCGCGGCGGCCAGAGCTATGGCTCTGCCGATCCCCGCGCCCGCGCCCGTGATCGCAATGTTCTTTCCATCGAGGAATCTGGACACTTACCGGTCTCCTAGAGTTGGACGAATAAGGTTGAACACTAGGCCAGTGCCTTGTCCGCAGTCATCATCCGCACTGCGTGCCGCAGTTCCTCCTCAACGCTTCCCGCCGGCATCAGACCGCCGACCCACCTGCTGATCGCCGAGAACCAGACGTGGCTGACAACACGAGCGACCCCGACCGCGTCGATGCCGGGATCGTCGCCCAACGCCGTGACGATGAACTGCTGAACCTCCGACACGACCTCAAGCCGGTATTGCGCTGCGGCGGGATCGGTGGTGTTGAACGCGGTGAACAGAGCCTTCATGAGCATCGGCGTGCGTTCAGCCATCTCCGCAGCGCCCGCCAAGAGCGCAGCCGGACGATCGGCCGCGGGCGTCTGTTCGGCAGGACGCGACTCGAGCCCCTCGCGCACCCGTTGGATCCAGCTGACCAGTCCGGCCAACAGCATGTCGTCCTTGCCGTTGAAGTAGCGGTAGATGGTGCCGAGCGACACTTCGGCGCGTTCTGCCACCGCCCTCATCTGGACCGCCTCGTAACCTCCCTCCGCGGCCATCCGCATCGACGCATCCTTGACGCGTGAACGGCGGGCCTCTCGACTTGCGTCTGCCTTCGTTGTGCTCAGAGCCATAGACCCAAATCATTGCGGACCACTCAGCAATGCTTGTAATCGTTCAATCAAGATTCAGCGCAAGCTACGGTTTTGCGATGCACGTCGGTCTTATGGAGCGACTCGGGCCGGAGGCAGTCAAGTGGCGCAAGCGGATGCACCGGCGCCGATTCGGGCGGCGCGACGTGATATTCCACCAGGGCGAGATCGGCGACACCGTCCACCTGATCGACAAGGGGCGGGTCCTCATCGAAGTCTCGATGGCCCGCGGGGACGTTGCGGTGCTGTCGGTCCGTTGGCCCGGTGATGTCATAGGCGAGCTCGCCGTCGTTGGCGCCGGACGCAGGACCGCCCGAGTCACCGCGCTCGAACCGACCGAGACCCTGGCGATCTCCCAGAAACTGCTTGCTGAGTTCCGTGCCGAGAATCCCGCGGTCGACCGCTACTTCGTTGAGGTGCTCGCAGACAAGCTCGTCCAGAGCACTGAACAGACTGTCGACATCCTGTTCGGGTCGGTGGAGACCCGGGTAATGAGGGTGCTGCTGCGTCTAGTCGGAGCCTTCGACAGAGGGAAATTCCCGATTGTGCTCGGGGTCCGACAAACAGACATAGCGGCGATGGCCGGCGCCAGCCGCCAGTCAGTGAACCAGTCGCTGAAACTCGCCGAGTCCAGCGGAGTGATCCGGCTCGGACGCGGCCACACCGAGATTCTCGACCTTGCCCGCCTGCAGAACCTGGCGCGCTGAGCCGGCCGGAGGTCAGAGCCGCCGCACCAGCTCAACCCGGCGGGATCAACCCGGCGGGATCAACGCGGCGGGATCAACGCGGCGGGATCAAAGCAGCAAGATCACGGAACAGCCGGGGGAGGCGGCAGCTGCGACGGAGACGAGGTGCCGTCGCTGTCGCTGTCGCCATCGTTGTCTGAGCGCATACTCGACAGGATGTCGATTCCGGTCGCCGCCTCGATCTGCTCGGAGAGGCTCACCACCGCGGCTGGCAGCTGCGCCACCAGCGCGGGGATGCCGCCGCTGTTGCCGCTGTTGCCGCCGTCAACGACCGCGACCCGGTCGATCGACACGTTGTTGACCGTGGAGACGATCTTGTCGACGAGCTCGGGCAGCATGTTGAGCACGAAGATCCTCTGGCCGTCGTCGCCCGCTAGCTGGTACTGGTTGGTGAGCCGCCTGAACACGTCGACTTGGGCCTTGCCGTCCTCGACGATCTTCGCTGCCTCCGCCCGGGCCTGCAGCTGTTTCGACTCGAGGTTGGCACGGGCCGGCGTGACCACATCAGCTTCGAGGCGGCGGCGCTCCAGTTCGATGCGCTGCTGCTCGAGCTCCTGCTCAGCGCGTGCCCGGGCAATATCGCCCGCGACCGACGCCTCCTCCTCTTTGGCACGGGCTATGGCGTCGAGCTCGGCGGTGCGCACTCGCAGGTTGTTCTGTTCCTCGACGATGTTGCGGTCCGCCTGTGCCTGGGCGATCTCGGCGAGCTCCCGCGCCTTCGCTTCGGCTTGTTCGGACTCCGACTGCCGGTTGGCTTCGGCCACCCGGGCATCCTTGACGACTGTCGCGGTGAGCCTCCGCCCGACCGACTCAAGGTAGAGGTTGTCGTCGGTCACGTTCTGGATCTTCATCACGTCGAGGTCGAGCCCGAGCGTCTTGATGTCGTCATCGGCCTCGTCGATCAGCTGCTGTGAGAACTTCAGGCGGTCCTCGTTCACCTCCTCGGGCGAGAGGGTGGCGAGCACCCCGCGGAGGTTTGCTTCGAGCGTCTCCTTGGCGATCTGGCCGATGCTCTGGTTGGGCACGTTCAAGAAGCGCTCAGCGGCGTTCTCGAGGACACCCTCCTTCGAGGAGACCTTCACATTGGCGATTCCCTGCACATTCAACGGAATCGTGCCCCGCGAGTAGGCGTTGGTGACCGACACCTCGAGCGGGATGGTGTTGAGGTCCATCCAGGACACCTTCTCAATGAGCGGGATACGAACGGTGCGACCACCCTTGAGAATGCGGTACCCGACAGTTCGGCCGTCCGAGAGCGTTCGGCTGCGCCCCGAAATGACCGCAACCCGGTTGGGCGGGCAGATGATGATCAACGAAGTGAGGATCATGATCAGCAAGATCAACGCCACACCTACGGCCAAGCCGCCTATCAACAACAAAGACATCTGTCTGTTCCTCCTGCGCCGAAGCGCTCTGTCAGCGGCCTGAACGGCCCCTTTGCGAATTGCGCGCGTGCGAACTGCTCATTCTCGAACTGCTCACATGCGATCTACTCATGTGCGATCTACTCAAGCTTAAGCTCGGGACCGAGCGGAGCGACGAGGGCCACCCCGCGTTCGATCTTGACGATCACGACCCGTTCACCCGCGCCGATCGTCGAATTGTCGATCGGGGACGCGGTCATCTGCTCGCGTGCTCCAGCGATTTCGACGATGATCTTGCCCCGATGCCCCTCACTGACCTCGAGGGCCACCTGGGCCATCGTCCCTTCGAGCTCCGAGTCCATGACCTCGCTGGAGACGGAGTTTCGGCGGATCCACTTGAACACCTGCGTGCTCATCAGGCCCGCCACGGCTGCCGCGACCGCCGCGGTCACGAACAGCGCGAATGCGCTGGCGCCTGTAGCTCCCCCGACCACGCCGACGAATCCGAAGGTTGCCGCAAAGAAGGCGATCGACGAGAGCGGAATGACCGAGAACGTGTCGCCGCCCGCGTCGGCATCCGCGTCTCCTGCGAACACCATCCACAACAGCAGCGGTCCGCCTGCGGCGAGAAGAAAAATATAGAGTCCGGTCATGTCGCTTCACCATCAACCGTACTACCGAACTCGGCGGTTCCGCTAGGGGTTAGGGTCACCGCCGTGAAAGTCAAGGTCGCCAACAACCTCGGCATGGACTTTCCCAAGAAGACAGTCGACCTCGAACTGGGCTATTGACCACGGGTGTGTCGCGCCTACGCTCGCCAACATGTCGTTCACCGCTTACTTTCACGAGGTCGCCGCCGAGGTCCGCAACTGGGGGCGCTGGGGCGACGATGACCGCCTAGGCACGCTCAACCTGATAACCGACGACGTGGTGGCCGACGCAGCGCGGCTCATCGAGACCGGTCAGCGGGTCCCGTTGGCGATCGACCTGCAGAACAACGGCGTGCAGATCGGGGCGATCCCGACCCGCATCAACCCGATCCATGTGATGGGCACGATCGACCACCCCGACCTCGGCGACGCCGACGGCAACGCCATGGTGCCCCACTTCTCCGACGACATGGTCACCATGGGCCTGCAGGCCGGCACCCACTGGGACGGGCTCTCCCATGTCAGCTACGGCCACAAGCTCTACAACGGCATCGACGCCGCCACCATCACCGCCCGCAACGGCTCAGAGGTGCTCGGCATCGAGCATGTTCGCTCGTTGGTGGGCCGCGGCGTGCTGTTGGACATGTGCGCCTCGATGGGAGTCAACCGGATCGGTGACGCCCATGAGATCACGGGAGCGGAGCTCGATGCCGCGGCGCAGTGGGCTGGGGTGGAGATTCGCAGCGGCGACATCGTCTTGATTCGGACCGGCCGGATGCAGCTGTGGCTCAACGAGGGCGACGCCCACAAGTACAACATTGGCGAGAGCCTCGCCGGGGAGAGTCCCGGGCCGGGGATCGACGCGGTGCGTTGGTTGCACCGCAACAACATCGCCGCGGCTGCCACCGACACCTTCATCTTCGAGGTGTTTCCCGGCCCCGACTGGAACAATGCGCTTGCGGTCCACTGCCTCGCCGTGGTCGACATGGGGTTCACGCAAGGCCAGAACTGGAACCTCGAGACCCTCGCCGAGGTATGCCGCGAGCACCGGCGATACGAGTTTTTCCTGTCGGCAACGCCAGAACCGTTCGTGGGCGGCACCGGCGCCCCCGTCGCCCCCGTCGCCGTCTTCTGATATGCTACTCCATCTTCTGCTAGACCGTAGGGAGATCAGACACCGTGCCGAAGACATGCTCACCGGCGCTGTCTTGGAGGTAAGCGAATGGCACTCATCGAGCAGTTGGCGGAGATAGAGCTCTTCTCGGAGCTGTCCAAGAGGGAACTCAGGAAGATCGCGTCGTTCATGACGACGGTCAACGTCAAGGCTGGTCGCAACCTGACGGTGCAGGGCCAGCCGGGACGCGAGTTCATGATCGTCAGTGAGGGCGAGGCGACCGTTCGACGCAACGGGCGAGTGATCGCACGCTTCGGGCCCGGCGACTTCTTCGGCGAGCTCGCGGTCATTGCTGGCGTGCCCCGCACCGCCACCGTCACAGCCGACACCGAGATGGTGATCGAGGCGCTCAACCGTCGTGAGTTCACTTCGCTGCTCGACGAGAGCGCGCTGGTCGCTCGCAAGGTGCTTGTCGGTGCGGTCAAACGCCTCCACGAGATCGAAGAGAGCGTCGTCAAATAGTTGGCGTCCCCGGCACTGCGGTGCGCGACGCGCCGGAGGTCGCTGTTGTGGGCAGCGCAAACCTCGACTTGGTGGTGGAGGTGCCGAGGGTGCCCCTTGTCGGGGAGACGGTCCTCGGCGGCGACTTGGCCCGGATTCCCGGCGGCAAGGGCGCCAATCAGGCTGTAGCGGCAGCCCGGCTGGGCCGTTCGGTTGCGATGATCGGCCGTGTCGGCGACGACGAGGGCGGACAGATACTGCGCCACGCGCTAACGACCGACGGCGTCGACACGTCTCATCTGGCAACCACCCCCGACGTGCCCAACGGGGTTGCTCTCATCGCCGTTGGCGCGGACGGCGACAACGCAATCGTGGTCAGCCCGGGCGCCAACGGCCGCTTGTCGGTGGCCGACGTCGAGGCGGCCGCCGATGTGTTGGGCGCGGCTGCGGTGACTCTGGTGCAACT
>JGIcombinedJ30088_10001824_pt1 | contig 20997 bp, 14 predicted proteins | sample PinacodermPK_FD_30088 | JGI IMG/M metagenome (IMG submission 30088)
TAGTCTAGCCTGTGTCAATCATGAGTGCCTCAGTTACGGTCAGCTAGGACAGGGCAACCTCAGGGAAGGACGGGTTCGCTGGACCCGTAAGAGCTACGGACCAGACCGGATCCGTTACTAAGGACGGATTCGCTGGATACGCTGCCTGAACTGCCAGAGCGAGTTCAGTGAACGTAAGAACACTCCCTAAGGGCGGACAAGACCCGTAGAGTCCGTACCCCCAGCGGGGGACCCCGGCTTTGACCGTTTTTGCTTCGGGTGTGGAATAGCAAGATCGGTGAGAGCAAAGCCTGCGCTATTGCTGATCCAGCGAATCCGTCCTTCCGATCATATTTGGAGTATTCGAGAGTTGCAAGGACGGATTCGCTGGATTCGCTCACCTACTTATCCGGGTGGGGGGCAGAGATAATCTCACGTTACGACCGGTCTTCCTAGGTTTTTCATAAGCTCTATCAGCTAAGAGAGTCCCAGCCACCTCAACCTCCCGGCCAGTTTCGGCCCCGCATAGCCCCCATCAGCAGATACCTTCTCGACCGTCGGGGTCCTCACCAGCGACTCCAGGATCAGGGCCGGAGTTCCTACCTGGTCTTGCACCGGGGCTGCGGAGGCCTTGATCTACAATCTGGCCTGTTCGCCCGGAACTTTAGCTGACGAGGATCAGAGTTGAATCAGTCCTTTCTCACTCTTCGAGAGCACCTCTGTCCCCTCTTGAGTCACCGCCAGCAAATCCTCAATCCGGACCCCGACATCGCCGGGGATATATACGCCAGGTTCTATAGTGATCACCATGCCTGGCATAAGCAGGTCGTCAAACCGCTGCGACAGGCGTGGTCCCTCATGAATCTGCAAGCCGACCCCGTGGCCGAGGCTGTGTGCGAAATACTCGGCGAGGCCTTGCTCCGCGAGCCGGTCGCGAGCAAGTCTGTCGAGCTCCGCTCCGCGGGCTCCAGGCACGACGGCCGCGATAGCCTCGGTCTGTGTGGTCAGGACCGCATCGTAGAGAGCTGTGTGCTGAGCTGAGATTTTCCCTAACGCCAGGGTACGTGTCATGTCCGAGTGATAGCCGGAGACGACCGCCCCGAAATCGAGGGTGACCAGTTCGCCTGTTCGTAATACCCGTTGCGAGGCGCGGCCGTGCGGCATCGCGGAGCGGGGCCCACTAGCTACGATGGGATCGAAACTGGACGAGTCGGCGCCGCAGAGCCGCATGTGGCGCTCGAGTTCGAGTGAGATCTCAACCTCCTGTATGCCGGGGCGGATGACCTCGAGGATGTGGTCGAAGGCGGCGTCTGTGATCTCGGCCGCCCGGCGCAAGTGGGCGATCTCCACCTCATACTTGATGAGTCGGTGCCCCTCGACAAGCCCTGAGACCCTCACGGGGCAGTGCCCAAGCTCCTGGGAGAGCTGCTCGTAGGTCGCTAGGGTCATGTGGTCGGCCTCCACAGCTAGCCGTACCCCCTGAAGGGTTGCGGCCAGCCACTCTTGCCAAGGTCTAGCGATCACCACCTCAACGGTCGACTCTTCGTCTGCCTGGGCTAGGTAACGGCCATCAGTTATGAGGATGGTCCGCTCCGGTAGGAGGACTACCACGCCGTCCTCGGGAGAGGAGAAGCCGGAGAGGTAGCGGACGTTTGCGGGCGCACTTACCAGGAACGCCTCAGCTCCTGCCTCCTGAACCCTTTCATAGAGGGCGTCGCGGACGCTCATCCCGCCGCTTCCACGATCGCCAACAGCGAGTCCAATTCGAGGCTCGCACCTCCAATGAGGCCACCGTTTACGTCGGCACGTGAGAGGAGTTCGGCCGCATTTGCGGGTTTCATGCTGCCCCCGTAGAGCAGCCGGATGCTGTCGGCCACCGCAGGGTAGAGGGTTCGAAGTTCGGATCGGATGGTGGCAGCCATCGACTGGGCATCGTCCGCAGTCGCGGTCCGGCCGGTGCCGATCGCCCAGACCGGTTCGTAGGCGATCACTAGGGCGCTGCTCTCAGACACACAGAGACCCCTGAGCCCGGTACGGAGTTGCTCAAGCACCACAGCAAGCGCCTCTTCACCGGCGTCCCGCTCCGCCTCGCTTTCCCCAACGCAGAGGATCGGCACTAGGTCGTTCCGGCGCGCCGCCTTGAGTTTTCGGTTTACCAGTTCGTCACTTTCGCCGTGGAGGGTACGCCGTTCGGAGTGGCCCACGATCACGAACGATGCTCCGGCGTCGCCGAGCATCGCGCCGGAGACCTCCCCAGTGTAGGCTCCCTCGTTGTGGGCACTAAGGTCCTGTCCACCTAGTGCAACGGGCGTCCCGCGCGCGAGTCGGGCCATCGGGGCGAGGTGGGTGGCAGGCACATTGAGGAGGATCTGGACATGCTCGTGCGCCTTGGAAGGGAGTTCTCGTAAGAGCGTCTCCAGCCAAGCCACCCCCTCGCTGGGGAGTTTGTGCAGCTTCCAGTTGGCGGCGATGAGCGGAGTAATCATGGATTTCCGGGAGAGTGCAAGGCTGACACCAGCCTAGACCGAGACCGGGGGACCTTCAGGCCTGCGCCGATGCCTGCGGCTTCTCCGGTTTGGTATGGCGACGTTTGCGCGGCGCCGGAAGGGCATTCGCCTCGAGTGCCGCGAGGCCGCCTACCAGCGCGTGGTCAAGGACCTTATCCAGACTATCCACGCTGTGCAGGCGAAGACTCTTGGTAAGGTGATTGGCGATATCCTTCATGTCTGGGGTGTTCTTTTCTGGGAAAATGATGTGAGAGATCCCAGCGCGCTTTGCCCCTAGGATCTTCTCCTTGAGACCTCCTATGGGTAGCACCCGGCCGCGGAGGGTCACCTCTCCGGTCATAGCCACATCCTTGCGGACTGGGATGTCGGTCAGTGCACTGATCAGAGAGGTGGCGAGTGCGGTTCCCGCGCTCGGACCTTCCTTTGGAACGGCCCCGGCTGGGACGTGGATGTGGATCTCACTGTCGTCTAAGAGTTCCTGATCGATCCCGAACCGGTCAGCGTTGCGCTTGGCGTAGGTCAGGGCCGCGCGCGCTGACTCCTTCATCACCTCACCGAGTTGGCCGGTTAGTACCAGACCACCCTTGCCCGCAGTGATCGAGGTCTCGACAAACAGGATGTCTCCGCCGACCGGGGTGAAGTACATACCGGTGGCCACCCCGACGAGGTTCTCTTCCGCCTCACTCTCGGGGGTGAAGCGCTCGGGCCCGAGCAGACTCTCGAGGCTCCGCTCCGTAATCCTGATCCGCTTCGCCCTACCCTCGGCAATCCGCCGCGCGGCCTTGCGGGCAACCGTTCCAATCGTGCGCTCTAAGTTCCGCACTCCAGCTTCGCGGGTGTAAGAGGTCACCAGCCTAGAGAGGGCACCGTCGCTGATACTAATCTGGCGCGGGCTGAGCCCGTTCTCTCTGACCTGTCTAGGAACCAGGTAACGCCGGGCGATCTCGAGCTTCTCCTGTTCGATATAGCTCGAGAAATCGATCAGTTCCATCCTATCTAAGAGCGCGTCGGGGATCTGCTGAGCGAGGTTCGCGGTGGCGATGAACAATACCTCGGAGAGGTCGAATGGGACCCCGAGGTAGTGATCGACGAAGCTGTTGTTCTGGGCCGGATCGAGGACTTCTAAGAGGGCGCTTGAGGGATCACCCTGGTACGAGATCCCGAGCTTGTCTACCTCGTCGAGGAGGAAAACAGGATTCTTTGTACCAGCCTGACGGATCCCCTGGAGGATGCGCCCTGGCATTGAGCCAATATAGGTTCTCCGGTGGCCGCGGATGTCACTCTCGTCGCGAGCCCCACCTAAGGAGATGCGTACGTACTCGCGCCTGAGCGCCTTCCCTATCGATTTGGCGATTGAGGTTTTGCCGACGCCGGGGGGTCCAACGAAGAGCAGGATCGGCCCCTTGTTTACCTCCCCATCATCGAGTTCCCCACGCTCTACCCACTCGGCCTTGAGCTTGCGGACCGCGAGGTACTCTAAGACACGGTCCTTGACCTTCTCGAGACCATAGTGATCCTCGTCGAGGATTGTCACGGCTTCGGTCATGTCAAGCCGATCCTGGCTCCGGACGCTCCAGGGCAGTTCCACGATGGTGGTCAGGTAGGTGCGGATGACCGAGGCCTCGGCAGAGTCAGGGTGCATTCGCGAGAGCCGATTGAGCTCCCTCTGAGCCTCCTTCATCGCGGCTTCGGGGAGGTCGAGTTCCGCCAGCTTCTGGCTGAAGGCTCCGATCTCGTCGTCCTCGTCGTCACTCCCGGTTAGCTCCTTCTGGAGGGCCTTGATCTGCTCCCTAAGAAAGTACTCGCGCTGGTTTCGGTCGATCTCGTCCTTGACCTCGCGTTGTAGTCGGCGCTGGGTCTCCTGCAGCTCGAGTTCAGTGTCGATCAGGAGAAGCACCTTGCGAAGCCGCTCGGCCACTGAGGTAGCCTCTAAGACCATCTGTTTGTCATCGATTCTAAAGTCGAGATGGAAGGCTAGGTAGTCTGCGAACTGTCCTGGATCGTCGAGGTTGAGGACAAACTGGGCCACATCCGTTTGGAGGTTGCGTCCGCCGAGTTCAAGCAGTTGAGAGAACTTCTCTTTCAGCTCCCGGTAGGTGGCCTCGAGGACGACCTGGTCGCCGTCTGGAATCTCTAGCGGGCTGACCTCGGCCTCGATCAGTTCCGCGGACCCCCGATACTCTTCGATGCGTACGCGTGCGAAGGCCCGGACCAGCATCTGGATACTACCGTCAGGATTCTTCTTTAAGCGCATGATGTTGCAGGCGGTGCCGACACGGAAGAGATCTTCGGCACTAGGCTCTTCGACCTCTCGGTCGCGCTGACTCACGATCACGATCGTGCGGTCTCGATCGATGGCCGCGTTGATCGCTTCAATGGAAATGGGTCTCCCGGCATCGATCGGCATGACCATGCTGGGGTAGAGGACCGAGGCGCGAACGGGGCAGACGGGTATCACGCTCTCGAACTGAAGGGATTCTTTGGCCTCAGCCATAGTGTTCTCCTGGGATTCCGGCTCTCCTGGGCGTTGGAGGCCGCAGGAAAAACCTGAGTCGATATGTGTCAAGTTTACTAATAAAACTAGACGAAAGATAGAGGCTAGTTTACATGATCTTCCCTGTCGATTCTTCCCTGGACTCCTAAACCAGTATATGGCAGTTGCGTGGGGTGGGGGCGAACGCGCGCTCGGGCGATGACGATGTGATAGCTTAGCTCTCTATGCGGGATCTCAGCTGTGCCCTCTCGGCCTCTCTCTCACTCGTACTCGACCAGCTCGGGGTGGGGGAGACTGAGGTGTCCATCCAGGAGGTGCCCCTTGGCAAGCCCGGGGACTTCGGCACCCCGGTCGCCTTCGGCCTCGCCCGAGTCCTGCGGAAGAGTCCGACTTTGATTGCCGAGAAGATCGTTGAACGGATCGAACTCCCCAACGGGGTGTTGCGGGCCGAGGCCGTCGGGCCCTACATCAACTTCTTCGTAGACCCAGGCCCCTACGTGCGCTCTGTCATCGAGTTGCCCCTCAGCTTAGTAAACACCTCCGGCACCGAGGTGATCGTTGAACATACCAGCGTCAACCCGAACAAGGAGACCCACATCGGTCACGTAAGGAATATCGTTCTTGGGGATGCGGTCGCCCGGATCCTGACCGCAGCGGGACACACCGTCGAAGTCCAGAACTATATCGATGACACCGGTCGCCAGGCGGCCGAGAGCCTCTTTGCCATCGACTACTTCGGAGCTCGCTACGATGGGGAGGGAAAGTACGACCGTTGGCTGGGTGACCTCTATGTCCGACTCGGCAGGGCCAAAGAGGATGACGGCGAGGTGATCGACCGGGGTGTCGACGCGGTCATGCGCCGGCTCGAGCGCGGCGAACTCCGCGCTGAGGTCGAGGCGGTGGTGCGAGCGCAGCTAGAGACCTGCTACGCCCTCGGGGCCGAGTACGACCTACTGGTCTGGGAGTCCGATATCGTGCGTTCTGGATTCCTCGACCGCGGTCTCAAGATCCTGCGCGAGAGCGAACATGTCAGCCAGCCGACGGAGGGAAAGTTCGCAGGTGCTCTGGTAATGGACGTGAGCGCCTTCATCCCGGGCCTTGAAGAGCCCAATGTCGTCCTCGTCCGGAGCGATGGCAACGCCATGTACGTTGCTAAGGATATCGGCTACCAGTTTTGGAAGGCTGGGCTGTTTAAGGGGCTCAACTACCGGCGCTTCGATACCCAACCCTCCGGTCGCCCGCTCTATACCAGCGCGCCCGACGGCGAGCCCGAACCGGGCGGTCGGCGCCTCGTCCACGCCCAGGAGATCGTAAACGTCATCGGGGTCGAGCAGTCGCACCCGCAGACCTTGGTCCGGGCCGCTCTAGCCCTGTCGGACAGCGCAGAGAGCTTAGCCGCCTCTAAAGGCTCTCGCCACTTGGCCTACGAGTTGGTCTCCTTCGAAGGACAGACCATGAGTGGCCGCAAGGGCATCGCACTCCCGGCGGACGAGGTGATCGAGGAGGCGGTGAGCCGGGCACGGGCCGTCATCAAGAGAAAGAATCCTGATCTGGGGCCGGCGGACGAGGTGGCCCGTCAGGTAGGAGTGGGGGCGCTCCGCTTCGCGATGCTTAAGAGCGAGGCTAGGCGGGTGATCGACTTCCGCTGGGAGCAGGCCCTCTCGCTTCAGGGAGACTCTGCTCCCTACGCCCAGTACGCGCACGCGCGCGCCTGCAGCATTCTCCGCTCTGCCCCAGAGGTACTCGGGATCGGCACCGATTGGAGGGCGCTCGGAGAACTTGAGGTGAGGCTCGCTCAGGTGGTTGCGCGGCTACCCCAGGTGGTTGCTGCAGCGGCCCGGGATCTTGCTCCCCACCTCGTTACCCAATACGTCCTCGACTTAGCCACCGCCTGGAACGGCTACTACAATCATAAAGACGACGAGGGTCGGCCCGATACGCAGATCCTGCGCTCTGCCCCGGGCCTGCGTGAGGCCCGCTTGGCCCTTGTCACGAAGGTCCGAGACACGCTGGCCGCCAGCCTCGATCTCCTAGGTGTCGAGGCCCCGGAGCAGATGTAGCGGCATCCCGCCGATCGGGGCAGGTCAGCCTAGGGCGTCCGCGAGCACACTCGCCAGGTGGTGGGTGCGCACGCTGGTCCCATCCCAGATCTGATGCCGACAGCTGAACCCACAGGCGACCGAGACGCCTCTGTGGTTACGTATCTCCGGAAAGAGCCGCTGCTCCCCGATCTGCATGGAGAGGTCATGGTGGGTGTAGCCGAAGCTGCCCGCCATCCCGCAGCAGCCCGAGTCGAGTTCCCGAACGTCATCGCTGACCCATTCGAGGACCGCGCGTGTCGCAGAGGTGCCGAGCACGGCCTTCTGCTGGCAGTGCCCGTGCAGCAAGATCGATTCGGGTCTCAGGCGAAAGGAGCTTTTGGGGTCGAGTTGGCCCGATGTCCAGGCTTTGGCGAGAAACTCGTCGATCATCTTCACCTGCTTTGCGGTGGCTTCGGCCCGCTCCCCTGGTACTAGGTCGAGGTAGTCGTCACGGAAGGGGGTCACACAGGAGGGTTCGAGTCCGACCACGGGGACACCGCGCCGAACGTAGGGCGCGAGCGCTTCCAGGTTCGCCTCCGCCTGCTGCTGGGCCTGCCGCAGCAGGCCTTTCGAGATGAGTGGCCTGCCGCAGCATCGGTAGGGGACGAGTTCGACCCGATGGCCGAGTGCCTCGAGCACTGCGGTGGCGGCCCTGCCTACTTCGGGTTCGTTGAACATCGTCCAGGTGTCAGCAAACAGTGCGACAGCGCCCCTAGATGCTGGGCGCGTCGGTGCCGACCGACCCTCGAACCACTGGGCGAACGAACGTCGGGCGTACTTCGGGAGGGTCCGTCGGCGGTCGATTCCTACGGCCCTTTCGAGTGTCCAGCGGACAGGTTTCAGCGGTAGTAGTATGTTGGTGATCGGGGCCAGCGCTCGGCCCAGCGGCGCCAAGCGGCCCACGTTCCCAATCGCCCGTGCCGCTAGCGGAGTGCCGTGGTCATCGTAGTACTGTTGAAGGAACTCGTATTTGATCTTGGCCAGATCCACCTGGCTAGGGCACTCGACCTTGCAGGCCTTACACTCTAAGCACAGGTCGAGCACGTCGAACACCTGGCGGCTGGTTAGGCCACCTGGCATCCTCCCGTTGATGGCCTCACGTAGGACATTTGCCCGCCCACGGGTCGAGTGGTCCTCGTCGCGAGTCGCCATGTAACTCGGGCACATGGTCCCTGTTCCCACCTTGCGGCAGGAACCGACTCCGGTACACATCTCGATCGCGCCGAGGTACCCACCGTCTTTCGAGAAGTCGAACACCGTCTCGACCGAGCTTTGAGGGTAGTTGGGGCCGTAACGGAGGTTTTCTGTCATTCTCGGTGCATCGACGATCTTGCCCGGATTCATGAGATTCTTGGGATCGAAGGAGCGTTTTATCTCTCGGAAAGCCTCGTAGATCTGGTCGCCGAATAGCTTCCGATTCTGGTAGCTGCGTATCAACCCGTCGCCATGCTCTCCGCTCCACGATCCTCCGTAGCGCTTTACCAGTTCGAAAGTTTCCTGGCTGATCGATTCGAACGTGCCGATGTCGTCAGCGTCTTTCAGGTCGAGGAGCGGTCGGACATGAATCACCCCTACGCTGGCGTGGGCATAGATCACGGCTTCCACCCCGTGAGATTCGCAGACGGCGAGCACGTCGGGGATATAGCGCGGCAGGTTCTCTACCGGGATGGCTGCATCCTCGATAAACGGTACTGGTTTCCTTCGACCCTTCACGGTCGCGTAGGTGCCGAGGCCAGCTCGGCGGAACTCGAGGACCTTCTGCTGCTCCTCGTCGCTATGCGCTAGGTGTGTGTGATAGCTTAGCCGCTGCACCTCAGGGTCCGCTGCGAGGGCATCGAGGCCCTCCTGCATCTCAGATTGACTCTCGCCGTCGAACTCGACCATCAGCACTGCCGCCGGACACCCGTCGAGCCAGCTCAGCAGGGGAGCTATGGCCGGGTTCCTGTGCCCCAGGTCGAACAGCACTTGGTCCATGATCTCGACTGCGGACGGGCCGTGACGATTGATGTATTTTATCGCCTCCAGCGCATTTTGTAAGCTGTCGAAGTGCAGCAGCGCCAGCGCTTGGTGGGTCGGGATGGGGAAGAGTTTTAGGGTGACGTCGAGGATGATGGCTAGGGTTCCCTCACTGCCGGTGACGAGCTTGGCCAAGTTGAAGGGTCGGTCCTCAACGAATTCGTTGAGGTTATAGCCCCCGACCTGCCTCATGACCTTTGGGAAGCGCTCTAGAATCTCCTCCTCGAGCTCCGTGGTGAGCCGCTGCACGGTCCGGTAGATTTCTCCTTCTAAATTGGGCTGGGCTAGCTTGGCCGCTAGCTCTCCCCCCTCCACCTCATGGAACTCTGTGATCGTCCCATCTGCCAACATCACCGTCAGAGCTAGGACCTGATCGACCGACTTGCCATACTTGATGCTTCGAGTCCCAGCGCTGTTGTTTGCGACCATTCCCCCCACGTTGGCTCGGTTGGTTGTTGAGATGTCGGGGGTGAACTGGAGACCATGAGGGCGCAGGAAGCTGTTAAGCTCGTCGCGAACGAGGCCGGGTTGTACCCGCACCACCCTCGCCTCTGGATCGAACTCTAAGATCTTATTCATGAATTTCGAGAAGTCGATCACGATGGCGCTGCCGACAGTCTGACCCGCGAGGCTAGTGCCTCCCCCCCGGGGCAGGATCGGTACGCCGAAGCGGTTGGCGACCTCGACTACGGCCCGGACATCCTCGACCCTCTTCGGCAGGACCACGCCGTAGGGCTGGATTTCGTAGGGGCTGGCGTCGGTGGCGTAGAGGGTACGGGCGAGGTCGTCGAAGCGGACCTCTCCCAGGACCCTGGGTCTTAAGGCCGCCGCCAGTCTTTCCGGGAGCGGCCGTTCGGTCGTGATGTTCATGGCGTCAGTATCGCACGCCCCTCAGCCGAAAAGGGTCGCAACGGTGATTGCAAAACCGGCGTCGTCGGCCGCTAAATAGGCCTTTAGGAATCCCCTCAAGCGGTATTGTTCGAGGAGACCCTCCATCAGCGAATCCGAGAGGTAGGGATTACGCTTCTGGCCGCTCCTTAATCTCCCGAGTTCGTCGAAGAGCCCCAACTCCTCTAGGGCTTGGCGGATCAGGATCTGCTTGGCTTCGTCAAAGGGCAATGGCTGCTCCCTCTTAAGGCAGACAAAGCTCTGGCGGAGGTCTGCGACGCTCGGAAAACTATCTGCATAGTGGCGTATCTTTCTGATCGCCTCGGGCGTTAGGTCGAAGTGGAGGGTGGCCCTGCACTTTACCAGTTGGGCCAGGATCTTTGAGGTCGCAAACGGCGCGGCCGGGTCGTCCAGTGGCAGCCTTCGGACCCAGACCGTCTCGCCTGAGGTGGGAAGGTTCCAGGGGTCTTTCAGTTCACCGCTGTCGGATTTGGGGCGTCCCCGTAGGATTCGGCTTATCGGAGTCCGGTCGGCCCGCACCTCAAGCGGCTTGCCTAGACGGATCTCGGTCGCTACGAACTCGACCGACCGCTTTTCCCTCCAGAGGTTCTCCCGAAGCGAGATTGCGACATTCACCCCTAGCCCTGCTGGGAATTTCCGAGCCAGTTCACCCTTGCTCCAGGCGATGCCCTTGACGCCCCCGATGCGCAGCTGAAGGGTGTTCCCGTTGACCCCCACGGCGCGGGCTGCCTCGAGCTCCCCGGAGAGTGCGAAGGCAGGGGCTGGGTGCCCTTCGCCGAAGGGTTCGAGTTCCTGAATCGATCGATAGAGATCGCTCCCGATCTCATCGGCAGAGATCAGAGTGTCGATTTCCACAGTCGGCTGTGGGGTCGGGTGGCGTCTTACGAAGGTGTAGATGGTCTTCTTAAATGCTTCGAGTTCACTTCCCTCGATTGCGAATCCTGCTGCCCCCTCGTGTCCCCCGAAACTGATAAGGTGCTTTGCGGCGAAGCTAAGGGCCGCAACGGCAGAGATCCCCGGAGTGGAGCGGACGCTGCCCTTTCCCTTAGCTACGATGAACACGGGGCGGAAAAAGGCATCAACGAGTTTGCTTGCGACGACACCGATTACGCCTGGGTGCCACGAATCGTGGCTGAGTACCAACGCTGGCGCCTCTGGATCGGCTAGCTCAAGCGCCTGCCGGAACATGTCGTCCTGAATGCGGCGCCGGTCGGCGTTGCGGGCATCAAGGTAGGCTGCGAGTTCCCGCCCGCGGCGCTCCGATGATGTTGTGAGGAGCTCGAGGCCGATTTCGGCCTCGCCGAATCGCCCCGCCGCATTGAGTCTCGGCGCGAGTACGAAGGCGACATCTCGGGCCGTGGGGTTGTGCCTTAAACCTGCCTGGACTAGGCTTGCTCGGAGGCCGGGCCAGAGAGAGGTACCTAGGCGCTTCAGCCCCTCCCGGACCAGCGCCCGATTCTCACCGAGCAGCGGTGCTACATCGGCCACCGTGCCTAACATGGCGATGTCTGCGTACTCGTGCGGGGGCTCGAGACCGAGCCTGCGATGCAGGGCCCACAGGAGGTGGAAGGCAACCCCGGCCCCGGTGAGTTGAGAGTGCCCGCCCGGACTGGTCTGTGGGATTCGCGGGTGGACCACTAGGCAGTTGGGAAGCTCTGGACTAGGCTGGTGGTGATCGGTCACGATCACCTCAACGCCTGCCGCCTTCAGAGAACGGATCTCCTTTAGATTGGTGATACCGCAATCGACCGTGATGAGCAGATCTGCCTCTTCGGCGTGGTTTGCGACCCGCTCGGGGTGGATGCCATACCCATCGGTCAGGCGATTCGGGAGGTAGGGGGTGACGTCTCCACCCAATGCCCTCAGGCCTATTGTGAGGATGGCCGTTCCGCTAATCCCGTCAGCGTCGTAGTCTCCGTGGATCAGGACACGGCTTCCGGTCAAGAGGGTCCGCTCGAGAGTCGCCGCTGCCTCATCGAGGGTTGGGATGGCGCTCGGCTCCAGCGCAGGGGCGAGGACCGCAGAGACATCGCTGCGGAATCCGCGCGACCATAGGACGCTCGCCACGAGGGGGGGGACACCGAGTTCACGGCAGATGGGCACGAGGACCTCTGGCGGGGCCGGGGCACTCACCCGCCAGAGAGGCCTGGGGTAGCTTTGCGACTGGCTGGCTACTAAACGCTGCTTCACCTAGGTCCGGTCGTTGTCTGGGAGTGGTGGTATCTGGGTGCTAAGCGGGTTTCGGTCGGGGATGACCGGTTTGGCCCCTTGGCGGTCCTGATCGTAGCTCGGGACGTGCTGCTCGAGCTCCTGAATCTTGCGCCTGAGTTGCCTCACCTCCCGCCCCTTGCGCCACAGGGTCAGTCGTCCAGGCAGCCACCCGACAAGCCAGCTGGCAACGATCACCAAGGCCAGGATCCAGGCCGGCGGGAGCGGAGGGAGGAAGCGGTCGGTAAGGGGAAGGGTGATGCTGCTGCCTGGGTTATCGCGGTCTAGAAACACGAGGTAGATGATCAGGGCGATGACCAGAACGACCTGAATGATGCGTGCGGATTTCAAACCGTACCTCCCGATATTACAACTCTACCGCGCTGTGCCTAACTGCGCCAGCCGCACGAGTGCCAGTCTGGGTAATGTAGGATCCCTTCGAGGCGGCAGTTCCCTAGCGGGTAGACTGGTAGGTTGTGAGCCTCCCGACTATAAAAGAACCGGCCCTCGTGCCGCTGAGGGTGCTATGCGCCCTGTCCGGTGGTGTGGATTCCTCCGTAGCCACTGCCCTCTTGCAGGAGCGGGGTTTCGCCGTGGTCGGTGCGATGATGCGATTTTGGCCCGATGATAGGCCCGCTGGTGCCTTCGATCTCTGTTGCAGCCCGGAGGCTGCCTATGATGCGCGCCGAGTCGCTGACAGGCTGAATGTGCCTTTCTACCTCCTCGACTACCGTAAGGAGTTCGATGAGGTCGTTGTCGATCCTTTCGTGCCCAGCTACCTTCGCGGTGAGACGCCCAACCCCTGTGTCTGGTGCAACCGGCACATCAAGTTTGGCAGCTTGGTTCGCCGGGCCCAAAAGCTGGGCTGCGAGTTTATGGCGACTGGCCACTATGTCCGGCGGGTGGACCGATCCGAAGGGGTCGAGCTCCATCGCGGCCGCGACCCAGGTAAGGATCAGACCTACTTCCTATGGGCTCTGCCGCGGGATATCCTCCCGTACCTGCTATTTCCGCTTGGTGAGTTTGACAAGCTTCAGGTCCGTCAGATGGCCCGCGAGCGTGGCCTTGGTACGTCCGAGAAACCTGGGTCGAGCGGTCTCTGTTTCATCACCCACTCCGTCCGCGACTATCTTAGGGCTACAACTGAGCCCAACCCGGGGCCCGTTATCGATGCCTCTCGGGATGGCGAAGTGGTGGGTGAGCACCACGGGATCCAGTACTATACTGTTGGCCAGAAGCGTGGCCTGGGCCTATTCCAGTCACATCTTTCCCGCTATGTGATCGACCTTCGCGGCGACGACAATACCGTGGTTGTGGGCACCCGCGAGATGTGTCAGTGGGAACGCCTTGAGGTGCATCGGGCCAACTTCTTGCTTGATGTTGACGAGGTCCCAAGGTGCGTGATGGTGCAGGTTCGCTACCGTCAGGACCCAACCCCTGCAACCCTCGCATTTACAGGACCCGACTCGTTCGAGTTGCGCTTCGGCAAGCCTGTCTTCGCCGTGACCGTCGGCCAGTCAGCTGTGCTCTACCAGGGCGAAAGGCTTCTGGGTGGTGGTGTAATCGTTGAGAGGGGCTGACTCGGGCGTGACACCTGCAGTGTACCCTACACTTCCGATGAGGGGGTCTTGCGCGTCATCATACTGGTGATTCCTGTAGTGATCGATCAAGAGTCGGATTGGTGTCCAGTTGAAGCGCCCCGGCGACCTCGTCCCCAGCCTTGCGGAGACCGTGCAGGGCTATGTCGCGCACGAGCAAGGGATCTTCGGATGTGAGGATCGCAGACATCATTTCAGTCTCTGGGTCTGTAGGCCAAACCTGTAATCCCGCTTCCTGAACTGCTCCATTGAAGGGACATAATCAGGCCAACGCCTCCTTACCCAAGGGTGTAGCACCGGTCAGTTCACATGCACGGTCCATCTGTGCCTTCCTGCCCAATGAAGAATGGGGCCGATGCTAGTTGTAGAAGGATTTCCACTTCTTCGAGCTGCATCCGGTCGTAACGTGAGATTATCTCCACCCCCAAAGGGGAGAGGCCAGCTCTATCTCGTCGTTGGGTAGTGGAACGAACCTTTTCTTCACTGAGTCTCTGCCGGCGATTGGCTAAGGATTTTGAGAGAACTGTTGCGAGCTCTGTAGCGTGGGTGAGCCATCTGCCGGTTCCTGATGCGGCGGGTTGCCAGAAGTATTGTGCAACGGAAAGTACTTGGGGATCCTCTCGATAATGATTTATGGAAGAGACCCTAAGGTTGCGAACAGGAACACCTTTGTGCTAATAATGGGCAATTGCCATTCTGACAACGGCTAAGGAGGAACCCTTATCAATGGAAGATAAGACGAGACCGGCTGTGGACGCCCCTGCCCCGGCCACCGACTACGACCCAGAGGTGAGTTTTAATCAGGTCCAGGCGGCAGCAGGCGAGCAGGGCAACGCTGGCGTTGCTGAAGAGGTCGAGAGCCAGGTCGAAGTCACGACAGAAGCGCCCGTCGACTCGGTTGCTCCTGAGGAAGCCACTGACAACCCAAGCCCTGACCCTAAAGCCGTTACAGAAGCGACTATAGAACCTTCTCTGGAATCGGAATCGGCCATCGGAGCCTCGACCGCTGAGAGCGCAGATGCGAAGGGGGAGGAGGGCACAACTCCTGGACCCGGGCCGATGAAATCCGCGTCGGCAGAAGCCCTTCTCATGAGCACGGAGGGGACAACCGCAGAATCCAAGGAGCTAGAAACTTTGGAGACTCCAGACCCCATCGCAACAACAGCTGTGGGGAAGGAGGCTGGGAATCACGACATCACCATGGAGGATGTCCTAAAGGCCAGTGATGAGCACCTCGCCAGCAAACCGGTCCACCGGGGCATGATCACTACCGGTGAGATCATCATGTTGTCACAGGAGGGCATCGTTGTCGATGTCTCTTCCAAAATTGAGGGCATCCTACCCTACAACCAACTGTTCGAATATGAGTCGAGCGCCGAGGACGCCGCTAAGTATTTCAGACCCGGCGACAAGATCCAAGTGTTTGTGATCCGTGCCGACATCCCCAACAACACCATTGTTCTATCCAAACGGAGGGCTGACCAGGAGCGCGCCTGGAATCTACTCCAGGAAATCTATGACAAGCAGAAGCCCGTCGAGGTAGAGATCGTTGAAAAGGTCAAAGGGGGCCTAGTAGCTAACTTGGGCATCCGGGCGTTTTTGCCAGCGAGCCAAGTCGACATCCGCCGAGTTAACGACCTGTCGCCCTACGTGGATAAGCGCCTGCGGGTGAAGATCATTGAACTCAACCGCAAACGCAATCGCATTATCATCTCGCGCCGCTCCATCCTCGAGGAGGAGATTGCTGAGATCAAAGCTGAGACCCTCAAGAAGCTCGAGCCGGGGCTCAGGCTCAACGGCGAGGTTGTTGAGATCACCGACTTCGGCGTGTTCGTCAACCTAGGCGGTATCGACGGCCTAGTGCACCGCAGTGAACTGAGCCACGGTCGCTTCGGACACCCGCGCGAGGTCGTTTCCATCGGTGACAAGGTCAAGGTCGAGGTTCTCGACCTCGACCTTGAGCGAGAGCGGATCAATCTCTCAATGAAGCGCTTAGCCCCCGACCCTTGGGATGACGTGCTCAGCAGATATGTCATCGGCGAGAAGGTCGAGGGGAAGGTTACCAACCTGACCCAGTTCGGTGCCTTCGTCGAGATCGAACCTGGCCTTGAGGGACTGATTCATATCACTGAGATGAGTTGGACCAAGCGCGTGCGACATCCCAAGGAGATCCTCAACGAGGGTGACATGGTCGAGGTCATGGTTCTTAAGATTGACACCACCCAACAAAGGATCTCCCTGGGCCTGCGGCAAACACAGCCCGATCCGTGGTCGAGCCTTCCGGACCGGTTCCCGCCGGGCACAGAGATCGCGGGTAGGATCACCGGAATCACCGATTTCGGGGTGTTTATGGAGATCGAAGAGGGTATCGAGGGTCTGGTGCACATCAGCGAACTGGCCCACGAGCACATTGAGAATATCAGTGAGCACTTCAACCGAGGTGAAGACATCACCGCGGTGATCTTAAACATCGACCCGGTCGAGCAGAGGGCAAGCCTATCGCGGAAGCGTCTCCTACCCTATACCGCCAGCGAGTTCGGTGATTCGGCGCCGGGCGAGGGTGCGGCCCCCCAATCGCTAGGTGGCGGGCGTCGTGGACGGCGGGGGCGCCGCGGGAGCGATATCGACTACGACTACAGCTACGCCGCTGCGGATTCTGGAACCAAGACGACGACTAAGCTCGGTGACGTCTACGCTGATCTCTTTGCCCAGTTTGGCCTTACTGAGGGCACGGGTGTAGAGGAGGCTGTCACCGAAACCCCCAAAATTGCTGTCAAGCCCGCTGCAGAGACGGTGGAAGCCATTGTGCAACCCGAGCCAGAGGTCGAGCCAGAGAATGTGATCGACGCGGTCGAGGCGGCAGCCCTCCTAACGGCAGCCTTTCGGGAGGGGAAGCGCCCACCAAGGCTAGCTGAGACCGAGGTGGAGGCCAGCACTGGGGCTCTTGCAGGGCAGGCGGGAAAGGCAACCGAGACAGAAGCTGGTGAGACTGGGATGTCGGGTTCGGAGGCTGACCCAGAGAGCAATCGCCCAACCAGCTAGGACCTGCTGACTATAGCTCAGGACATACAGAGTAGATAAGGGAATCTCTACCCAAGTCTGCCAACCCTGCAGCTGCCAATCATAACGTTTGCCACTTGATCTAGAGGTATAAGGAAAGGGTCGTAACGCGAGATCATCTCTGCACCCCTACCCGGGTACGTAGGTGAGCGAGGTAACTCTCGAGTACTCCAAATCCGACCAGAAGGACGGATTCGCTGGATCCTTTCACTTGTCGCGTCCATGCCCCGGCCAGTGCCGTTGTGTTGCTCGATGATGCTGTCTCGAAACCCAGCCGACAGAGTTCCCTGGCTAGGCGCTTCGTAGAGAGGATTCTCGATTCTCTCGGATCACCTCCATAGGCAATCTGAGCCTCGATCGCTAATGAGGCGCCCTCCCTGTCGGGGTCCTCCAAGAGCGGGTTCGACGGACCGGGGGGTACGGGTTTTGCGAACCATTACCTGTGCCTGACGCCTGGTGACCCGAAGTTCCAACGAATCCGTCCTTGGTAACGGATCTAGTGCGTAGGTCATTACGGACGTTCAGGCTGCCTTGTCCTGTCTGGCCGTAGCTAGGGCACTCAGGATGGACGCAGGTTAGACTTGCTATTGGAGGTCGGTCTGTATTTTCCATCTGGCGCAGGATGCACCAGGACGGGCCTCATCCCTTCGGGGGGCAGTGATGATCTCGCGTTACGATCGTGTTTGTTGCTCCTCACGCAATGATCAATCCGTCCTGGACAATATCTACAAGAATATGCGGTACTTCTGCTCACGTTACGGCCGGAAGTCTGGTGTGGCCCTCAAAATGGAGTGGCCTCACCACCACTGCAGGTCCTTACCCACTTGACGCGTAAGCAGTCAGAGCGTAAGCTCCGTAAGCGATTGTGGCGAGCCTCGACGGGGTGTAGCGCAGCCTGGTAGCGCACTTGACTGGGGGTCAAGTGGTCGCTGGTTCGAATCCAGCCACCCCGACCAGAAGGCACGTTGCAAAGTCATCCCTGTCTGGTATCAGGATGGAGACGGCATATGTGCAGGACTTACACCTAGACGGCTAGCCTGTGGAGGATCCAGTAAATGCTGAAGCCATAGCGCGGGAGGTAGAAGTTGACGGCAGGAGTAGTTATACTCCTGTCACCCAATTAGACGGAATTGATCATGGGTAATAACCCGGAAGTTGTCGGTAACCGTGCTCCGTATGGTGTGCCAGTTTTCGGGCAGAGTTCGATCAAAGAACCCGAAGATCGCCTCGGCAAACTGATGGAAATCGGGATGGCATCGGTTGTGAGTGACCTGACGGTGCATCACACCCCATAATCGCTCGATCGGATTCAGACCCGAAGAGTCCGTCCTTTGCGGCGCATAAGCAGGCAGGAAGTGCAGCCGAATGCGGCACTCCGGTCGCTCCAGGAATGGTCTCGGCAGTTTCGCCTGATGGTAGCGGGCATTGTCCAAGATGAGGTGGATGATCCGGCTCTCCGGGTAGCTGTGCTCAAGTCTCTCAAATAGCCTCAGGGTGGTTTTGCGTTGACCTCCTTCCCTGCTACCCAAGTCAACCTTGGCTCTTCGAGATCCAGCGCCCCGTGCACCTTCAGCCGCTGACCTCCCATCGTCGACCTGACGGCGGGCTTGGCTGACTTCAGGAACCAGCCAGCTACCGGCTGGCTCTGGTACTCAGGATGGACCGCGTCGACAAAGACGACCCTCTTGTCTGGCTTCATCCCGCTCGTGAGTCGCTTATAGGCGTCGCTGAACTTCTCCTGGGCCTCCCTGTCAGCCTCTTTCGGAAGCCACTTCGGCTCAAGACTACTCGAAGCCCAGTCGCTGCATCAGCTTGATGGCACCAGGGCGTGAGTAGCTCACCCCAAAGGTGCGAAGGATATCATCCCGCACTTCGTTGCTATCACGCGGAGGATTGTCTCGAAAGTGGGCTTTGAGCACCCCCTCCTGGTTGCTATTCAGATAGCCCTCGCGCTCCAGATACTCCGCAGCTTCCAACGAGGCGAGACCTTGGTGGTGGAAGTCCCGCAACCAGCCACCAACCGTGTTGGATCGAGAAAGAGAACCTTGGCTACCAACTGGGCCGACTTCCCCTGATCCAGTAGCAGCAGACCCGAAACCCCAACGAAGCCGCTCTTGTCCGTCCTTGCATTCGCACGGCGCCCCTTCAGCGCCTCGATCTTGCGCTTGCACATCAGATCTTTGAGTGCCTTGCGTTCAGCAACCGTCAGCAAGAAAGCTCGTCTGCGCATCCTCGCTTTGGTATGGTCGCTCATCTTGTTGGAACTATCATGAATCCGCAAACGAGTTAGGTCAATACAAACGTGACAAATCAGACCGAATTGGGGATTCTGAGTATGAATCAGAAGCGTGTAGTCGAACCATGCCGACTCCGCCGTTAAAAGGCTTGCCCTAGCGAGTCCGGTTGGCTACAATGCCTTGCGCGCCCGTAGCTCAGCTGGATAGAGCAGGGGACTCCTAAGCCCAAGGTCATCCGTTCGAATCGGATCGGGCGCACCATAATTCTTCCTGCCCGAAACGGGGCTTTGATGTCCCAATGTGCCTCTTGGTGTATGGGCTGTGGAAGTTTTCAAAGTGTGTTAAAATATAATTGTAGTAAAATTGCAAATTGGGAAACTAGACATCATAGAGGAGGGATACGATGACGCACTTCACACCCGAACGCCGTGGCCTAGGCATGGCTCGACTAGTGGTGGTAGGGCTATTGGTGCTCGGCTTGGTTTCCATAAGCGGGATAACCCGAGCACAAGAGCCATACGTCGGCGTTTCACTTGGGGGCACAATTCTATCTGGGACGTTGTCAGTGCCTATCGGGGGTCACATCGGAGTCAACGACGTAATGGCCGGTTTGGCCGGTTTCGGAATCCGCGGTGACGTAGCCTACAATCTGACTTACAGGGACTTTGAGGTGGGAATTAGCGCGATCCTCTCCCTTGATGAGATGCTTGCGCAGGCAGGTGATGTTTCGCTCTATGCGGGAGCTGGGGCAAAAATTTTGGTTGGTGGCTCCGGGCCACAATTCGCAGCGCTGAGAGCAGCGAACCCAGCCTTGGCGCGGACGCTCTTTGGACTAGGCTTGCTTTTTGGTGGAGAGTTCCCGATCGACGAGCAGTTCAGCGTGTTCGTTGAGGGTTTTGGAAACTTCTACTTCGGTGCCATGAACAGACTGGGGATTGGAGCTGGTGTGAGGTTCAGACTTTAGGATTTCGCCCACATAAGGGCTTGCTTGCGCTTTGCTAAGGGGAGGAACCTTCCTCCCCTTCTCCTTAGTTTTCCCAACAAACGTGCCCCTGACCTGCGGGCGATCTGATTAAGCGGATATCGTATCGGGATGTGACAGAGGAAGCGCTGAAGAGCGTAAGTGGTTGGCATGCCGAAGGGATGGGTCTCGCCTAACCCTCGATCACGGTCGGCAAGATAAGTGGGTTCCGACCTGTTGCCTTCCGCAGGTATCTCCGTACTGGGTAGAAGATGTCGTTCCGGATATCGTTCAGGCGCCGCTTCTCTCGTATGCCGCGCTGCACGTTATCAAGCGCGATCTGCTCGATCGCTGTGGCTAGTTTTCCATTGTTCTGAGCGACCCCTCTGGTGATCACTTCGATGTTCGGTTTCCTACTGACAACTGCCATGATAACTACAACTCCGTCATTCGAGAGCATCTGGCGGTCCTGGATGACCGGCTCGGTAATCTCATCGGTGAACTTCCCGACACTGTCTATATAGACTGCCCCTGACTCAACTTGGTCGACGACGCGGATGTCGTTGTGAGTCAGTTCAATGAGGTCGCCGTTCTGGGCGACGAGGCTCTTCTTGGGCGGAATCGACATTGATTCTGCGAGGCGCTGATGGTTAACCTGGTGTCGGATCTCGCCGTGCCAGGGGAGAAAGAACCGCGGCTTGGTGAGGTCGAGGATAAGCTTCAACTCCTCTTGGCTGCCGTGACCGCTAGTGTGCACCTTGTAGGTGGGAGGGTAGTAGACATCTACGTGGCGTTCGTAGAGTTGGTTCACAACCCGGTTTACGGCCTCTTCGTTTCCAGGGATGGGATTCGAAGACATGATCACAGTGTCACCCGGCTTGAGTGTGATCTTTCGGTGCCCTCCCGTTGCGAGCCGGCTTAGGGCTGCCATCGGCTGGCCCTGCGAG
>JGIcombinedJ30088_10001831_pt1 | contig 20956 bp, 20 predicted proteins | sample PinacodermPK_FD_30088 | JGI IMG/M metagenome (IMG submission 30088)
GTTCGCAATCCCGCCACAGGCGCGACCATCGCGGAGGTCCGTACGGCAACTGCGGCCGACACGCGGCGCGCCATCGAAGCCGCGTACCGCGCTTTCGGGAAATGGCGCCAAACCACGGTCAAGGAACGCGCTGGCGTTCTCAGGCGTTGGTACGAATTGACTGTCGAAGCGGCCGAGGACCTGGCGGTGCTGATGACCGCCGAGCAGGGCAAGCCGCTGCAGGAGTCGCGCGGCGAGATCCAGTACGGCGCGTCATTCATCGAGTGGTTCGCCGAACAGGCCAAGCGCGCCGACGGCGACGTGTTCTCGGGCGCAACTCCCCATACGCGCGCCATCTGCATACGCCAGCCGGTCGGCGTGGTCGCGGCCATCACGCCGTGGAACTTCCCCAACGCGATGATCGCGCGCAAGGTGGCGCCGGCGCTGGCGGCCGGCTGCACTGTAGTGGTCAAACCTGCCGAGGACACACCGCTGTCCGCGCTGGCGATGGCGGAACTGGCCGAGCGGGCGGGCTTCCCGGCAGGCTGCTTCAACGTAGTGGTGGGCAATCCGGTGGAAATCGGAGCGGAGCTGACCGGCAGCCCCCTGGTGCGCAAGCTCAGTTTCACCGGCAGCACCGAGGTAGGCAAGCTGCTGGAGAAGCAATGCGCCCCCACGCTCAAGCGCACGACCATGGAACTGGGCGGCAACGCGCCGTTCATCGTGTTCGACGACGCCGACCTGGACGATGCCATAGCCGGCGCCCTGCTCTCGAAATACCGCAACAGCGGCCAGACCTGCGTATGCGCCAACCGCTTCCTGGTCCAGGACAGCATCTACGACGAGTTCTGCGACCGCCTGGTGGCTGCCTCCAGCGAGCTGGTTCTTGGAGATGGCGCCGACGAAGGCGTTACGCAAGGCCCGCTCATCAACGATGAGGCGATCGGGAAAGTGTCCGGGCTGGTCGCAGAGTCCATCGAAGCAGGCGCGGAATGCCTGATGGGCGGCAAGGCCTCGGACCTCGGCGGCTGCTTCTATCCCCACACTGTCCTGCGCAATGTCACGCCGGAAATGTCCGTATTTCGCCAGGAGGTCTTCGGTCCCGTCGCGGCTCTGACGCCGTTCGCCGACGAAGCCGAGGCGGTCCGGCTGGCCAACGACACGGAGGCCGGCTTGTGCGCCTACGTTTACAGCCGCGACATCGGCCGCGTATGGCGGGTGGCGGAAGCCCTGGAGTTCGGGATGGTGGGCATGAACGAGGGCATCATTTCCAGCGAAATGGCGCCCTTCGGCGGCGTCAAGGCCAGCGGCTGGGGCCGCGAAGGCTCGCGCTACGGCATGGACGACTACATGGACATCAAGTACCTCTGCGTAGGCGGCCTTGACCGCTAACCCGGTGGCAGCGACGCTCGCCGCTCTGGCGTTCTTCCTGGCGGCCGCAACCTTCGCGCCAGCCCGACAGACCCACGCGTCCGAAGCCCAGGCCTCCACCGACTGGCGCCACTACGCCGGCGACCAGGGCACGCAACGCTACGCTCCCCTGCCCGCCCTCACCCGGGAGAACTTCTCATCGCTTGTATCCGCCTGGCTCTTCTCCTCGCCCGACGAAGGCATCCCCGGGGCCGGCAGCGACGAACTGTGGGCCGGCAAGCACGAATCCACGCCCATCATGGCCGATGGCGTGCTCTACAACAGCACCTCCTTCAGCCAGGCCTACGCGCTGGACGCCGCCACCGGGGAACTGCTCTGGGTCCACGACCCCGAGAGCTACCGGGCCGGCACGCCGCCGAATTTCGGCTTCATCAATCGCGGCCTGGCGCTCTGGTCCAGCGGTTCCACGCGGCGGATCTTTCTCGCAACCGGCGACAGCCGCCTCATCGCTCTCAACGCCGGAAACGGTCAGGCGATCGAGGACTGGGGCCGTGGCGGTGAAGTCAACCTGCTCGAGGGCCTGGGCCAGGACGTGTCAAACGACTTGTACGGCGTCTCCTCTCCTCCCCTCGTATGCGGAGAGGCCGTCGCAGTCGGTTCTTCCATCCTCGAGTTTCCCCCGCGGCCCGACACGCCGCCCGGCGACGTGCGGGCCTTCAACGCGCGCACCGGAGAGTTGATGTGGCACTTCCACAGCATTCCGAAGGACGGGGAATTCGGCGCGGACACCTGGGAAGACGGATCCAACGACCGCAACGGCGCCGCCAACGTCTGGACCTACATGAGTTGCGACGAGGAAGCGGGACTGGTCTACCTGCCTTTCGGCACGCCCGTGAACGATTTCTGGGGCGGCGACCGGCCCGGCGACAACCTTTTCGGCGAGTCGCTGGTGGCCGTGGACATGAACACCGGCGAGCGCCGCTGGCATTTTCAGACCACGCGCCACGGCCTGTGGGACTACGACCTGCCTGCGGCGCCCGTTCTCCTCGACACGCCGGAAGGCCGCAAGCTGGCGGCGCAGGTCACCAAGCAGGCCCTGCTGTTCGTATTCGACCGGCTGACCGGCGAACCGGTATGGCCGATCAACGACACGCCGGTTCCGCCTTCGGACGTGCCCGGCGAGAAGGCCGCAGCAACGCAGCCCATTCCGACCCGGCCCGATCCCTTCGACCGCCAGGGCGTATCCGAGGGCGATCTGAACGACCTCACGCCCGAACTCCTCGCGGAAGCCAGAGAGATCTTCGAGTCACTGGACAGCGGGCCGATGTATTCGCCGCCCACCGCCCGTGGGCGGCTGATGCTGCCGGGCGTTGCCGCCTCCTGGTCCGGCGCGGCCTACGAGCCCGGACGCGGCTACCTTTACGTGCCCTCCATAACGCTGGGAATGATCGCGAGGGTCATGCCGATCGGGCGCGTGCGCAAGACCTGGCTCGGGACCCTGCCTACGCCGGCGCCGCTGCTGTCCAACGGCATGCCGATGTTCAAGCCGCCGTACGGCCGAATCACGGCGATCGACATGCAGACCGGCGAGCACGCGTGGATGACTCCGGTGGGCCGCGGCTACGAGAAACTCCCACAGTTCGAGGGCCGTGCAGTGCCGCCCATGGGCACACCCAGCCGTACCTTCGTCATGGCGACTTCCAGGCTGCTCCTCGCCGCGCAGGAAGGCGTCAATCTCGTAACGGGCACGTCCCCCGAACGCAACGCGGCCCGCTACCAGGCTAATCCTCAGATGCCTGCGCTACGGGCCTTCGATCTCGATACCGGCGAACTTATCGGTGAAGTGCCGCTGCCCGGCAACGCCACGGGCGCGCTCATGGCATACGAGCTCGACGGCAAGCCCTATGTCGTCATCCCGATAGGCGGCGCCGGCCTTCCCGCCCAACTCGTCGCGCTCACCCTGCCGTAGCCGTGATCTATAATCTGACCGGTTATTACAACCGGTTATTACAGAGCATGAACGAGTATACGGCCACCGAAGCAAAGGCGCGTCTGGCCGACCTGCTTCGGACCGTGGAAAATGGCGAAACCATCGCCATCACTCGCCACGGGAAAGCGATCGCGCACCTGGTTCCCGCGAGGTCCGCGGCCGAAAGCGCCAGGCAGGAAGCACTGGAACGCTTCGGGCGTCGCCGCCGGCGCTGGAATCCCACCAAGGCAAGCATCGAGGACGTCCTTGCCTGGCGGCACGAGGATCATCGGTTTTGAGCAGCCTGGTGCTGGACGCCTCGATTTCGCTGGCGTGGCTGTTGGATGATGAAGAGTCGCCGATTGCCGAAGCGGCACGAGCGCGGCTTGCCACGGACAACGCCCTCGTGCCGGACGTCTGGCACCTGGAAATGCGAAATGCACTGCTTGTGGCCGAGCGGCGCAAGCGTCTTTCCCGACGAATGGCGGACGAGATGCTGGATGCGCTCGCCATCTTGCCGATTCAAACCGATAGCGGACCCAGCTTGCTTAGGACAATGGCTCTGGCTCGAACCCATGGCACGTCCTTCTACGATGCGCTCTACCTCGAGCTCGCGTTGCGCAGCTCCGCGGACCTCGCGACATTGGACGCGTCACTGCATCGAGCCGCGGCAAAGGAGGGAATACCTGTCCTGACCGCATGATCGAGCGAAGGGCGGGCTAAAATTGGTGTTGTCGGGGTCGGTCGCTCAAGACCGCCACATCCATGGGGCCGTAGCTCAGTTGGGAGAGCGTCGCGTTCGCAATGCGAAGGTCGTGGGTTCGAATCCCATCGGCTCCATTCGAACTCAATACCGTGCCGTCGGCTGACGGGCAAAATTTCTGTAAGATATTGATGCAAAAAGGTTTTCGCACTATATCCTCTCGTTGCAATTTTCTGGAATCGTGCTAGTTTTTACCCCACTATGTGGGTTAAGCCGTGGGAAAAACGGAAGTTCGAACTGGGCTTTTTTGAGGCCATTGGGGACCGTTTCGAACCTCTGCAACAGGCACGATTTGCCGCATGGGCAGATTGACCGATTTGGATGTGCACGCGCTGACCCGCCCGGGGCGGTACGGCGACGGCAACACGCTGTACTTGATGGTGGCGCCCCGTGGATCCAAGTCCTGGATTCAGCGCATCGGATTCCGTGGACGCCGACACGATCTCGGTCTGGGACCATTTCCCAAGGTCTGCGTGGCTGAAGCGCGTGAACGCGCCATCGCCAATCGGGTCGCCGTTCGCAACGGGCGCGATATCGTCGCAGAAAAGAAGCGCGCTCGCAGCGTGCCGACGTTTGAAGAAGCCGCGAGTCGCGTGCATGAGCTGTTTCGGCCCAGTTGGACCAACGAAGCGCATGCGCGAGGCTGGATACAGACGCTACAGCGCCATGCATTCCCCACCCTTGCGCCAAAGCGCGTCGACGAAATCACGCGCCCGGATGTCTTGGCCGTCCTGGAACCAATCTGGACCACGCGGCCGGAAACGGCAAGAAGGGTGCGCCAGCGTATCCGCACCATCCTCGATTGGTGCGAGGCATATGACTATGTAACGGAGAACCCCGCCGGAGACTGCATCAATGCGGCCCTGCCCCGCATGCAGAAAAGTCAGCGACATTACCTGGCAATGCCATACGCCGAAGTGGGCCAAGCGCTTCAGATAGTCGATTCCTCCCGGGTTACGCAGATCGTCAAGCTGTGCTTGCGTTTCGTGGTCCTAACTGCGGTGCGCGGCGCCGAAGCGCGGGAAGCGCGCTGGAAAGAGGTCGATTTGACCAAGCGGCAGTGGTGTATCCCTGCGACCCGCATGAAGGCGCGACGCGAGCACCGCGTGCCCCTGAGCACGGGAGCATTAGCCGTCCTTAGAGAGGCCGGACGCTTGAAAAGGAAGTCAAGGGCGGGACTGGTTTTTGGCTCGCCCCGTAAACCCGGGAGCCCTCTATCCAACATGGCGCTCCTAAAGGCCTTGCGGGACACGGGCTTGGCAGATAAAACGACCGTGCACGGTTTTCGCTCCAGCTTCCGTGACTATTGTGCCGAACACGGCAAATCGCGGTCTTTAGCGAACGCCGCCCTCGCACACGTTGTTTCGGGTGTAGAGGGTGCCTATTTTCGGTCCGACTTGTTCGAGGCTCGACGTGAACTGATGCAGGAATGGGCAGACTATATCGTTGTAACAGGAAAGAAATCGGTGGTGTGACTGGACCGTTCCCGACCAATCCAATCCACATCGCAGCTTGGTTATGCTGCGATTGAGGGGTTGACTGATCTTTCCCTCAGAATCCCGTCCATTCGGGTTAAGGGTTTTCTAAATGATGAACTTGCTCAATTGCAACTGGATTCAGCGCTAGTCGCGCTTCGCCTCGCGCTTGTGAAAGCAGAAGTGAGCTTGCCAGACCCAGGCGAGCGATTTATGGACGGAGATTCCGAGTTCGCTCTTGCTTATGTTTGTGGATCGGGACTTTGGAATGCAGGGATCAGCGTGTCCAGGGGTACGAACGGCTATCGGCGCTTCGCTCCTCGATGCGGGCGGCTGGCGCCGCTTCGTGCCCTGTCACTAACGCTTGTGCGATGCGCAGTACTACGTTGTGCCAGACGCAACTGTACTTAGGGATATCGGGAAAAGGGATAGGAGCGCCGAGCCATCCGGCGCAAAGACAGTTAACCGCGCATGTACTGCGACCACCGAATCAATGTGCACAACTTGCGGATCCAAGCAAATCAAGGGTGGCACCGATTCAACTAAACGGTCACAAACCCAATTGGCGCGCGTCCCGTTCCGCCAGGCAAAAAATTCACCTATGCAAATAAGCCAACTTGCGCTTCGGTTCCAATCGCGCTTTTTCCTTGCAATCATGCATCGAGTTCCCGATTCTGCCGGGCGAGACGAATGCGCCGAGGGTAGCGGCAAGGAAGTTGGGCGGAAAAAGATTCGGCGGCCCAGTTTACGTGTTTCCCGGGGCCTGCCTCGAACAATCCATGTAACTCATTGTTATTCTTATTATTTTTATTATTGTTCAAATCATGATACCAACGTTTTTACCAACGAAGTGACAGCATGCCTGCAGCTTCCGTTTCCCCTCGGCTCACAGAAATTCTAGATCAAGGCGCTTGCGCTTCTGTTTTGGACCTCCCTCGGTTCAGAATAGTGGGAAAATCCTTAGCCCGCATGGACCGGTATACGGGGAGAAGATCAACCCGGGAAACATCCGTTTCCCGAGTTCCTAACGCCACCCTCAGTTCCGCACGACCACGCCATCGCGTTAAGCTATCAAGCTGTGAAGCGCCACTCCCATTGACCAGTGCCATCCAACCCGCAGGAGGAACTTTGTTCATGCCACTAACTAGCGCAATTGACGTTTTCATCGCCGGGACGTTCGGAGGGTTCCTACTGGAACTCATGCATTGGTGGAATCTGCGGCGAAGATCCACACACTTTCCCCAATACGCCAGATCACCATTCTATTGGGGTGTAACGCTGTTGATGGCTGGAGCAGGCGGCCTCCTTGCGGTTGTCTACTTCGGTCAACAAGCCGAAGCCCTTATCGCCCTTCACGTGGGACTCTCAGCACCCCTTATCCTGCAAAAGCTCAGTGCCTCGATGGTGCAACCAGGAGCACGGTCAACCGATCGCGCCCGGTTGATTGACTTTCTTTCCTGGTAACGTCTACGTGCGCATTGCCGCAGCCATATTCGGAGTCTCCGAGTATACCGACGACACGCTAAACGCCGACACCCACAAACTCTCCTTTGCCGCCAACGATGCCGGTTCTTTCGCAAGGTATATGCGTGCGGCTTGGCCAACGAATACCGACGAGAATCTTGTGGAGTGCTGGACGGACCGCGCTGCCACAATGCCACGGTGGTCATCCTCCATTTCCCGGATTGCCAACGCGAAGCCTGATTTGTTTATCGCCTATCTCGCGGGACACGCCATTCAGACTGGCAACTCTGCCGCCGCCTTCTGCCTGACTGATACGCAAGATGAAAACACCGCGGTCACAGCGGCCGTCATCGACCAGGCCTTTAATCTCGTCGGCGCCGACGTTTCCATCTTATTCCTCGACTGTTGCCATGCCGAAGCCGTCGTAAGCGGAACTGCCTTCTTTGGCGGGCTGTACGGAAGCCGCGCACGCCTTTTTCTGTGTTCCGCTCGATCGGAGCAACGTGCCTGGGAAGAGGCAACCCTAGAGCATGGCCTCTTTTCGAGCGCTATCCTCCGTGGACTCGCCAGGTCCTCACCGGTTGCCGATTCGGTCGGCAATGTCGCCATTGACGCTCTGTTCGCTCTTGTCAGCGAGGATGTTCCGAAGCGCGCGTTCGCACTCAAGGACCGTGCGCCTCAAGAACCCATTCGAGGCGGGCTGACTACGGCCCAAATCCTACTCCCAACCGCCTCTGCCAGAACCCTCGGGGACCCGATATCCACCTACGACGCCGTAGTCGCGGGGTTTCGCCGTTGGCTCGTCCGCGCCTGTCTGCTAATCGCTGGATCCGTCGCGTTCACCGACTTGACCTTTCAACATCTAGCAATCGACGCTGACGGCCACATCGTAGTCCGTTCCGGCCTGCCCCTGTTCAATCCGTTACGCCGCACCCTGCCTGCAGGCGTGTACCAGACGGGATTCACTCGGGGTGACCTTGTCTCCAATGCTGGTCAAACCGAGCGCATCACTGCGCTGCGGAACGGCCAAATCGTCGCATACCGCCTTTGGAAGTCCCATTCTTGGCCGTCCGTCCTTGCACCTGCGTTGGCGATCGAACCTCGACAGCGGCTATCGATACTTGTCAATGGCCGCCTTGAGGACAACGCGGAGAAACTCGATCCAATCAGACATGCCCCTCCTTTCGACGCACTCAACACATTGCTAGCGCTCGACCCTCAACTGGATCCGCTTCTCGCCGCAGAAGCCTTCGACTACGACCTACCTGACGTTAGCCTCCGCTGTTCGGAATCAGTCCAGAATCGTCTGGATTTCACCGTCTTGAGTCCACCTTCGCACCGGCTCAACATCGAAATCGACTGGCGGCTTACTCTTCCGGTGAGTCCAGAAGATCACAAGACAGCCCTACAAAAGGCACTGCGGATCGTCGCCTACCGCCATCAAGTCGTCGACCGAGAGAGACGAATGGTCAGGGAAGGTCCCGATCACGTAACCGACGCGGAGTTCTCCCGGCTTGCGGACTGGGCGCAATCATCCCGATATCGGTCATACATTCCCGACGTGATTGGGCATGGATCTTGGTGCTCCGTTGCAGAGAACTTCATTGCCGTTCTCAGCATGGAAGAACACGTCTCGCGATCTGGAGAGACCTTTCTCTTGCAGTTGGTCAACACGTACGACCCTGAAATCCATGGAGATTTACTCAACCCTGACGCCCAGACCGGGCTCGCATTGCTCTCGATTCTTGCCCGCCATACTTTCCTCGACTATGAAACCGTTGACTCGGTCTCGTCAATTCTGCGAACAGACAGCCGGGGACTTGGCGGTACGCCAGCTATCGGAGAATGGCTCACCGAGATCGCCGCAACCACCCCGCTACCGCCGGTTACGCTACAGTTCCTGATCGACACGTTGACAGAACCCTTCAACGATCCGGACTATTCATTGTTCCTCGCGTTCCGCATCCTTGCGAGAAACGCAGTGCACCTTTCTAACGCACAGCGCCAACTCCTCTTGGAATGGACCCGCGCCAATTTCCACCGATTCTCCCGGTACGAGCCCGTTCTCGACGGAGTGGCCCACCTTTCGCCGTACCTAACCCGCGAAGAAGCCCATGACCATGTTTCCGTCATGGCAAGTCGTACGGACCCGTCGCTGGGAGTGGACCCGTCAGCAACCAGTTGGCGTGGCGAGATGATGATCTGGTCCGGTGGACTTACCAATTGGCGCTCTATCTCGCGTATCGCCCAGCACGTCGACCTCCCACCCACCGTATCAGACGGCCTGCTCATCTTTGCCGCGGCCGCCCAAGAAGCGAACGCGCAGCATCTCGCACTTCGTGGCCTTGCTAATCAGCAACCGGCAATCCGAGATGGTGATTGGCACTCCCTGCGTCGCACACTCGCCCAGCATCCGGATAGCGCATCACGGTATGCCCTAGCTACGGCCGCCGGCCTGCACGTTTGCCGCCGAAAGACCGCTGATAACGACTTCGAGACGCTCCGGACGATGTGGTCCAAGGAGGCCGTCCCAATCCTCCGTATCGCAATCGCCAACGCAATCCAATACGCGCATCTTTGCGCTCTCGCGGATGCCTCAAGGCAATAGTCAGCCAGTTGCTGCGTCTTCGGCCTCTACCGCCTGTCCGCACTCGAAATGTCGCTCGCCGCGTACCAGCCCAATGGCGCCACCGATGATCCCGCCAACAAACGGAACTTGCACGTGACCTCTGATCGCCGAATAAGTGATCGAAGCCCAGCGCAAACCCTTGTCGGACCTTACGATGCAGTAGAACTCCCGATCCGCGCACTTCCGATAGTCGCCTTCGTCCTTTCCTTCAACTCTGCTTCTCCAACGCCCTTCGTCAAGCAACTGGCACAGCGCATCGTGAACGAAACTCGCGCGCAGCACCCATGGGAAATCCGGAAAGTGATTGGCACCGTTCCACTCGTAACCCTCCCGAATCATCAGCCTAGAGTCGCGAACAAGAACGTAGGGACGGTCAGTGTTCGTCGTGTGACCCTCAAAGCCACCGAAACACGGCGCTAGGTCATAAAGGTAGTCTGCGCCCTGTGACTTGTACTTGTACTTTAGCCTGGCATCCTTCAGTTTCATGTAGTCGAACATATCACCTACTCGCTTTCGTCAGCCTCACATCCAGGTCCCCCGATTCGCTACTAGTTACTAGCGCAGGGGATCCGATTCCGGGCAGTGACCGAGTGCGCCGCCCTGACCATACCTCTGGACCCAAGCCACCTTGGATGTGGAAAATTCAAGACGGCTCGGATTACGTCAGCCAGAATAGCCCGGCGCTAACACCAAATTCTGAACTCCATATAGCGCCTGACTGTTTCGAAGCCAAAGATGATGTTCAGCACCTTCCAAGCTATGATCCTCAGTGCAATCCACATTCCATAGCCTAAGCACGTAGCCTGCTACGGCGGCTCGCACGTTCACTCTCAATAGGCCGTCTCGCATCGCGTAATCCCGCTCGATAGTCTCAGGATGCAACAACTTCGGATGTGCCACCAACTCCATTTCAACAACGCGATTCCATTGGATGTCCGCTTCGCGTGTTTCCTGCTCCTTTGGCTCACCCTCAACGACTTTTGGAGATGTAATGCGCGTAATGACGAAGTCAGCAAATCTATGGCGCTTCCTGTCGTAAGCCCTCACGTGCCAACGCAGGCCGTTGTCGACCAGAGCAAAGGGCACGATTTTTCTACTGCTAAGGCCCGATTGGATGGAGCGATACTGAATTCGAACGACTCGCCCTTGATGAATAGCCCGTGTGAGAGCTGCGAGGACAGAAAGCGAAGGGGTATTCAACAACTCCGGCGTTTCACAGCGAATCATCGCCTTGTGGCTACCGATTGACCCACTACCAAATCCTTGCGAAAGCGCCGCCAGCGCCTGGGTAGGCGAGCAATCAAACAGAGGCTCAAATGCGTCGGATTTCACATAAGACCTGACTTCTGGGTTGTACTCCAGATTGTTGGGCGCCAGCTTTCTGTATAGCGTGATATCTCTTGTTGCCGCCGCCCCTCCAATACCAAACCTGGCGCAAATATCATTCCGACCTATTTCTCCCAGGAACTGTGCCCGAAAATCTATATGGGATAACCGCTCCCTTTGTTTTTGACTTGTTTCTGACAAACGATCCATCAATTTCCTCCCCACGCCCGCATAGCCAAGTATTTTGCCCCAGAATGAGGCATTGAATTACTCGTTTGTCTTAATGCGCTCATAATGATTACTTGCTTTCCTCCTTACGATGATGTTAGCATCTCATTATGAAGCGGAGATGGTCTCTGCTTGCTCTCTCAATTTGCACAGGAGTTCAGCGATGGCTACCAACCCCCCCACTGGCGATGGACACCGAAAAGGCGCCGTAAGGCAGCGCTCACAGACCCAAACTCCCGCTGGAAACTGGGTCAAGCGCAACACCAATACCGGGCGATTCATGGATGTGAAAACGTCTGATAAGTCCCCGTTCAAGGGTGTAAGAAAGGAAAAATAATGGAACGCGCCCAGCAATTCCGGAGCCAGTCCTGAGCGTTCTGCAGGATTCGAGCCTTGTTGGGCGGAAAGACCATCAGCTCTGTTAATTACAACCCCGCGTGGCCAACACGCCAAGACCATAGGTAGTTCAATGAATGACATAAAAGAAGTTCAAATTTACGTCCGCGGACGCAAGCACCTCTACCCTAAAGAGAAAATCCGTTATCGAGAGGTCGTGAACCTCGGATATCCGAACGGTAAACACGGACCCCTCTATGAGTACGACGTTAGCTGGAAGGACGGTCCGAAGGAAGAAGAGGAAGGGACCCTCAAGGAGGGCGAGTCTGTCAGGGTGATCGACGGTATGAGGTTTGATGTCAAGTTCACCGATCGATCTTAGTTCCGACCTAAAGGCGCTCGTTAGCCGCGGTTACAGCGTTGAGTTACGCGGAGCGTACCTTCTCGTTAAGAACATACCGTATTTGAGTTCGCCGGACGGCAACCTCGGCACTGCAGACCTGGTAACCAGTCTAGATCTAACGCCAGAGAACACGACAAGGCCACCCAGCGACCATACAGTTTGGTGGACGGGCAACGTCCCGTACTACCCGGATGGAACGAGCATGGAAGCCGACATCTCGTGCGGCAAATGGGACACAGGCCGCGACCTCGGCGAAAACATCATTGTGTATATGCAATGGTCCCTCAAACCGCTTGAAGACGGCACGATGCGGCCCTACACCGACTATCACGAGAAGATCCAGACATATGTTAACGAAATCGCCACTTACGCAGACGCCCTGCACCCAGGCGCACTCGAAGCTGCGCGGGCAGGTGAAGATCCGGTGACTATCTCCAACACCAGATTCAAATACCTCAATACGAGTACCTACCGTTATGGCCTCAAGGGAGTGGAGCGCCCGATAGAAGACGAAGTCGTCGCCGTTATCGGCGTCGGTGGAACCGGTTCCTACCTAGTCGACATTCTGGCTAAGACCAACATCAAGGAACTCCACCTCTTCGACGACGATGTCCTAGAACAACACACCGCCTTCAGACTCGCCGGCGCCGCCCATATCAAAGAAGTTGGCGGCAGCAGCACCAAAGTCGCCTGGCATAAGAAGCGATATGCGGCTATTCGCGATCAGGGCATCTTCGATCACGAAACCAAGGTCATGGGCGATTCCCGCGAATTGCTCGCCGCTTTCACAACCGTATTCATTGCCGTGGACGACCTCCAATGTCGTAGAAGAATTCAGGCACTATGCAATGAACTTTGTATTTTCCACATCAGTGTTGGCTTGGCAGTTGAAGTTGAAGGCGAAGATAACAACCAGCTCGGCGGCATGATCAAGGTGGAAACGGCCTTTGTAAGCTCATCCCGGCGTGAAGAAGATGCCCATCCTAGTCACGCCGAACCACAGGTATACGGCAAAGTGCAAACTGCAGAACTGAATATGCTTGGCGCGGCTCTCGCCATCGTGGAATGGAAGGCAAAGGTGGGAATATACCGAAGCGAACGCTCGAGGTTCGATAGCACTCTTTTCTCCGCTACGACTGGTCGTATTCTCCACCAACAAAGAGGCAACTGCTCTGGATGAAAACGAAGCACTGGGAGATAGCGTGGGTGGAAGACATGCCTTCCATTATCCAACCTCACACCTTCTATATCTCCATGCAACACCGCCTCACCGAACACCTCTGCGCCTGCGGATGCGGCACCGAAGTCAGCCTCCCTCTCGGGCCAAGCGAATGGCGCATCGAAGGTGAAGAGGCTGGCATATCTCTTCACCCGTCAGTCGGCAACTGGAGGCTTCCTTGCAAGAGCCACTATGTGATTCATAACAGCACCACCCACTGGCGGGAGACTTGGACCGCTCAGCAGATCTCCGCGGGCCGTGCGCGTGACCAGAACGCGAAGAATCGAGAAATTGCGGCCAATCGCCGCCTCATGCCTTGGTGGCTCAGGATATGGTACTGGTTCTGCCGCTTGGTGCGCCGATGACCACAGTCTCGACCCAAGAGACGATGCAATGAAGCAAACCAACATCGGCGAAAAGCACCAAGGCCTTTAGCCAAAGCTAAGCGAAAGTACTTTGACTATCTCCGCGAAATCCGCGCTAGATTGGATTTGTCTGATCTTTCCCACAATTCCCGTCGTCTGAATTTAGAAAATAGTAACCTTGGGCAGGCTTCCACTATTGAGGCGACTCGTTCCTATTCGCCTGGACGCGGTCGGCAGATCTTGCTGATCCATCAAATGAACCCCTATCCCAAGAATCAGGAAGCAGATCAAAGGGGCCAATGCTCATCAAGAAACAGGTCAACACTACAATCCCGAATCTATCCATGACTACGCTGCGCTAGGAAATGAAGAAAACCAACACATCTGCTGAACTCGCGGTAAATTTCCAGCACTTTGCGCAGGAGGCCGAACACGAACCAGTACTTATTGACGCGGAATCAGACGATCCGCTCGTAATGATCACTCTGCGGGAGTACCACCGATTGTTGGAGCTTGGTCGAAGAGTCTATGCAACGCACGATCTCCCTGAGCACTTGGTGCAAGCAATCCATGACGCCAAGCCATCGGTGGAATCGGCGCGCTTCAACCATGAATGGGACGAAAGAGATTGATAACTCAGTCAGCCAAACAACATTGCTAGGAGCCGAACGGACGGCGCGCCAGCCGCGCAGCGGGAGCGAAGGCGACGAGACGAGGGCACAACTGACCAAGGACTCCGTGTCTCGGCCGAGGCTGTCGCAGTTCGCAGGCACCGACTCTTGCGGATTAACCGCGTAATTCGTTTCAAGTTCATAGCGGAAGAAACCGGGAATTTTCAAGACTCTTCGTTTGGTGGATTTCGGCGATGCCGCTCAGATCGCCAATACCCAAGTGCAAGTGCGTACCGACATCTTCACCGGCAAACAGAGCGATCCGGAACTCGTTCTCGGGTGCGAAGTGTGCAGATTTGCAGAACGCGTCAAGTGGTTCTAGCCCCATTTTGCCGGTACGGTAGGTGACCGCATCTGAGGAGACCTCGTAGCCTCGATCCCTGGCTGCTTGGCGCAGCATGTCGAGGAATGTGCGTTCCTGTTTGTTGTCGATGACAACTGCGTACGCACCGAACTTCCGCCCCATCTTCCCTGCCTCACGCACCTGCTGGGCAAGTTGATTCAGGCATGTGGCCGGATCCCGGTTTTTAGAGACGAATCGTGAGAGACAGATTACGTAAGGGGCTTCGTCTGTGGTGTAGGAGATCTCCATAGCGCGTATACGGGGTGCTCCATCTCCTGGCGACACGGTCCCTACGTGTGTTAGGTGGGGGCTCGCTGGAGCCGGCTTGCTGGAGATATGCCGATATGTCCGCAGCCCATCGTTGCGATCCCATCGCGCCGGATCATCCTCCAGATCCTTGAAATAGTTGAGTCGTCTCGCGAGCATTGCACCGCTGAGGAATTGCTCGGCGTGGTTCCGCTTCTCCAGGAACTTGACCATGTAGGATGCGGTGTAGCAGTGCAGCATTGGCTTGTTGCTCATCAGGCGTACGCTCCTCTGGCAGAAGGAAACCCGAACGCTGAACTCGATGTGTTTGATAGGCTGGCCGGCGGCGATTCGTAGTTTACCGCCCGCCAGTGCGTGATGACCACGTCCCTGAGATCGGCAGGCAATATCGCATTATCGCCAAACGCCTAGCGATACCGAGAACATGACTTCCCCTGGCCCCAGCGAGTCACTTTAGGTGCGCTCCAGCGCCTAGACCCGTTCCAGTGTCGGCAGCCCGCCGAACGCTACTCCGTTGTCAAAGCGAAATTCTCCGTCGCACGTAGATTCTATCTGTCGCTGTGCGCAATGGCTAAACGTGGGGAAAGAAGACTAACATTGATTATTGATGCCACCGAACTGAGTATCACCGGCACGCGCCAATGGTTTCCAAAACATTCGACGTCGGAGCCTGGGTCGATGGGCTAGCAGCAGGTCTCGGCGTCTTGGCGAAAGCACAGGAACCCTACCTACACGCTTATTGGCAGCATAACCCGCGCAAATTTGTATTCGTCGACGGCAGGGACGCGACGCCGTTTCCGCTGGATGACCTGCGCATGGTCTATGCTCAAGCCCTGCACAGTCGGACACTCCGCGAGGAGACTCTATACGCGCCACTTTGCCAGCAGCTGGCTACCGTTCGCCACGCCTTGCTTTCCCACCCCGAACTTGAGCGGGTGGCGGTAGCAGGCCGAATTATCGGCGAGAACAACTTCTGGTTGCAGATTCTAAATTCCGGCACGTCGATCTCTGCCGGAGACCTCATTGCAGGACTTATGGCAAGGTCAACGGAAGTGTCCAGCGACGGATTTCGGGCGGCAGCACGCGAGCTTCACGCTTTCCTACTGTCGGTCGGGAACGGTGAGGCGTCTGGATTGCTCGGCAGTCTCGACGAAGGTTGCGATGCGCTACTGTTCTACGGGTTGAACTTGAGTGAAGTGTTTAATGTCGAAGAAGGCATGACGATCCTGCCGTTCGGGGAGGTGCAGCGGTTCGTCGGGCAGGATCTGCTGCAAGAACTCGCGCCGGCAGCCGCCTACGGCAGTAGGTCACGTTCGGTGGGGGCAGTCGTCAAACCGTTCCGTTGGCGGCCTGCTTTCCGGCAGAAGGGCAGCATGAACGAACCGATGAAACATCCGCCGGGACCATTTTTCCGGCAGGCGAGAACATTCCTCGACCTGATTGCCATAAGCCATGAGGCACCGGTTCTGGCGCTTGCCACTATAGGCGATTGCATTGACCACTCTGCCGCCCGTCTTCTGGGCATAGCGGGACCTAGTCCCGTTACATATCAGAAGTGGGCGGCGGATGGCTTCGATTGGTCCAACTGCCCGATAATCAAGTCGACGGCGTTTAACGAGGCACGGGAGGTTTTCAGGAAACGCCAGAGCGCACATTACCCGAGGCTTGCGCCCTTCGTGGCGCGCTTGGCTGAGGCGCTTGGGCGGGATGGCCGATTTGCAATGCGCGACAAGGTCCTAGACGTGGCGATTGCGCTCGAAGGTATGTACGAACTGCCCAAACGAAGGAAATCAAGCATTTTGGAAAATAGGGTTTCCGACTTTCTCGCAACCAACGCGGATGATCGGGAGCACATCAAGGAGCGTACCCGTGCATTCTATAAAGTCCGTTCCGAAATCGTTCACAGTGGGTCGGGCGCAACGGCGCCGTTCAGATTGGAAGCGGCGTTCGTCACAGGCTTCAGGCTCGCTCGGAGGTCCTTGTTCAAGCTGCTTCGTGCAGGTCCACCCAACGATTGGGAAAACCTGGCGGACAGCAGCAATTGAACCGTAGTGACAGTTCCACATTGACTGTTCCTCCATAATCCGAGCACCCTTTGTTGAGGGATTTCCTTGTTTTGAGAGCCCCCTACTTCCCAGGCCTGCAGTCTCCATCTCGATTGCAAAATCCGGCCGGAACTGCCAGCTTTCCGCGGCCTCGCGCGGATAACCCGCCGGATTGCCGATCACCAGCGCATTGCCGACCACGGCCCGATAGGCCTCGTGGACGTGGCCGCTGATCCATATCTGGGCGCCGATGTCCACGACCAGGTCCTCACGGTCGTTCACGAAATAACCGTTCAGCCCGCCGCCCTTGAACCTCGGCGCGAAAGCGTCGTGCGTGGGCGGCCAGTGCGTGATGACCACGTCCACGAGGTCGGCCTCCTCGCGCAGTAGCATCGTCTGCCGTGCGTGTTCTTCCTGATGCCGTGCGATGGTCCAGCGCCCGAAGTCATCGATCTTCGGGCTGAAGTCGGTGGTCGCGCCTTCGACAAACCTGAGATGCCCCGCATCGCGCCGGCCGAACAGGTCCGAATACCACGGCGCGCCCCAGAAGCGCACGCCATCAATCGTCACGCCTTCGGCCACCAGGTAATGAAGATCCGTGTTCTCCTTTGCCTAGTGCTTCCAGGCATCGTCCGTGTGTTCGCGCGTCTGCCAAGAGTAGTACTCGTGGTTGCCGGGCACGTAAATGACGGGTGAGCGGCGGAGTTCCTGCTCGAAAAACGACCAGGCGCGCATGTGCGTGCCGATGTCGCTAGCGAGCACCAGCACATCGCGGTCCTGGACCGGATAGAAATCGTAAATCTCCGGCTCGTGGTGCCTGCACATCTCCAGGTGCAGGTCGGAAGCAATCTGGATTTTCATGGCCGGGACAATGGGGATGGAAGGATCGGGGATAAAAGGATTTGGGATAAGAGGATTGAGGATAGAAGGATCAAAGATCTTATTGACACCTTGATGGGCGCGTAACGCCGAAATGATCCGCGAACAGCCACATTTGGCGGCCTGATCATCCGGTACTTGCGCCCGCGCCCTATTCCCTCCAGTTGCACCAGGCCTCGCCTTTGCGTGCCGGCGGAGCGCCATTGAGCTCCAGGTAGCGATCCCATAGCAATTCGCTGCGTTTTGTTTCCCAAGCCTCCTCGTCACCGGGTAACACCGTTACGGGGTTCTCCTGATCCGGAGGCAGCGGCCAGGGCCACTGATTCCAGCGGCCGGAATGCAAATGATGCACGGAGCGGTCGCCGAAGCGGCCCGCATGGGGATTGCGTGCGAATACGCACAACAGGTCCACCGCGTCCCGGGTCAGCCCGATCTCGCGGGCCGGCGCCAGAAACAGAATCGGCCCTTCTCGCATAGCCATCACCTCAATGGAATGCTCGATGTCCTCCTTCCGGTCATACGGCCATCGCTGCGGCACCAGCTCATCGTCCACAAAGGCCACCGGCTGATCGGGAGCGATCCACTGCAACACGGCGTCGAGTTTGCCCCAGGGCAGATCGCCGCGGCCCGTCAGGTCGGTCTCGTCCGAGGGATCAGACGATGGCAGGTACGGCCACTGGGCGGCAAACTCGACGCCGGCGCCGGTGGCGAAAACGGCGCAGTTTCTTCTCCAGGAGGAGATCCAGGCCACATGAGTAAACGCTTCCACCAGCTCCGCCAGCCACAGCGGCAACGCCGGATGAAAATGCACGGCCTCGTGGGTCGGCAGCGATACGAATCCCGGCTGCGGCGCGCGGCTGTGATATCGAAAGTTCTTCCCGTACGGCGCACACACCCCGTCTATGTCGAGGCACAAGACGGTGCCTTCGGGGAGCGGATTCTCTGAGGGGAGTGGGGACTGAGGGGAACGGCGAAACAACAACGGTATTTTAGTCTCGGGTGGGAAGCGGCTCCGGGCTCGTCACGCGCCGTAGCGCCTGGGCCCATTCACGGTTTACCTGAGATCCCCTTCGCACGTTGATTTCTATCCTGGCAGGTACCCTCGGCGCGGGGTCTGATACGCCGCCAGAAACGGATGTCCGGCGCCCCGCTTGCGCGCCAACAAATCACGGATGTTGTTTCTGATCGTCAAATTTCTCCCAATTCCGGGCAAAACCGATTCCTTACTTGCAAGTATTTCTTAGGATCACTTATCCTTCCTTGTGTCATCCCGAGAGAAGACACGGATCGCCGCACAGCGGTTGCTGCGCGACAGAAGGCGGCGGATCGTTGGCTGCCCGCCAGGGCTGAAAAATTACTCGTGCTTCATGGCCGGATCCAGTTCGGCCGGGTCCGCCCCGCCCTCAAAGCGGCCTTCCGCGGTCGGAGTTGGCTCACGGAAACCCCTTATTGCGGATCGAACAAACTCTGCAACTGCTTTAGCGACTCGGCCAAGTCGCCCTGTTGCGTCGCGAGCCCGTTCAAGTGCTCGGCCAACTCGTCCTGTTGCGTCGTAAGCTCTTGCAAGCACTGGGCCAAATCGTTCTGTTGCTCGGTATGCTGCCGTAAGAGTTCGGCCAAATTCAGTTGCTCCCTGCGGATCTTCTTGACCTCCTCCAGAAGCCGCGTCTCGAGTTCGGTCATGAGTCACTCCTCGATTTTGACGATCCATCGGTCGGGATAATTGGGGACCTGATAAACCTTCGGCTCCCTGTCGTTCGCGGTTATCAGATACAAGATTGCGCCCTGCTTCTGATGCGTGATCCCCGCCGCGGTCAGGGCGTCGAGGGCCTGTTGATGGTCCCTTAGCGTGGCGGCCTTCTCCAGAATGGTTTCTTCCAGGTAGTTGTTGGTCCACAGGGTGCCCAGAATCAGGGCGGGGACCAGCAGCAGGCAGCCGATGAACGGGATCACCCAGAACCTCACTTGCAACCTCCCCAGCCCGCGTTTGAGATCGGCCGTATTTTCTGTGATTAGTTCGTTTACGTCGCTGCACTCGGTCTTCAAGTTCTTCTTGAGCGTGGCGCACAGCGTCTCCAGGTTTGTCTGCAGCTGGTCGAACTGCTCCTTCGTGATCCGCTCGACCGCCTGTCGATGTTCGATCTGTTTCGCTCTCAGCTGTTCGGAGAGATTCTGCGTGGAAAGTTTTTTCATAAATGGCTCCTCTTAAGCGGAGAGCTCGGTCCGCTCCCTTGAGCTTGACGCTGACGTAGTTCTTGCCGGTGCGGGTCACCTCCCCGAATTCCTGCAGGCTGGCCAGGATGCCCTCGCGGTCGGTAATCAGCTCGAGTTCGATCTGCGTAGTCAGGAATTCCGTGATCGCCTTCTTTTGAGCCGAAAGGGAGCCGGTGATGCTTTCTACCGGGTCCGCCGCAGGGCCAGTGTTTCCCTCTGGCGTGTTCCGCTCGGCCGGCTCCGCAGGTCCCTTGCGGCGATCCGCCTCGATCAGCGCATTGTGGCCGGGCTGCAAGACCCGCGCCCGGGCCGGGTCGTCCGGCCGCGCCCAGCCGTTTTTCAGATTGTGAAAATCCCGCCACGGCCCGAAATCTCGCTGCCACCCAGGCGGCGCGATATTGAGCGATTTTCCCGTCTGCAGATCCACGCGGGCCGTCAGGATGTGCACGTGCACGCCGCCACCGGGTTCGTCGTGTCGGACCGCCGACCACGCGTAACGATCCGGCGCGAGTCCCGCCCAAGCCAAGTCCTCAAATGAATCCAGGACCTCGCAGATCTGCTGCGGCGTCGGCTGATCTTCCGGCGCCCAGGCGAGGACCGCGGACGAGTACCGATGTTTGAATTTCAGCGAATCGGCGACCTGCCCCACCAGCTGCGGATCGCCGCGCAGCACCGAAACGTGCGGGCGCTCGCGGCCCTTGTGGTCTCGCTCATCCTCAAGGTACGCCGCGGCAGAGCGGCCGGAGGTCCCACGCGGGTGAAACTTAATCATCACTTGCAGGACCACCACTCGCCGGCAAAAGGTTCTTTAACGCGCGCTCAATGGCAATCAAGCGCGGCAGCAGCGCGATCGGGTGCGGCCATTGGTTGCGGTTGGCGGACCTGGCCAGTTGATTCACATTGTTGCCCACGCGAGCGATCGCCGCCAAGAGCTTTGGGTCGGCCACCGGCGGCGGGCGGCGCCGCCGTGCCGGAACTCCCGAGCCGGTCTCCGCGCGCAGCCACTCGGC
>JGIcombinedJ30088_10001838_pt1 | contig 20938 bp, 13 predicted proteins | sample PinacodermPK_FD_30088 | JGI IMG/M metagenome (IMG submission 30088)
CGGAACCTTCGAGGATGCGACCGAGCAAGCCGGGGTAGACGATCCTCGGTGGTCGACCGGCTCGGCGTGGTCCGATGTGGATCTCGATGGCGACCTGGACCTGTTCGTGGCCAACTACATCGAGCTCGACCCGACCAATCTCCCCCAGCCGGGCAGCCCTGCGTACGGGGCGATGGGGCGGCCGGGCCTGGGATGCAAGTACTTCGGGATCCCCGTCATGTGCGGCCCCCGAGGGCTGAAGGGTGCCGGTGACTCGTTCTTCGCCAATCGGGGAGACGGCACGTTCGAGGAGCGGTCCCGCGCGAGCGGGCTGGACGACCCGCAAGCCTACTTCGGCCTGGGAGCGCTCTTCGCGAATCTGGACGACGACGGTTTGCCCGATCTCTTCGTGGCCAATGACTCGACGCCCAACCTCCTGTACAGGAATTTGGGCAACGCGCAATTCGAGGAGGTCGGGTTGCTTTCAGGCGTGGCATTCAACGCCCACGGAGTCGAGCAGGCGGGGATGGGGGTCGCTGCCGGGGATTTCTTCAACCAGGGGCGCCAGGCCTTGTACGTCACGCACTTTTCCGAGGAGTACAACACGCTCTATCGCAACGAGGGTGACCTCAACTTCTCCGATGTCACGACCCGGGCGGGCCTGGATCGCCCTACGCTCCCCTTCGTTGGCTGGGGAACCTTGTTCCTGGATGCCGACAACGACGGCTGGTTGGACATTTTCGTGGCCAACGGGCACGTATTCCCCAGTGTTGATCAACTCGAGCAGCCGTCCGTCGGGGCCTATGCCCAGCGGAGCCTGCTGTTCTGGAATCAGCGGAATGGACGCTTTCGGGAACTGCCCGGCCTTCTGAATCTGGAGCACGAGCAATCGAGCCGAGGCGCGGCTGCGGCCGACCTCGATGGCGACGGGCGCCTCGACCTGGTCCTGAGCAATCTCGACTCTAGTCCCGCGCTCTTTTGGAACCGGAGCAGCGACAACAACCAGTACTTGCGAGTGCGTCTCGTCGGCGCGGGCGGAAATCGCCTGGCGCTGGGTGCTCAAGTCAGGGTTCGGACCGGGGACCTGCTGCAAATGCGGGAAGTGCAGAGCGGCGGAAGCTATCTTTCCCAGAGTGAGTTGGTGCTCCATTTCGGGCTCGGTGAACATGCACGAGCCGACTCCGTCGAGGTTCGTTGGCCCATGGGCCGGACTTCGGTCTTGGAGAGTGTCGAGGCGGGACAGCAGATCACGATTCGCCAACCGGCTGACCAAACGGCCACTCTCCGGCCAGACGGGCCCTGAGCATGTAGAGACCGACTCCGCATGCCAGCACCAGCAACCCCAGCCCCACGATGGTTGCGCCCGTCGAGACCAGCACCAGGAGCCAGAGGATCAGGGCAACCAGGCTGGGAATCGGGTACCCCCACATTTGGAACGGCCGGCGGATATCGGGCCGATACCTCCGAATCAGTGTCACGGCAACAATCTGGCCCAGCACCTGGATGATGATCTGAATCACGATCAGGGCCTGGATGATGTTTCCGAGCTCGAAGAAGCAAAAGACGGTCGATGCCAGCCCGAGCGTCAGCAGCGAGACATTGGGAAATCGCTTGGTTGGGTGCAGCTTGGCGAAGACCGAAAAGAACCTCCCGTCCGTAGCGGCGGCATAGGGGATTCGGGAATAGCCGAGAAGCAAGGCGAAGACCGATGCGGCCGAGGCACCCAGGACCAGATAGGTCAGGACTTGGGCCGCCCATGATCCATAGACGATTTCCATGAAATCGGACACCACGTGCTGCGAGGCCATCGCGTCGCGCCAGGGCACTACGCCGAGAATCGTCGTGTTCAGGAAAATATAGAGAAGCGCCACGATGGCGATCGAGGCGATGACAGCGAACGGGATGCTCCGGCTCGGGTTCCTTACCTCCCCGCCCAGGAAGCAGATATTGTTGTAGCCTCCGTATCCGTAGATTCCGATCAGTGCCGCGCCCCCGAGGCCCGAGACGAACCCCCAGGACCAGGAGAAGGCCCCCTCCGGGACGTCCAGAAGCAGATCGGCGCGGATGTTGGGGAGGCCCGAGACGATCACCCAGAGAATCGTCCCGACTGCGATCAGCATGAGGACGAAGGAGAGCCGGCCGATCGTACGAATCCCGCGGTAGAGCGCGAAGGTGATCAGCAGGCACAGACCCACCGCGATGAACTGCGTGGTCAGCGGAGAGATCTCCGGTCCGAGATACTGGGCGTACTGGGCGAACCCGACGGCCCCGGTCGCCACCGAGAGCGGAGCCGTGAAGAAGATCATCCAGACGAACAGGAAGGACATCAAGCGGCCCATCTTGTCGGGGCCGTAGGCTTCCCTCAGGTAGATGTAGGACCCTCCCGCTCCGGGCATCGCGGCCCCTAGCTCGGCCCACACCAGGCCGTCGCAGATGGCCAGCGCCGCTCCCAGCAGCCACCCCAGCATGGCGTGGGGCCCTCCCATGGTCGCGATCAGAATCGGGATCGTGATGAACGGACCGATGCCCAGCATCTCGACCACATTGGCCGAGACAGCCTCCTTCAGCCCCAGGCCGCGGATCAGGCCAGTCCCGGAATCGCTCTCGCGTGCTTGTTCGTTCGGCATGTTGAACCGCCCCGCGAGTATACACAACCTACCCGCATGCCGAGCGCTCTGTACGCTGGCAGCCTACGCGACGGGCAGAGCTGGATTCCCGCCCATCCGGCTGGAATGCCGCCTAGAAGATGAACTTCAGCCCGAACTGAATCACTCGACCCTCTCTCAAGGGATCCAGAACCGAGGTCGTTTCGCCGAACTGGCCCCTATCCACCCTGTTTGTCGGATTGCTGAACTGAGGCGTATTGAAGGCGTTGAAGAACTCCCATCGGATCTGTACCTGGGTGTCTTCGCTCCCCCCTATGTTGAAATTCTTGAAAAGGGAAAGGTCGAAGTTGTGATGTGGCCAGCCACTCAGGCTGGCGACTCCGCAGTTCCCGAACGTCCCGTTCTGTGCGATCGCGAATGCCGAGGTGTTGAAGAACTGTTCGACTGTCCTGGGGCCGTGCGGGTCGGCGACGCAATCCGCTCGAGGGTTCTGGCTCCGAGTGCGGCTCCGGTCGGGGCCACGGATGCCGATGGGAGCGCCGGAGGTGGAACTCCAGATGCCGTTGAACTGCCAGCCGCCAATGACGTGGCGCGCGGAACTGTTGCTTCCGAACGGAATTTCCCAAACCCAATTGAAGACGAACCGATGCCCCTGGTCGAAGACCAGCCGTCCGTAGTCGGCTCTCAGGTCATAGGCGTTTTGCGGCCGGACATTGCTGAAAGACGCTCCGCCCGAGAGATTGTCCTGCGTGTCCCCCAGAGCCTTGCTCCAGGTGTAGTTCATGTTGAAAGCCAGTCCCCCGACCATCGCCCGCCGTAAGCTCATCTGGAGAGCGTTGTAGTTGGCCGTGCCGTTGCTCGCCATATGGTCGCTCAAGCGCGCCCAGTCCGGGAACGGGTGCGTGACTTGTCCGTCCGGGTGGATGTAGCCCTGGTTCAGGGGCTGGAGCTTGCGGATCCGGTTGGAGTCACCGCCAACATACGATAGATTCAACAAATAGCTGTCTTCGATCTGGAACTGGAATCCGACGCTGAACTGCTGAGACCACGGTGCCACTCCATTCATGCTGCGACTTCGAAGATCGATGGACTGTGGATTGAATTCGTTGCTACCTCCCGGGTAAGGGTCTCTTAGCAGCAACTGCGGCGGCTGGTCGAATTGCGATTCGTATCCGCGGAACTCGATCAGTTGGGGCGGATTCAACGACAGTGCGGCCGAGCTTCCGACCCTGTCGAGCGCCTGGTAGAAGATCGCGTAGCCGCCTCGGAGCACCGTGCGGTTCCCGATTCGATAGGCCGCCCCGAACCTGGGGGCCACGTTGTTGCGGTCAGGATGGACCAGGGACCTGCTGAAGATGCCCTCACCCTGCACGCGCTGCACGCAGTCGAAGTTGCACGGGACCTGTCCGAGGTCCCCGGGATTGGCGGTGATCAACGCCCCCCGGCCTCCGTTCGCATTCGGATCGAAATTGGACATCAGGTTGTCGCGTTCCAGGATCGGCGTGAAGTACTCGTAACGGACCCCGTAATTGAGAGTGAGGTTCGACGAGGCCTTGTGAGAGTCCTGCAGGTAGAACATGACACCGTCGGTGTAGGTTTGAGGCACCAGTGCGGAGGTGGCCTCGACCCTGTTGACGTTGCCCAGCAGAAGGTTGGCAACTCCGTCGCCGACGTAGCTCCGGGGAATGATGTAGCGGCCGTTGGGTGCCTTGACGTCCAGGTAGTCGTTCATGGCCCGCTTGTATTCGAATCCCATCTTGAACGAGTGGTTTCCCCGAATCACANTCAAGTTGTCCAGCAGCTGGAAGACCTTCGAAACCTGGAACTGGGGCCTCCACTCTGACGTTCCCAGAAGCGTGTAGCCNGAAACGCGGATCGGAGGAAGGCCATAGGCGAACGTGCCCGGGAGCGAATTCAGNCCGAAGTCCGGCCCGGCATCGCCTTCTGGCGCGACGGGATCGGAAGTCGAGTAGATTCGATTGAATCCGAATCGGAGGCTGTTGAACACGGACGGACTGACGATCCGGTTCCAGGTCAACGCCAGCAGTTGGCCGCGGACATAGCTGTTGGCCGTGAATCCGCCTGTGGCCAGGGGGTTCGGGAACGGGCCCTGCTCCACAACGGTATCCGTTTGCAGGAAGCTGTAGGAAGCGTATAAAAGGTCCTTGTTCGAAATGTTGTGGTCGAGCCTGACGTCGAAGGAGTTCTGTTCCAGCGGAACGTCGAGAGCGGACTGGTAGCCGAATTTTCCGGAGTTGGGATCTGGATACAGCCCAGCGAGCGCCATCCCTGCAGGATCGCCGCAAGGCCGGCCGTCTGTTCGCAGCGCCGTAAGGTTGAGGATGTCGTTGGCTTCGTCCACGCAAGGCACGATTTCCGGATAGAACGGCATGCCATTGGCATCCCGGTCAATGACCAGGTCGCGGTCTCCGGTGAAAATGCCCTGCTTCATTTGGGCGCTCGGAACGGTTCCGTTTGCGCCGCCGGCCTTGTTGGCGTCCGTCCGCTGGTAATCGGCAAAGAAGAAGGTTCTGTCGCGCGCGATTGGCCCGCCTATGGTCAGACCGTATTGGTGGCGGCGCTCGGCACCCTTCTCGATGCCCGCCGCGTTATTGAAGAAGTTGTTGGCATTCAGCTTGTCGTTGCGAAGAAAATACCAGCCGGAACCGTGCATCCGATTGGCGCCCGACTTGATCTCGGCGTTGATGACCGCGCCCTGGCTCCAACCGAACTCGGCATCGTACGTGCGCGTCTGGATCTTGAACGACTGTAGGGCGTCGGGGGGCGGCTGAACTGCCTGCGGGCTTCGCTCCTGCCCATTGGTCGTGAACGTGTTGTTGTCGACCCCATTGAGCGCGAAGTAGTTCTGGAGGGAGAAATTGCCGTCGACATTGATTCTGGCCTCGCGCGGATTGGACCGCGCTCCCGGCGCGGGGACCGCTCCAGGACTCAGCAGAATCAGATCCGAGTATCGACGGCCATCGAGAGGCAGGTCCGCAATGACATCGGACTCGATGACAGTCCCGAGTTGGCCGCTCTCCGTCTCGATGTCCACGGCGGGTGCGACGACCTGAACCTGTTCCGTGACATCACCCACCTCCAAGGTGAAATCGAGTTCGAGGCGCTGCTGGATGGCGAGCTGGACCCCCGATCTGACCGCGGCCTTGAAGCCTGCCGTTTCGGCTCGAACCTCGTAGAGACCCGGTCGCAGCCCCGGTGCCAGGAAGATGCCGGCTTCGTTGGTGCTGAGAGCGACAGAGACGCCCAGATCGCTGAGAGTGACCGTGACATCGGCCCCGGGAACTACCGCTCCCTGGGCATCCCGGACCGTTCCCACGATTGTCCCTGTGTTGATTTGCGCCAGCGCGGGGATCGCCAACGGCAGAATCAGTAGTGATGTGAAAAGAACGCGTGATCGCATGAGCGGCCTCCTGTATACCTCGCGTTTAGAAATACTCCCTGTATTCACTTGTGTCAATCTTTTTTTCGGCTAGACAGCGCCGAAATCGATGATCTGCAGGCTAATCGCAACAAAATCTTAAGAACCAGACAGGAAGGAATTCAGGGCAGGCCTCTGGCAACCGGAGCCATCCGAGCCCGTGTGAGGGGACCAGACTCAGACTTCGGGACATCAGGCGAGGCAGTGCGATGCTTGTTGGCGTCGTAACAACCCTAAGAACAGAGGGTTAGAGGCTCTCTCCGCTCAGAGCAGAGCACTTGACCAGCCGCAATATCTTTCAATTTAGGTTGTCCGGTTTTTTCCGGTTGCAGGTTGCCCTCCGAGCGCCAGCCACTGCCCGGCAAGTTAGCGTTGTCCTTCGGTCCGCGCCAGAGCCTGCCGCAGGAGGCCACAGGCTTCGTGAGCCTCCGGCCGCCTCGACGGCTGCGCTGGCGCCAGCAATGGACACCCCCGAGACGGTATGCGGCCTGCTCCGGGCTCTGTCCGGGCTGAGTTGCACTGCCCGTGCAGCGAGTTTGCCGGCACGCACCTGCGCCGCATCTACTCATTACCGTTCAGCGACAGTTCCCAGCTGACGCTCACACAGCCTCACCCAGCGGCAGGCGCAGCCCAATCACACGACAACTTAAATCGAACGGTGTAACGAAGTCTGAGACTATGCGGGGGCCGTGCGCGGCGGGCGAACGGGGCCCAACAAACGCAACCGCTCGCGCTGCCTCGCTCCCGTCTGGAAACCAAGCCCCGCCATTGCGGGCTGGCGTCTTTTCTTGGACTTCGCGAGCCGTCAGCCCGGGCTCCTGATGCCAACGAGCGCTAGAGTGGGGGGGCGGGGGTTCCCGGATGCGTCGGTTGCTCGAGGAGCGATGACCGCAGTGACGGATTCGACCCTCAGATCAGCCGAATACCATGCCGCAAGACACGACTCCCCATATCGATTCGGATGCCACTATCGCGGAGCTGGAACGCCAGGTCTTTGTCTTGATCGAGAGAATCAACGCGATGCGCAGGACCCTGCCCGGTAGCGTAGTCCCCGACTATCCCCTGCAGACCCTCCAGGGTGCGGCGCATCTGAGTGACGTGTTTGCCGGCCGAGACAAGCTGCTTGCGATTCACAACATGGGCCAAGGCTGCCGCTATTGCACGCTTTGGGCTGACGGGATCAACGGATTCCTGGATCATCTGGAATCGGCGATGGCCGTAGTGCTTCTGTCCAAGGACCCTCCCGAGACTCAGCGCCGTTTCGCCAATTCTCGAGACTGGCGGTTTCGACTTGCTTCCCACCAGGGTGGTGACTACATTCGCGAGCAGTCCACCATGCCCGGCAATGACAACATGCCCGGAGCCGTCCTCTACGAAATGAAGGATGGCGTAATCCGGCGGAAGAACGCCGTTGTCTTCGGCCCGGGGGACATCTTCTGTTCGGCTTGGCACTTCCTTGCGCTCGCTGGCTACGACGAGCGCGACTGGACGCCGCAATACAGCTACTGGCAGCGCCCGGTCGTTCTCGACGATGGTGGGAAAAACCTGCTCGACTAGTCGCGGTGCTGGTCCTGGCGAGCCTCGGCGAGAGGCTCCTGCGAGCGACCCGAGTCTCTGACCTCAGGGAGGCGCTGATCCACTCCCGGTCGCCCCCACGTCGCTACTTCGACCCCAGCGGGCTGCTTCGGTTTGAATTCCAGCAGGATCGGGTCCTGCCGGTGAACTTCCCTGACGAGTTCCATGAGGCGCCTGTGATGCCTTCGACTAGCCACTGCAACTGCCACCCATTCTTGTTGTGCTGTCCAGTACGTGTACGACTGATCCTTCCGGCATCACCAACCATAATTTCCGGAGCTGAACGAGGGCGTGGATCCTGATCAAACGCGATTGCAGTGGTAGTCATTTGGCAATCTCGCGTTCGACCTTACGGCAGGAAATGCAGGCAGCCCACGAAAAAGGGACCAACGGCGGACGAGCGTAATGAACGGACGGCTCTGCTGGTGAACTTCGAATCCACGTTGCGGCGGGAAGGTCTGAATCGGGGAGCGGGCAGCCTTCATCGCACGATGTTCTGCGTTCACTGGCTGTGCGATGGTGGTCCGCGACTGGGATCGCGTATGCAACGCTACCAGCAGACCGGAGCGGGACCGGAGACTGAACAACGCACTATGCGGCTAGCTCGTCGGCAGTCGTGGCTCTTGTCAAGCAGGCGAGACGATCCTCGTGCTCCGTGACCTCAAGGCGGGCTTCCGCCTTTCCGAACGGTATTGGGGTTCGTCGGTCGCGATTGTCGTGATCATCGGGCTCGCCCTGGGAGCCGCGGCAACAGTATTCTGCTTCGCCCGCACGGTCTTGGCTCCTCAGCTCCCGTACGCCGAGAAGCACCGACAGGGGTTGAGCGTTCTCGGGCCTTGTCGGGGAACAAAAGGGAACCTGGCGGGGTCTATGGGGTCTACCGCCGGAGCATGACGGGCCATTCATCGAAGCAACCATTCCAGGCCTGCTGATGGGTGCCACCGCCAAGTCCGCCAACCGGAGGTTCCAATGGGAAAACGCTTGATGTGCGCACTTCGTTGAGGTGGCGGAGGGCCATAGCTCACCGTGGGCGCGACAGAACTAGACGTGAACAGAAATGAACTTGGCATTTGAGACTAGACTGGCGTGTCGAAGGACGACAACCAACTGGCTGGAAAGTGGACTCATTGTTGCCTCACTGGTCATTGGGTTGACATTCGTGATTTCCACTGGCAGTGTGCTTCGCGGCATGCTCCTCAAGCCACCGCCGCTCTACGTCGAGCCGCAATCCATTGTGACGGTCGGACAAGTAGACGCTTTGGCAGGTGAGAGCACTATCCAGCCAGTTTCCTGGGAGTTATTCGAAAACTGGAAAGAGCTCGATCGATGGCAGGGTCGGATAGCGGCGAGTCAAGTCCCGAGGCAAGCCAGTGTTCGGATCAGCGGTTCACTGCGCCCACTCACGGTGCAGTATGCGACGTCGAATCTTTTCAAAGTTCTCGGAGTCAGTCCATCGATGGGTCGAATCTACACGGAGGCTGACACGGGCGGTCCTCCGCTCGCCCTGGTTAGTGCCAGGATCTGGGACCAAGAATTTGGCGGCCACCGATCTCCTCGAGGCGAGGAGATATTCGTGAACGGGAACCCTGCGCGGATCATCGGCGTGCTCCCGGAGAGGTTCTGGTTCTTGACGCCGGGCACTCAAATATGGCTGCCACTCTACCCCCAATTGGACTTCGAGCGCCGACGAGTGGAGGACATCAATGTGGTCGCCAGACTACCGGAAGGAGTCAGCGCACGACAGGCGGAACAAGAATTTGAAACCGTCGCGCACTCGTTCAGGCAACGTGCGGGGATGGAATCGCACGACATCACGATCGTCTGTGACGGGATCCTTGCTCGGAACGTGGCGCATGGCCGTGGTGAGGGTGGGTTTGTGCTGCTATTCCTGTTTGCCTTCTTGATTCTCGCATTGGCTTGCACAAACGTTACGCTTCTGTTCTTGAGTCGGTGGGACCAAAGATCAAGCGAAATTGGCCTGCGTATCGCTTTAGGGGCAACAAGAGCTGAAACGCTCAGATTGCCACTGATTGACTCGACAACGCTAGTTGGAATAGGCGGAATAGTTGGAATCATCCTGGGCGCTTACAGCGTGGCAATCATCCTGAGCAGGGGGCCGATCGGATTGACATCTTTCGATATAGGTCTCGATACGCAGGTGCTGGCAGCGACGGTTTGCATCCTGGTCCTCGTCGCGGTCTTCGTTGCTGCGTGGCCTGCCATCATGCAGGGCGGTATCCAACCAGCTGGGGCCCTGAACGAGAGAACGTTCCGAAGTACACGGAGCCGTGCGGGAAGTCGGTTGGGCTCTGCCCTGGTGTCGGTGCAAATTGCGATTGCTGTTGTTGCTGTGTTCCTAGCGGGGTCACTGTTTGGCGGATATCGTTCCCTGATGGCCAGAGACGTAGGCGTAGACTCGGACGCCGTGGTTAGCTTTGCGCTTATTTCAGACGTTGGAGTGTCCCAGGCTATCGATTCCGACAGAATCGCTTACGATGTCGCCCAACTCGGCGGTGTGCGATCGGTGGCTTACAGCCAATATCCTGTCTTGAACGACGCGGGTCACTTTGAACTGCTGACTCGACCTCGATTCGCAGCAACGCCGGGTCAAAACCGGATCAGTGTTCAGCGAGTGTCGCCGTCCTACTTTGCGACCATCGGTGCGCGATTCGAACTGGGCCAAGATTTCTCGACGCTCGATGCTCGACAAGGCGGACGGGGCACTGCGGTCGTGAATCGGTCGGCTGCGGATGTTCTGTGGCCAAACGAAGATCCAATAGGGAAGGAAATTGGACTTGAGGTGGGAACCAGCGTCGGCGTTGTGGGGGTGGTCCGCGATATTGTGAATGCCGGCCTGTCCGCACCGACGCTTCCTTGTGTGTTCCTTCCGCTCAGACCAGGCGCGGAGGAAGATGTCTTGCAGCAACCGAACCGGTCGTTTGTGGCTAGGGTGTCGGACGGAGTCGCGGCTGGCAGTTTGTTGCCAGAGATTCGCTCGGTCATTGCGAAAGCCACCCCCAGGGTCGGAATTCAAAGGATCGAGACCGTATCGGCCGGAATCGAGCGCCTGGCGAGAGAATTGCTGCTCGGAGTCTACCTACTAACTCCCCTCTTGATTGTTTCTATATTCCTGGTCGTTGTGGGCTTGGTCGGACTGTTGAAATCAATATACTACCGCTCTCGCCGGGAGTTTGGAATTCGGATTTCAGTCGGAGCCACGACCTCCGATCTCTCATTTGTCATGCTCCGCCGATGGGCAACTCTGGTGGGCCTAGGATTGATTCCGGGGTTGGTTGTGTCTTGGGTCATAACGCAGTTTCTCCGAAGTACGGTTGTTGTTTTCTCAGGAGCCGATTGGCACGTCTACGCCGTCGCGGGAATCGTGGTGACACTCGGAACGCTTCCGGCTCTGGTGTTCCCGTTGCAGATGGTTGCCCGAATAGAGCCATGGCAAGTGATTCGAGGTTAGACAAATCCCTGGCCGCTTGATGCGGTAGGAGGTCTTGAGGACTAAACGTTGTGAAGATTGCACTGTTCCGTTGCAATAAAGGCGCTGTCCATCAACTTGACGAATGCGGCGGGGCTGGGACCGATGGATAAACCGCGGGTCGGCTGTGCGCGGAAGCAGCGCATTCGGCAGATTGCCCTTGCTTCCAGTGCGAAGGTCGCCGTCGGCGTGCTCGGGTGGGCAGTTTCCCGGCTTGAGCCGGCAGCGCCTTCCGTGAACTCCGCCGTAGTCTTCACCGACTCCGTCAAGCGTGGTGAGATGCTGCGCCAGGTGCGGGGAATCGGGACTTTAGTGCCCGAAACAATCGTAGTGATCGCTGCCAGCGATGCCGGTCGGGTGGAGCTTCGACATGTCCAGCCGGGACAGGATGTGCGGCCGTCAACGGCCCTTCTCGAACTGAGCAGCCCGCAGGTCGAGCAAGAATACCTGGACGCTGAAGCGCAGCTAAAGGGGCCCAAGCTGACTTGGCGAATCTCCAAGCCAAGCTTGAGGACGAGAGGCTCAACCAAGAGTCCACTACCGCTGAGCTTGAGGGCCAGTATCTGCAATCGAAAGCGCAGTACCACGCGGACTTCCAGTTGGCAGGTGAGGGCCTGATCGACCAGGTAACGCTCATGAAATCGCGAGTCGCGGTGGGGCAGGATCGGAAGCGGTTCAAGTTGGAGCGGGCTCACGAAGAGGCGCGCAAGCCTTCCGCGGAAGCACAGCTTACCGCCCAGAATGCGCGGATCGAGCAGATGAACACCTTGGTTGCGTTGCGCAAGGAGAAGCTCGACAGGCTCACGGTCCGCGCCGGAATTTTCGGCGTCCTCCAACTGATGGAAGTCGAGGTCGGGCAGCTTGTCAGTCCGGGGGATGTGTTGGCCCGCGTGTCCGATCCGACGAGGCTGAAGGCTGAACTCAAGATCCCGGAGACCTTGGTCAACGATGTTGCAGTCGGGCAGCGTGCCGAGGTAGACACGCGGAACTGCGTCATTGAGGGCCGAGTGTCACGTATCGGCCCCGGGGCTGCGGAGTGCACCGTGCTCGTGGACATCCAACTGCTCGGCGAGATGCCTCGCGGGGCGCGGCCCGACCTCAGTGTTGACGGGACGATCGAATTGGAACCCTTGGAAGACGTGTTACATGTGGGGAGGCCGATTCACGCCCAAGAGGACAGTGCCATCGGGCCCTTTCGGTTAGAGGAAGACGGAGAACACACTTTGCGCGTCCAGGTTCAGGCGGGCAGCGTTTCGGTGAGCACGATCGAGGTCCAGTCTGGCCTGGTAGCGGGCGACGAGGTGATCCTCTCCGACATGTCCGCTTGGGATACCTATGATCGGATACGCTTGGATTGAGTCCCGCACCGCAATGGGAATCGCTCGCCACGGATCCTGAAGGAACTGCAATGACGGAATCGACGGCAAATGGACAGCCCCTCATCTACTTGGAGGGAGTGTCAAAGGTCTTCTTCACAGACGAAGTCGAGACGCATGCGCTCTCGGATGTGGACCTCGAGATCCACGACGGCGAGTATGTGGCGATCTCCGGACCATCAGGCTGTGGAAAGTCGACACTGCTCTCGATTCTGGGCCTGCTCGATACTCCAACGAAGGGTGTGTACCGACTGGGCGGCGAAGCGGTCGCAGACCTGAAGGCCAGTCAGCGAGCCCGGATCCGCAATCGGCAGATCGGGTTCATCTTCCAGGCCTTCAATCTGATCGGGGATCTGACGGTCTACGAGAATGTCGAGTTGCCCCTGACATATCGAGCGATGCCGAAGTCGGAGCGCAAGAAACGCGTGGAAGAGGCGTTGGAGCGGGTCGGGATGGCGCACAGAATGAAGCACTACCCTTCGCAGCTGTCGGGCGGCCAGCAGCAGAGAGTGGCGGTGGCCCGGGCGCTGGGCGGCGATCCGTCAGTCCTGCTCGCGGACGAGCCAACCGGGAACCTCGATTCCAAGAACGGCGAGGCGGTCATGGATCTCTTGCGCACTGTGCATGAAAGCGGAGCGACGATTTGCATGGTGACGCACGACCAGCGATTCGAGAGCTACGCGCAGAGGATTGTCCGGCTGTTCGACGGCGGGGTCGTCGAAGATCCAGCTTTCGGATAGCTCTTGGGCACGATGCACACTGGCAGACTCGACAAGCGTGTCTCCAACAGTGCTTGCGTGGCTTGAACTTCGCTGCTTGCTTGGAGCGCCGAGCAGGTCGTTGACAGGCTGGCCGCGCCATGTCTCAATTGCAGATGCGCGCAGGGCAATGCTACTCCTCGCTCAGTACGCTGATCGGATCGAGCTTGGACGCACTCCAGGCGGGCAGGAATCCGGCCATCGTCGCGACGCCGAGAAGCACCAGCGCCATGACGAGAAAGGCGCCGAATTGATCTCCTTCGACCAGATAGATTTGCTCTTGCATCACTGGAACCAGGGCGAACACTCCCACGCCTCCGCAGAGGATGCCATACCCCGTCAGGCGCCAACTCGATTGCAGCACGGACAGCATCAAGCGTTGCGGCACCTCGCCCAGGGCCAGTCTTACGCCGAACTCTCGCTTCCGCTGGCCCACGGAATAGGCGACTACTCCGTAGAGACCGATGGCAGTTAGCAGGACTGCAAGCAGCGACAGCCCTCCGAGCAGGCTTGCCATCATCTGCGCTGGAAGCAACAGGCTGGCGAATTCGCTCTCCAGGGTGGCTAGTTTGGCAACGGGCAAATCCCCCAGCACCTCGGCAACCGCCAGCTTTGCCTCCCCGAACACCGATGCCGGGTCCCCCGCGGTTCGAATCATGTAAGACAGAGTTAATCGCTGGGTGCGCATGTTGCCCGGCGTTTCTTCCGGCTGGCCGGCGTACGGCAGGTAGAACTGCGGCTCCGCGCCTTCAATTAGCCAAGGCGAGAGCAGGGAATCCGCAACGACGCCCACGATAACCGCCGAGTTCTTCAGGTCGGGCCTCCATCCATGCACGATCAAGGACTCACCGACCGGGCTCCTCTGACCGAACCGTTTCAGGGCGAACGAGCGGTTGACAATAGCCACGTCCTGTCCGTCCGCCGGGTGAAACGCCCTGCCTTGCACGATCGGGATTCCAAGGGCCTCGAAGTAGGTCGGGGAGATGGTCTGATACCTCGGGTACCGGTTGGCGGCGGCGTCTTGGCCAGCACCCAGGACCTCTACCGTGGTACCGCGACAACAGTACGGTGGTGCAAGTGACGAGAGTCCAACCTCCCGCACGCCAGGAATTGCCGCCAGTCTCTCGCGGAGGCGGAGGCCGATGGTCTCGACCGCAGGCAGGATCGTCCAGATTCGCCGTCCCACTTCCATTCGTCCGCTGACCGCGTACTGGGTGCGCGGTAATTCGACCTGCAAGACGGCAACCTCGTTGGCGGCGAGGCCCAGTTCGCTGTCCTCCGCTCGCAGGAACGCGCTGAGACTCACGCCAACGCCGACCAGCAGGGTTATCGAGAGCGCAGTTTGCGCTACGACAAGCACGTTTCGCACGAGCGATCGACTGCTCTTGGCACGATCACCGGCAGCCATCCGCGTGGCGACTCTCGACTGTGACTGTACCAGCGCCGGCAGGCAACCGAAGAGCAGTCCCGTGACGCAAGTGACCGCTAGCGCGAACACGAGGGCGGATGCGTCAACGGAAACGTCTTGCAAGTAGGTTGGGAGCCCGTTCCACAGCGTGCGGGAAATGAGGTGCACAAGCGGTCCGAGTTGGAGCGCGGCGAGGCAAAACCCGGCCACGCCGCCCAGGGCGGCGAGCACGAGCGATTCCGTGAGGAACTGGCGGACAAGGCGGCCGCGGCCAGCGCCGATCGCGGCGCGCACAGCAACCTCCTGGCCACGTGCTGCCAGCCGGCCCAGCATCAGGTTGGCGACATTGACGCAGGCAATCAGGAGGACGAGTCCGGCTGCGATCCAGATGAGGTACAGGCTTTCCTTGCTTTCCACCGCGAGCGCGTCGCCCAAGGGCTCGACGAAGACCCCCTTGTTTTCGTTCGTCTCGGGATACTGCTCCCGATTTGAGGCGGAGATGATTTCGAGGGCCGCCCCTGCCTGCCCGACCGAGATGCCCGGCTTCAAGCGGCCGATCACATTCAGCCAGGACACCTGCCGGCCGAATGACTCGACGGCGCCCTCTTGCGAGAACGGTACCCACAGCTTGGGTGCCGGACTCTCGATGTGGAATTCTTCGGGTAGCACGCCGACGATTTCGTACGGAACCTGGTCTAGCCGGACGCTCTTGCCGATAATGTCCGGGTCGCCTCCGAATTGCTGGCGCCAGAACCCGTGCGTGAGCATCGCGACCGTTCGGGCACCCTCGATATCCTCTTCCGGAAGGAAACTCCGGCCTAGCACGGGATTGACGCGCAGCATGGGCAGTAGCGAAGCGGACATCCTCCCGCCGAGGACCTGATGGGGCTCCAGATCGGAGCCGCCCATGTTGTAAGTTCGGCGCGGGAAAAAGTACCCGTACTCCTCAAAGACCTCGGAGTCATCGCGCCAGTCCAGCAGGTCGGGGCACGACGAGGGTGCTCTGAGATTGGGGGAGCCGATCCAGTGGGTCCACACCGCTACCAGCCTCTCGGCTTCGTAGTACGGTGCGGAACGGAACACAGTGGCGACGACGAGCGAATAGATGGCCGTGTTTGCCCCAATACCGAGAGCCAGCGTAGCCACCACAACTGCCGTGTAGACCGGAGCCCGGGCCAGCATTCGAAGCGCGTACCTAAGGTCTTGCAGAACACTCATGACTGTGGGTCGGCTGGCAGTCACCGGACGCTGTAGCCGTTCGGTGGCGGGTCAGTGTGATTCGTAGCAGTTCTTCTTAGCCTAGCGTCGACCAACGGACGGATACTTCTTAGAGTTGCGAAGGGCCGATTCAGCGAAGGGATTGTACGTTTTCCTTCGGCGGGATAGCGACATGAATGAGCAGTGCACGTCACGAATCGCAGGTCGCGTGTTTGAGGGCACTCGTCTGTAGATTCGCGATGTCGAACGCCGACGGGCGCTCTCCATAGAGCCGTGCGCTGCGGAAGGTGATCCGTGCCCAATCGGTAACCCTATGGATCGACCGCTAGTCTGTCGACGAGGGCTTCGATTGAGGCCTCGAATTCCCGGTCACCGTTCAGATACGGCTTCCACTCGCTCTCAAGGACACCGAGATGATCGGGCCAAGCCCGCTCCCAAAGACGATGCTTGAGGGCGTATGGGGTGTAGCCGGGGGCGAGTTCCCGAACGATCTCTCCCGTCGAATAGAAGAGGACGGCGTGCCACAACGACTTCCTGGGAAGCAGCTTTCCTAGCGAGCGCGTTCGCTCGCTGATGGCTGTCCGGACCTTGTCGATCAGGGCGTGAGAAACCTCGTGGAACAGAGTTTCCAGGCTCTCCAGTGGCGGCACTCCGTTGTCCTCACTGGAAATCGTGACCCGGGTGGGATACAGCGTCGTGTAAGCGCCGGCCCAGTTCGCATGGAACACGACATCGGTCTCGATCCTCGTGTCCGGCCACTCAGTCCCGTAGATCTCCGCGAGGCGGACCCTTAATCTGCCCTCGTGCCGAGCTATGAGCGGAATCAGGCGCTCAATCCGGGAGCGATTGCTCCGATCATGCGCCGCCCACCACACGGCGCGGTAAACCGGCGCCGCCGTTTCAAGTGCATCGACAAGTTCGCCATCAAGACCAGTCGATTCCAGGGACGGTTCGCTGCCCGTATCCGCGAGCGCGTTCTTGATTACCACCATGTCTCGATCGAGCAAGTCCTTGCCATCGAACTGCTCCCCGTAATAGGCGAGAGCCATGCTCCAGTCTTTAGCCTCTTCAGGACCGAGTTTGGTTGAGGCGGTCGTGTCGTCCGCTGGTTGTTCGACCGCACGCTGGAACAGGAAATGATGCAGGTTGGTCCAGAATCCGCTTTGGAACCGGAAGGTCTCTTGTGTGTTCAGCTCGGCCAGAACCGAAGGAGGCATTAGAAGTAGCGCCGTGAGCGCGACGTATCGGGGCCTCCCGAGAACACCCATGTTCCGAATACCTTAACAATCGAGGCACCCGGGGCCTCGGCGGCATCCCTTTTCAGCCGTGAACCCGATGTCAGCAATCGAGTGGCGGCGAGCTCGCCGTCGTCCGCCCGAAACCTCTAGGGATTCGACCGAAGCGCGAGGTCTTTCGGCCGCAGGAGGTAGATCCGTCCCGTCAGTTCCCGCAATGTGAAATAGATGCGGTCTGCTCCAATGTCAAATCCCAAGTCTTCGTACGCAACCGTGGCCAGGGAAAAACGTGTGGTGTCGAATGTCCGGACAGGCCGGGGTTCACCGCGCGGTCGCAGGTCAGCCGTCAGTCCGACTCGCCAAATGTCGAGGTTTCCCGTTCGATCGGAAAGGAAGTAGAGCGAGTGCCCGTCCGCTGACCAGCGAGGCATCATGTCATGATGCTCCCGATCCGTGATCGCGATGCAGCCCGACCGAGCTATGGGCCTCATTGCGTTTGCCGGAGCCACCAGTAGCTGACCAACCGTGTTCTCTTCGTCACGTTCGGCGAACGCGATCCAACGCCCATCGGGCGAGAACCGGGCGGAGTCCACCACGTGCCCCTCGGGGAGACGGATCATTTCTGACCGTTCCCCGTTCGAGACACTAATGCGAGAGATCTCCCCGGGGTTCCTATTACTGGCGAGCAAGTACTCGTTACCGGGCGACCAATCATTCGGGATGCCACACGACTCGCAGAGGAGTCGGTTTTGATTGGATTCGAATGAAAAAATACGAATCTCCGAGCTACCGGCCGACCTTGATTCGTAGGCCACATACTTGCCATCAGCAGAAATCACCGCTCCACGCTCACGATTTCGGTTATTCGTAATGTTGATTTCTGCTCCGGCTGGCAGGTCTCGAACGTAGACATCCGTTGAACCCGTCCTGCCGACAAATGCGATTCGGTTCTTGGCTCGGGAAATTGACAGGCTTGTCGGCTCGGTCGGTGAACGCAGGTTCGGACCGAGTATTGCGTCCGGAGCCGGCTCCAGGGGTAATGACCATATGCCGATGTCGCTGTCCAAGATTCCCAGTGCAATCGTTCCATTGTCGGCAACCGCTGCGGAATTCAGGGTTGACGGGCCGAAGCTCAGGGCTTGGGGCCGCTCGGAGAAGCCCCACGGATCGGTGTCGAGAGCGACTCTCCAAAGACTGTGCTGCGAGGCGTAGAGGATCCAGCGCCCCGGCTCGATCCAGGTCGGAGGCATTGTGAACCAGACGCTGTCGAGGCCCAGAGCGGACCTCTTGAATTCAACGAAGTTAGTGGGGATTCGTTCACCCCCACTAACAGGTGATATCCACCAATCGTATTCGTTCGGAGCCTCAATCGCCCCGAAGAGAATGTGTTCTTGATTTGGCATCCACAGGCTTTGGTGGACCGCGCTGAAGCCAGACTGGATGGCTCGTGGTTCGCCACCACTCAAGTCGACAAGCATTAGCTGTCCATCCCGGGATGCGAAACTTATGCTCTCTCCGTCGGGCGAAAAAGCCGGAAGCATTCCGTTAGCCGCGAGGAATCGAGCGCTTCCGCCTAGAGACGGGACCAGATAGATGTCCTCGCCCCGTTCGAAAGCGAGCATCGAAGCGTCCGGTGAGAATACAGGATGAGATTCCTCGTCGTCATCGTCGGTAACCTGGATCCGACCTCCTCCGCCAGTCTGCTCCACCCAAATGTCAAGATGCCCGCCGCCGTCCCGATCTGAGGAGTATGCCACCAAGCTGCCATCGCGCGAGATGCCCGGATGAACTGTCATGCCTGGATCCCATGTGAAACGGGAAATCTCGTATTCCGGAACTCCTAAGCCAGCTGACGACGGCGATCTTGCCAGCCATGTCCCCGTGCCCGCCACGGCCGCGCCGAGGCACAGACCCAGAGCGAGGTATGTCATAGCCGCTCGAGTCTTGGACCATGCCGACGATTCCTTGGCCGCTGACCTGGCTTGGCCCGCTCGCGAAGCAGCCTCTCGCGATGTTTGCGGAAATGGGTCTCTCTTTAGAGCCCGGAGGTCGACGATCAGATCCGTGCACGTCTGGTAGCGTTCGGAGGACTGCTTCGAAATGCACTTGTAGACGATGCGCTCCAGTTCTTTGGGCACTCCTGTCCGAAGTTCGCTTGGCGGTTCCGGCGATTCGTTGAGAATCGCGTAGAACTGCGCCTGTTCGTAGTCCGAGGGGAACGGCAGCACGCCAGTCGCCATCTCATACATCACGACGCCCAAGGACCAGATATCGCTTCGCTGGTCGACCGCTGATCCTTCGACCTGCTCCGGTGACATGTAAGCGGCGGTTCCGAGCTGGCTGCCGGCGCGGGTCAGTTTCGTGCCTTTGGACAGCGTGGCGAGACCGAAGTCCATCAATACGCAGTGGAGCGTTTGCGCTTTCTGCTGGACCATGATGTTGCCGGGCTTGACGTCGCGATGCACGATCCCCTTGGAATGTGCCTCCTCCAGGGCCTCCGCGACGTGCATCGAGATACTAAGGAGATCGGGAATCGGCATGGGGCTCTTCGCGATTCGCTTGTCGAGGCATTCCCCATCGAGGAACGGCAGTACCAGGAACAACCGGTCTCCGACATCCTCTATCTCGTAGATCCCACAGATGTTAGGGTGATCCAGAGCCGCCGCGGCCTGGGCTTCGTGGAGGAATCGGGCCTTGACCTCCTTGTCTCTGAATTGGTCGGTAGCGAGAAACTTCAGGGCCACAGCGCGCTTGAGGCGAGTGTCCTCAGCCTTATAGACAGTGCCCATCCCCCCGCTGCCGAGTTCTTCGACAATCCGGTAATGGGAGATGACTTCTCCGAGCACTTTCTATGTATCGTATCCAACCAATTCGCGGGCCGTCCGGTCATCGCCAAGCTACGCAGGGCTTGGCACACGCATGTTCTGGAGGACCCGTGGGGTCATTCGCGTAACGGGTTTCTGCGCGGGACGCAGCATCTTCCCGTCGCCGATTCATGTTGCGGGCTGCACGCTCGGCCACGAAGGGCTCGTGCCATCAGCCGATCTTCGTAAGGGCCGCCCTTGGGTGACCTCGGTGCTCGATCAATCACCTGAGGCAGGCGAGATCTCACGCCCTTATCGACGATCGTGTCCGCCAACGAGCGAGAGGGCCAACCCTGTAGCGACTGGGAGCATTCGACTATTCGCTCCTTAGCGCCGTCATTGGATCGATGCGGGCAGCGCGTCGCCTGGATACGAATCCTGCCGTGACACAGGCGGCAAGAAGAGTTGCGAATGTCTCCGTCCAGGTCACGATGTCCAGCGCGCTCACCTCTGACAGTATCGAGGTCAAGACACGGGTCGTCCCCAGCGCCGCCAGCCCTCCAAACCCGATACCGATTGCCGCGGGCCGCAGCGCGGACTGCAGCGCCGTCATGACAACCTGCCGTGGTTCAGCGCCGAACGCGGACCGGGTGGCGAGATCACGTCGGCGCTCGACGACCACCTGTGCGATGACGCTATAGACGCCGGCCACGACCAATAGCAGGGCCATCAAGCCGAACGTCGAAAGAAAGAGCGTACTCGCATGGTGCTGGGCTTGCGACTCGGCGATCAGTTGATCCATGGAGTGTATGTCCGTCACGAAAGCATGCGGGCTCGCGGCGCGAATGTGCGCCATTATGTGAAATTTCACATAATGGCGATATGTTGCGTAGCGAGAGATGTTGCGGACGATGAGGAAGTGTATTCCCTGCAACTGGATGGCCTCATTTTGCGTAACATAATATTTCACCTTGCTCTTGTCTATCATGATCGTGGCTCCGCCCAGAAGGAGGCAGGATCATGTTCGAGGATCTCTTCCCCAATTCCCGGGTG
>JGIcombinedJ30088_10001839_pt1 | contig 20933 bp, 15 predicted proteins | sample PinacodermPK_FD_30088 | JGI IMG/M metagenome (IMG submission 30088)
CCATCTCTCAACACCTCTACTCGCTTAACTGCAATTCCAGAAAGTGGATTGATATCTACCCCTTGAGCACCTTTATTGATACCTGAAATAAATTCACCTATTACAGCCCCACGGTGTCTTCGCTTACCGTTTACCAGAACCAGCGTACTGTCAGATGGAAGACCTCTCATATTCGCGGGTCGCATTAACGTCGCTGCGTCACTGATCGGTTCTCTCCCAACGTTGTAAGAGGGTATAGCTGAAGTCAGGGCTTCAAGCATCTAGGATTGAGATCCCAATAACTCTTGATCGAGCGTATCAACTGGTACGGTCATCTCTTCTGACGACCTATTTTGAGTTCGAGACCCGACAACGATCATCGTCTCAATCATCGACTCGGATGTATTTTCCATCTCGCTTACACCAGTCTCCTGAGCAGATGCAGGAAGAACTAGAAGTGGGAACAGTAAAGCTGCAAAAATGTAATTCCTTCCCATTGTCAAGTCTCCAAAATCACTAAATCTCTTGAGTTGAAAAATAAATCAAACCAGAACAATCTAACTCACTCGTGTGGTCGTCTTGGGAAGAATCAGAACTACTCAAAACCTTGAGTCACCCAGACTTATTCAATGCTTGAGTCCGAGACTGCCTCATCTTTCTGATGTCTTCTTTCGACATATGTTCAATCGCGCGAGAAAATGCGATACTGCCGATATCTGCCGAGTGCGTCAGCAAATAATCAACTGTCTTCTGTGGATATGCCTTTCTAAGTTCTCGTAGCACCCAGCCGAGTGCTTTCTGTATGTAATAACGATCATCACCTAACGCTGGTCGGAGTAAATCAAACGCAGTAGCTTCATCCAGAAAAACTGAATTTTTGCCAGTGTATCGAATTGAACTGACCAACCCTACTCTTCGGATCCATAGCTCATCTGTCTCAATCCATGCTCGTATTTGAGGCAACAATGCCGCAATATCGGCGGCAAAGAACCTACAGTAAATCGAACTTAACTCATCAGCATGAGCCCAGTTCTCTACTCGGTGAATCCAATTGCGCATGACCGGCCACCAGTTCGCATCGACACTCTTTCGTACACGATCACGATAGTGATCAAGAGCACAGAACATCACATCGCCGTTATCAGAGTTTCTCCAGAGTTGGTCCCAAATCTCTAAGACTTTTCCATCGCTCTTACCTGTAAACGAAAATCCAGCATTTACCCTGCGTCGCCTATCTGGCACGCGCACCCCACAATACATCAGCAACGACCTGCGATCCTCAGGCATGTGTTTCGCGAGACTTGGATTACCGATTTCCTTAAGTGCGCTCAGAATTTCCACATGATATGCAGAAATATCCGTCTCGATTTGTCGACTCACACCTGAATCTCCGGTACAGAGTGACCAAGTTTGTCCAAAATCTTGTGCAAATCCTGGATCTCCTGATCCGAGAGCTGATCTAGCAACTTCCTTTCAAGGTCCAACGCCAGAGGACTGATTTCTTCGTATAGATCCTTGCCTTGTTTACTTAACCGAACCAATGCGAGTCTTCCGTCAGTTTGAACAGCAATGCGTCTAACGAGCTTCTTAGTGACTAGCTGACTTACTGCTCGAGATACGGCAACTTTGTCCATTTTGGTGAGATCGACCAGTCCTTTAGACGTCTGCTCGATACCTTCTCCAAGGATCGCGATGACTCGCCATTGCGGAATGGTCAAGCCGAACCGCTCTGAATAAGCCGATGCAATGTAGCGGCTCACTAGGTTGGACGTAATCGACAACCTATAAGGTAGAAATTCGCTTAGTTTTAAAGTTGAGCTATTTAGTTTCATTTGAAACTAATTACAATTATTACTATTGATTGTACTGGATTCAAAACAAGGATAAACCACGATGGCATACATTGCAACACACGGCCTGGAATTCATTGAGTTTGCTACGACAGATACAAGAGATCTTCAGGTCTGTTTACAGAGTCTTGGCTTTCAGATGGTTGGAAAACACAAACACAAGGATGTTGCGTTATTTCAGCAAAACGACATAAATGTCATTTTGAATCGAGGCAAGCAAACTTGCATTGCGTCTAAGTTTGTAGCCGAGCATGGACCCTCCGCCTACGCCGTTGCTTTTCGCGTGGATGATGTGATCGATGCGGTCGGGACAGCCATATCATTAGGGGTAGAAATCGTTCAGGAACCGGTTGGTCCTATGGAGCTAACCATACCTGCGATCAGGGGCGTTGGTGGCACTCTAATTTACCTAGTTGACCGATATGGTGAACACACAATCTACGACGTAGATTTCGATCTTGACATGTCGAAATTCAATAAAGTCAAAGGGTTAATCAATCAAATTGACCACGTCACTCAAAATGTGCAAGCAGGTTCACTTGATCGGCATGTGGATTTTTACAAGCGACTTTTTGGCTTCGAAGAGCTACAGCACTTCAATATTCAAGGGCAATTTTCCGGGCTACGGAGCACTGCACTGAAAAGCCCCAATGGTCTGATCAAGATCCCTCTAAACGAACCGACAGACGAAAAATCTCAAATCAAGGAATTTCTCGACGAATTCAAGGGTGACGGCGTTCAGCACATTGCATTTCACACGACTGACATTTTCAAGGCAGTGAATCAGTACCGCTGGCAGGGTGGTGACTTTCAGTCCACACCAGGTACGTATTACGATGCCATTGCACATCGTGTAGGAACCCATCATGAGTCCCTAGAGAGTATGAGAAGAGAGAACATCTTGCTTGATGGCAATACTGAGGAGGGCTTCCTTCTACAGATTTTCACCAACAACGTAGTCGGACCCATGTTCTTCGAGCTCATTCAGCGCAAAGGTAACGTAGGGTTTGGTGAAGGTAATTTTCAAGCTCTGTTTGAGTCGATTGAAAGAGACCAAGTAAATCGAGGAGTTGTCGATGCCGTCCATTAGTCCACGTTGGCAACAAGGCGTTGTTTCAAGACAGGCACACAGGGGTCTACCGCCAAATACGTTTGAACGAGAAGTTGGGCGCGAAGGATTTAATGGTCCGAGTGCTCAGTTCTACCACCGTAGACCACCTACCGACTGGATTGGTTTTGAGGGAGATCTAAAACCACAAGCATGGCAGCTCGCTAATAGTCCTGCAGTAGATCATCTTTTCGATGTGCCGCCGATTCTTTCAAGTCGTTCGTCAACGGTGACGTACTGGCATTCCAAGAAATCATCTTCACACCTGAGTCGGAATAGCGACGGAGACATGATTTTCTTCCTGCACCAAGGAAATGTAGACATGTTCTGTGACTACGGTCATCTGAGGATCGAAAGAGGCGATTATCTCGTCATGCCAAAAGGCACAATGTGGAGAATCGAGACTCAGGAGGATTGCCACATCCTTGTTATCGAGACTACCGGTCAACGAGTCAGAATCCCAGACCGAGGCTTACTAGGTCACCATGCGTTGTTCGATCCCGCACGACTCGATATACCAAAGTTGGATGATAAATTTCAAGCACAAGAAGATCGTGCATATCGAGTAATAGTCAAGCGACTCGGTAAACAGTCTTACATTGACTACTCGTATAACCCACTGGATGCTATCGGTTGGGTTGGCGACCTCGCACCGGTGAGATTAAATGTTCGCGACATCATGCCGGTGAATAGCCATAGGGTTCACTTACCTCCAAGTGTACATGCCACTTTTGAGACCGATCGACTAATGGTTAGTACGTTCGTACCACGCCCCTTCGAGACCGATGACACCGCACTCAAGGTACCGTTTTTCCACAGTAACGAAGATGTGGATGAAGTGATCTTTTATCACGACGGAGAATTCTTCAGCCGGGACGGGATTCAACCTGGAACCATGTCATTTCATCCAGCTGGATTTACTCATGGTCCTCAATCTAAAGCTCAGCTCAACATGTTCAATCAGTCCAATACAAAGACCAATGAGGTGGCTGTAATGATTGATGCTTTCGATCCCTACCAAACCTTGCAGATTTCTGACTTAGCGAGCCATGAGTCATCTAAGAATGATTGTGGGTCAATCGGGAAAATGGAGATCCAAGACTATGTTGGTCGCTGGATGCGGGATTAGTTTTAGTGGAACGAGTTCGACCAGCTTGTAGTACCTGGGATGATTGACTTTGATCAGTGAACCGTGCTAAATTTTGACGCTTTCACAATCAACGTCATGACTTCAATCCAATGAGTGAAACAGCGCTTCACCTCGTTATCGCAAACAAGAATTACTCTTCATGGTCCGCCAGACCGTGGCTACTCCTAACGGAGCTAGGAATTCCATTTGAAGAGATTCAAATCAAGTTCAACACGACAGAATGGGAGATTGAACTACCGGCTCTCTCTCCTACAAGACGTGTGCCAGTTCTCTGGGAGGGTGCGCCTAAAAACGGCGTTGTGACCTACGATAGCCTTGCAATCGTGGAAAGAATCCACGAGCTTTTTCCAGAGAAAAATGTTCTACCGAAAGATCCTCTCGCTCGGGCTCGAGCGCGTTCACTCATGGCGGCGTTCCACTCAGGTTTTCAGGATTTCCGTGAAGCAATGCCCATGAACATTCGAGCGTCTTACAAAGGATTTGGGCACACCGAACAGTGCCTCAAAGAGATCGATGAACTGTCCAAATTATTGGTAGAGGCAAAACAGACATATGGTAGTCACGGACCCTTTATCTTTGGCGAATATTCAGCAGCTGATGCATTCTTCACGCCTGTGAATTCGAGGTTCAAGACCTATGGCTATGTCTCAGAATACTCCGATATTCAGGAATTACAAGACACACTTCTCACCACTGAGAGTATGAAATTGTGGGTTAAAGGTGCGTTAGACGAACAGGATTTTGTAGCAGAAGATGAACCGTATACCGTGAAGCAAGAGTCAGATAGTTCTAAGTAGTATTCAATTGATTTCTTGATTACAACACGTAGGAACGGATTAGATATCTAATCATGGCACGTTCTTTTGCGCTCACGGCTTGATCCACTCGTAAATGCATTTTCGAATTTCGCGACGACCGAATTTACCCATTTGCTGACTGGAATTTCCCTTTCCTCTTGCAAGCTTCCAGATGGTCTTGCACTCTAATCCAGATTGCTCGGCAAAGTCAGACAAAATACAATCAACTGGTAGTTCTTCGCCATAGTATTGGACATTGTCATTTACCATAAACACAGTGCCTCCGGGGCGAAGAATCCTGCCCATCTCAGATACCACCACAGCCATTTCTACGAAGTAGCCTTCAATCAATCTAACAATGTGAGGATTACTCAGTTCGTCCTTTCTCTTGTTTAGATTTCCTAAAACTTCAGCTAAAGCTTGTTGTTCTGTGAACATGGTTTCGTGGACCCGAAATCTCTCTCCATACATGTCTCGGAGCCACTCGAGTTTTGGTTTGTTCTCAACGGTAGCTGAGAGCAGTTGCTGCCTTAACTTCGCGAAAGCAGTTCCATCTAATCCCAGCCAAGCAAGTTCAAGTGCATAAGTTCTGGTGTAGTCATATCGATTCGCATATGGAGGGGAAGTGACAATCAGGTCTACACTGTCGTTCGGCACTGTCCTGAGAAGCTCCAGACAGGAACCAGAGAGAAAATTTGGTTTTTCACTCCCATAGCAATCTTTTACTCGTTGTAGGTCCTCATCAATTTGCGTCAGTTTATTACTCAGTGCAACTGTTAAATCACTTATTTCTCCAAGATTCACGCGGGATTTCATTTGTCGACCACAACGATGGTCCCAACGCAGAAACTGTCCATCCTTCCTGGTAAAACTGACTTCCTCAAGCACTGACATACATGCGAAATTCAATACATGACCAATAGTCGGATCGTCGACTTGGGAGATGAACTCCCTTGCCCGCGCGAGCTCCCGTTCGGTCTTGTTGGTGAAAGCTTTCTCGGTAATCTTGACATGAGGAAAGCAAAACGAACTAGCAGCATTTTGTTGGCTTGCAATTCGCGAGAGAAGCTCAGAGCCTGTAGATCGCAATGAATCTCTGCTAATGCCGTTTGCAACTTGACTTATAGCGGTTGCAGCAGTTATGCCAACCGGCATTATTTCTATACCAGTGGAGGGAATGCCATTTCCTGCAGCAACTAAAGGTGCAGTACCAAGACCACTAAATGGGTCAAGTAAGTCACGAGGAGATTTGTCATTTATGAATTGCTTGACGAGTGAACTTGAGAATGCCTCCTTGTATTTCATCCATCTCAAGCCGGGTTCTTGCTTGTTTCCCTGGTACGACACAGTTCGACGCTGAAAATCTGGGTTGATTTTCACACGACTACGAAACCGGCGTTCTAGTACAGTCCTGGAATTCATCGATAGTCTATGTCAAAGCGCATCGAACGAACTTCAAATCAAGAGTTGCGGTGGCATGGACCAAATCTCTTTACATTCGATAGTCCTGAAGACGTACTCCCACTTGTGTGTGACCAAGTCTGTCGCTTGCTACGTTTAACGAGCGATCTAGTTGTGCAACGTTCTTTTAGACGAAATATGACTCTTTTAAATTTGGTATTTCATTGTGTCAAAAAGATCTTCAATAACACCTTCACTGTTAAATTGCTCCCACATTCCAACTTTGAAAGTCTGTGGAGAACCATGTAGCCATACTTGCTGGTCGAGTCTAGGAACGTTTATCTCAGAATATTCGCCAAGTGTGGGGTCCTTAACTACCGCGACGGCGACTACATCAAATAGTGACCAAGGATCTCTTGGAAAATTCTCAAACAGATTCACGCTATAGTCACCAAAACACTTGAATTGACCGCCATGTCGTCCTTCAACAGCCTTCACCTGAGGTCCCAAGCCTGGCATTCCTCGTTGAATTGCATCCTTAGTAATCCGAACTGCCGCAGAACCGGTCGTCTCAACATATCGTACGGTAACAATCTCGAAAGGTGCTCTGGACTCAAGAACAACATTGACTGATTCAGGATCTGCAATTAGGTTGTACTCACCTTTGTCGGGATAGTTACTTCCGAGCCAAACAATCCTGACTTTTTCGCGAATCTCTGGAGCGACAGTTAATGCAAGCGCGATATTCGTTAACTTTCCGATCGGGATCAGCACTAGAGGCGTTTCCCGTTCAACTTTTGCTTGGTCGACGATGAAATCAACCGCTTCCTTACCGTCGAACGTAGAGTCTTGGATCCGAGGTGCAATATCTGAAAAGTTCTTTTCAGCGCCCTTGAATACCTTGACTTGGTCTTCACACCCACACAGACGAACTACACGTTCTGCTTCGTCGAAATGTCCCTGAATACCTTTACCTAAAGGCGTGTTATTGACTGTTATTCCCACTACTTCCAAGTGGTTTCGACTGAATAATGCATAGGCTATTGCGTGCTGGTCGTCTATTTCGTTGTTTGCATCCGTGTCAATCAACACAGGAATTAGGAGACTCATGAATTGGCAGTTACTTCCATTGTGTTTTCAGGTTGCTGTTGCTCACTCCTTAGATTGATCTCCGTAAATATCTCGGAAGTCAACTCAAAGGAATGCAATCGCTTTTCATGTTCATAGATTTGGCAAACCACGATCAATTCGTCTGCGTCTGTTTCATCCAGGAACTTTTCTATTTCCCCGCGAACAGACTCCGGTTCACCGTAAGAAGCAGCAGATCGTGCGGATTTCAACATATTCTTTGAGGTAGGATCAAGCATGTCTTCGAAATCTTCAATTGGTGGTGGCAGTTGTGCAGGCTGGCCAGTCCGCATCTTCAGGAATGATTGGAGACCGGAAGAACGAAGAAACTTCGCTTCTTCATAGGTATCGGCTGCACACACGTTGTATCCAAGCATGACGTAGGGCTCAGCCAACTCATCGGAAGGCTTGAAATGATCTCTATACACCTTGATCGCATCCATCATCATTGCCGGTGCAAAATGCGATGCAAACCCAAATGGCAATCCAAGTATTGCTGCTAGTTGCGCTCCATACAAACTAGATCCCAATATCCAAATGGGAACATTGGTCCCTACCCCAGGTATCGCTCTGACTCTTTGGTCAGGCTGTACAGGACCTAGTAACATCTTCAGCTCCATCACGTCTCGTGGGAAGTTGTCGATTTCCGAATTCAAATTTCTCCTGAGAGCATATGCGGTCCTTTGGTCTGTCCCAGGTGCACGTCCAATTCCAAGGTCTACTCTTCCAGGATAGAGCGAGGCCAACGTCCCGAACTGTTCAGCGATTATCAATGGTGCGTGATTAGGCAGCATGATTCCACCGGAACCAACTCGAATGTGATTAGTTGCCTGTGCTACATGCCCTATTACAACGGATGTTGCCGAACTAGCGATTCCTCCCATATTGTGGTGTTCAGCCACCCAATACCGAGTGAATCCGCACCTTTCTGCCATTTGAACTGTACTGATCGTGTTGTGAAGAGCTACCGACGCATTGCTCCCTTGAACGATTGGCACTAAGTCCAAAACCGAATATCGGACCTGCTTTTTTGTCATGAGACTACAGACTTAACTTCAAAATATCTCAGAATCGTCTGAAGCAATTGGCTACACCCAAACCCGTCTCGCTACACACTCGCCGGTCCTCGTAGTAGCTGACCACTAGCAGACCCTGTGTGCTCATTGTTCTCCAAGAACTTCTGGCCGTTCACTACAGTACACATAATCCCATGCGCTGTCTGCTTCAGACGACGCGCACCTGAAGGCAAATCGTTAACCACTTCAGGCATATTTGGACCAATCGAAGCGGGATCAAAAATGGTGAAATCCGCTGCATTACCTTCTTTGATTACTCCTCTATTCCTAAAACCCCAACGACGTGCCGGTTCGGACGTAACTTGCTTTACTGCTTCTTCCACAGTCAGTGCCTGTTTTTCTCGTACCCAATGCGCGAATAAGTGGGTTTGCAACGAACTATCCATGATCTGCGAGACATGTGCACCAGAATCTGAGAAAGTGCACACAGACCTCGGATGCTTGATCATCTCAATGGTGTCTTCATCGATTTCGTTGGCAATCGGCTGTCTGAACAGACACTCAAACTTACTCTCAAGAGCTAAGTCAATCATTGCTTCAGCCGGAGCAATACCGCGTTCACGCGCAATCTCATCCATGCGACGAGAACCACCAGATGGCTCATCCATTAAAAAGAACCAGTGCCAATCAGGCGGACGTATCTCGGCTCCAATTGCACGATGTCGTTCACTTGGTTGAGATGCAATCTCAACCAGACGCCGCTTAAGGTCGGGATCTGCAAACTTGACCATCTGTTCTTCAAGAGGTAACCCACGGATGTCCTTCCATAGTTCCCACTTGTCGAACGGTGTATGAGACTTGAAACTCATCACAACATTGAGTGCGCGGGAGTGGACCTGCGCGAACATATTTCCGCCAGCGTTGTTGACATCCTCCAAGAAGTCAAAAGCACCCCGCCAAAAATCTGGTGCTCTCCTAGATCCGAACATACCCCATGTCACGGGTACGCCATAGTCAACGGTAAGTTCCTTCAGACGACCTCTATAGTCCCGTAGTTTCTCTGGATCCCGTCCTGTATCCTCCCCAGCGATCTCAAACATGCCAGCGCCGGATTCTCGCATGGTCTTGAGGATGTACTTAACCTCGTCCCAATCTGCTAATCGACTAGAAACTGGCTTGCGATCGGAAGTCTCGTGATTACTTGAACGAGAAGTCGTGAAACCCATGGCTCCTGCCTTCACTGCTTCCTTGACAATCTGACCCATGTGCTTGACTTCGGCTTCTGTTGCTTGCTCAGTGAACGCCCTATCTCCCATCACGTAATTACGAACAGCACTGTGTCCGACGTAGCCCGCATAGTTGATACCTTTAGGAGCTCGCTCTACAGCATCTAAATACTGGGGATATGTCTCCCACTGCCATTGAATACCTGCCAACATTGCATTACGTGAAATGTCCTCAGCGCGTTCGAGATTTCTGAATACCATGTCGGCATCGGACTCTTTACACGGCGCGAGCGTGAAACCACAGTTTCCCATAACAACGCTTGTGACGCCGTGATAGCAGGAACACGATCCCAGTGCATCCCAAAATACTTGTGCATCCATGTGCGTATGCCCATCAATGAAACCTGGAGCTACCACATGTCCTTCAGCATCGATTGTTGACTTAGCGCGTTCTTTCAACTTACCGATGTTGGTAATTTCTCCATCTTTTACACCGACATCTTGATACGCGCCTGGACCACCTGTACCGTCGACCACCAGACCATTCTTAATGAGAAGATCAAACATTCAGTTTCACTAGAGATTGCAACGTTAGCCATATTACCAAAAATCTGCAACGGATACAGTCTCTTGACCCTAAAACTTATAATCCCTCAGCCTTGAAACCGAGTCACCTCAACCATGTCCATTGTTTTGCCTAAAGGTCACCACATCGTGACTCCCGGTGCTTTGATTTGTCACGCTAACAAGGTACTGAAGTTCATTGAGGATGTTTTTAAAGGAGAACTTCTCGAGCGTTACGATGGTCCTGATGGCACTTGTGCACATGCAGAAATTCTGATCGGCGACAGTGTAGTCATGCTCGGAGAAGCGCCATCGGAGAAGGATGCTCTACCTGCACTGCTCTCGGTATATGTTGGCAGTGCCGAGGAAGTAGATTCAACTTACAAGGCGGCATTGGAAGCGGGAGCGACATCAGAACGAGAACCTGCAGACCAGTTCTATGGACATCGCTCAGCGACCGTGAAAGACGTTGGCGGAAACCTATGGTCGATTTCAGCCGTTATCGAGCAATTGACTCCAGAAGAGATCGACCAGAGAATGGCAGGACAACAGTGATCCTCAGGGGACCATCGGTACATTCAAACTCAGTTCACGCACCTCATTAGTGGTCTAGATATCTTGTCCTTGAGAATCTATCGGCTATTTAGCGCAGTATTGGTATTGTTGTTCACAACAATCTCATTCGCTCAACACACGAGCTCCATCGAAATCCCTTTTGGCGGGTGCCCATTCAATTCCTGCGTGGCTAAAGAACCTGTAATTACGCAACAACTAGACGATCTTGTCGTCATGAAATTGCCTAATCCGATGTTCACGTATCCCTATGAACCTGGACTGGCCAGCCTCGTCTTGTATGAGCACTACGAAGATAAATTCGACGTGATTTTTGTGCTCTACAACATGACGAGGAGAGAAGCTATATCTAGAGGGCTCAGAGACTGGGGCGCTGTCGCTCACGTATCCAATTACGTAGAAGGTATCGGAGTTCCGAGTTTTACTAAATCGAAGCGATTTGGCTCAGACGGTCGATTGAAAATCGTCGTCCGTTTAATCACTCGAAACGGACTACTGTTCGGCCCGAGTTTACACTCTCTGATTCATGCTTGGACAATCGGCGAAGTCATTCCAACAATGCACCCAGGACATTGGGGGTTTTCTAGTGTCCATGGTCAGCTAGGTGGATTCAATCGCGAAGAACTGAAGGATCTTGGCGACGGAAAATACTCAGCTGGCAGGTTCGGATTGATTGGGAATTTTGGCAACACAATACCCTACAGTCCACTGGAACTCTATCTGGCAGGTTGGCTTCCAAGCGAGGATGTACCAGAAATACTGGTAGCAATCGATGCCGTGTTCATTGAAGGTGAGGAAGGACAGGAAAGGGATGAAGAAGGCAATCCTATTTTCAAGTCAGAAGGATTTAAGACCATCACCATCGACGAAATAATCGAAATTCTCGGACCTCGTAATCCTGCGGTCGGTGAAGCGAGAGATGCGCTTCAAGCTGCCGTCATCTTGTTGGAAGATGAGGGCAACGAGGTGACTCCCAAGGTAGTCGACGAAGTTCGCAATACCATTCAGTTGTTTTCAGCAACTGAGGATATTCGTCCGGAAAACACATCTTCGGAACTTATAAATTTTTGGATGGCCACTGGTGGTCGGGCAACAATTACCATGGACGGCCTGGATGACCTGCAGCTCCCCAAAGACAAAGAATCAGAGGAAACACAACCATCATCGGAAGAAGCGCCAACAGCTCACCAAGGAATATCACTTCCATAAGAGAAGAGCCGAAAATCGAGAAGATACTCTCTTCCCAGTAACCAATTGAATTGATCCTCCTGCCTCTAAAGCAAAGCAATACTCTGACCCATCTAGGTCATTGGTTCCCTGACTTCTCATATTCATACTTGGCGCACGCTACCTAATAGAATATGGTCTCACCTACTTTGTACTTCTACCTATGACTGTTGAAACAAATGCATCGAATTCCGGTCCTCCACCAGTAGTACCTTCCGATCAAACAGTGATCGAGAGACTGCGGGAAGAAAATGCCCAACTGAGACGGGAACTTCAGGATTTACGTGGGTCTGTACGAGATACCGCGGTTAGCTCTTCCTGGAAAGAGCAAATGGCAGCAGGGATCGGTTACTCAGACGGTCGATCTGACACGAGTGCCAAAGGCGCGTGGCACATCCTTAAGCAGTTGTCAGGTATAGCCAAGGAACGAGTGCAAACCGGGAAAATTAGGAATTCAACAGTCTTTCCTTATCTGCCAACTGCGTCCAGCGATCAGCAGAAGTTAGAGGCGGATTTTATTCGTTGGGGGTACTGTGTGGTCAAGGATGCAATGTCCCCAAAGCAGGTACAGGATCAGATTGATCGACTGACTGAACAAGCAGCCGCTGAGCGAAAACTGAACAAGTCGATCATGACGAGTGGTGGTCAGCGTGCGCAACTGGTCAACAATCTCGTTCTAAAAGGTCAGATCTTCCGCGATACTGTGGAGTTTAAAGAATCTGCGGCACAGGGAGGTCCTTTGGTCGACGCACTATTGACCAAGGTCATGGGTGAGGGATTTGGACTCGGATGTGCTCATGGATCGATCGTGCATGAAGGAGGTGGACTGCAGGATTTACATATTGACCAAGGAGGAATACCCCATCCATATCCTCCGTTTCCATTCGGTTCACTCATTATTTGGTGTTTTACCGATTTCAATCTTGAAAATGGCGCAACCTATGTTGTTCCAGGTTCACATCGCACCGCTGACGGCAAATCAATCTTTGACGAAAATGCGAACTTACTCGAATTCATCGATGGCGAACCTGGCCTAGTGGCAATATGTGCACCACCCGGTAGCTGCATTCTCACCGACACTCGAGTCCTACACGGTGGAGGTCAACGTACCGCACCTGGAACCAGATACGCCATGAGATGCCACTACAACAGGCATTTCATTCGTGCACTGCACGAGCATTCCACTGCAAATCTCCATGTTCCTGATGATGTCTATAAATTGCTCTCCGACCGCATCAAGCACATGATGGGCATCTCAGTGAACAACCTGAAACCAATTGGCGAATTAGACAACGCGGACTAGCCGCCTCTCAGCGGTCAAGTTTCCTATTCTGATCAAGGTGACCCCTTACATTGAGCCATTTTTTGGGACACATATTCCATTTGAGTGCTTAACAGTGCTGACCAAGTAGCACGGTGTTTACTACTGGTTGAAAAGATCAGACTGAGGCAATTCGGTCAAGTCGGATTTCACCCGTTACTTCAATCAATGAACTAGCAGAACATTCTGGTTTTGTTCAAGTAAAATGCAAGGGTTTGTCTCTGTCTTTAACAGGGAAACCGCGGGGAACAAACCTCTGCACAGAGGTTCGGAGTGCTAGTGTAAAACAACACTGGTTCTAGTCCCCTATTCCATCTCAAATCGAGCGTAATTCGCGAATGAATTCCCAACCTATCCAAGAATTTCTAAAACGGAAAATGACCTGCAAAAATCGCATGAATTTATTCGTACACAAAAATAAAAAGCAACATAATCAAGGTGTTGTGTCCAATTATTCCAATATTTTCACAGTTGTTGAGGCATCCGTGTTCAGTAAGTCGCAATTTCTGAAATTACTCAGTATGGTCTTGGTTTTGCCAGTGCTCTACGCGTGTAGCGGCGGGAACGACGACCTTGCAGAAGGAGGTAATCAGCCCACAGAACCTCAGGTTCCTAAAGGCTGGCAACTCGCTTGGTCTGATGAATTTTCTGGGTCGTCCCTGTCCAGTTCAAACTGGAATATACAGACGGGAGACGGTTCGGCTGAAGGTATCCCAGGTTGGGGGAACAATGAGCTTCAGTCCTATCAAGCAGAAAACGTGGAGGTTTCCGGTGGTAATCTCATCATTACTGCGCGTAAAGAGGACGTAAATTCCACAGCGTACACCTCCGGTCGAATCAATACCAAAGGAAAATTTGACTTTAAGTACGGTCGGGCGGAAGCTCGAATCCAGGCCGCTGCAGGTCAAGGTATGTGGTCGGCTTTTTGGATGTTACCTACAGGGTCAATGTATGGGACATGGGCAGCTGGCGGTGAGATCGACATCATGGAGGTTTTCTCCCGAGATCCCAATCCCTTCACGCAAGCAGCAATTCACTACGGGATGGCTTGGCCGCTCAATACTTATCAGTATCAGAAGTACGAGAACATTGATCCAGCAGATGGATTTCATCTCTATGCAGTTGAGTGGGACGAAAACCAAATTCGTTGGTTTGTTGACGGTAATCACTACTACACAGTCAACAACAATACCTACTGGAATTACTACAAGGATGCGACTACGAATGCTCATGTGGAAGGCTCAGCTGCTGCGCCATTTGATCAACCCTTCCATCTTCTGCTAAATCTAGCCGTTGGTGGAAATCTGCCTGGTGCACCTGATGACTCCGCGCTACCGTCACAACTCATAGTCGACTACGTAAGGGTGTACGAGTGCAACATCAATTCGACTACAGGCGTGGGATGCGATGGCTTCATGGATTACACGGATCCGTCGGTTATTCCTCCACCACCAGGGAACGTATTTCGGGCTGAGTACGACCTTTACGTCGATGCTGTCGGACCACTAACTTTTCCGCGGTCAGAAGACGTCGTAGGACTGTCGTTGGGAGTTTGGGATGCAGGCGGTGCCCTTGCGCTCAGTGAAATGACCTTAGAGTCACGCGGTACGGTGATCGACGTGAATACCAGCGGTGGAGGCAATTTCAACATCTTCCCGACTGACCTGCAAAGACTCACTTTGTTTGGGATGGGAAGTGCATCCGATGGCGCAAATTACGCAGGCGAACTGCAATTTGACCTCTATATATTCGCAGAGGAAACAGACGCAGAAAGTGCTATTCAGGTAAAACTCGATAGTGGATTCCCAGACTTGGGATTTGTTGAACTACCGATAGCCGATTTAGCTCACGACCAATGGTCAACCATTACGGTTCAGATCAGTGATATCGCTCATAATCCTGGTAGTTTCGGCGGTGGCCCGGTCAATCTTTCAGAAGTACTGAGCGTTTTCGTACTGGAAACTACTGGTCGTGCTCATCTACAGGTCGACAATATCAAGCTGACCTGTGCTCACGTAAATGCAGATGACTGCGGCATCAGGCCTCCAGTACCACCCCCGCCCCCTTCCACAGAGCCGTTCCCGGTTTTCATCGATTCGGTGGGTGAGGCTTGGGACCGAGGCGTCGGTGCTTCAGATTCCGGAACAGGTTGGACTGATTATTTTGAAGGTAATAACTCGAACAAAGTCCAATGGCAAGAGATGGCATCTGACGATGCAGCACGTGGACGAGTAATTGAAGTGAACTTTGGCGGCGGTTCCGAGTTTGGAGTCTGGTTCGTTCAAGCCTCTATGGGAGTCGATTTGGGATCGTACGCCACGGGCATGGTGAGCTTTGACATTAAAGTCGACGACTACGGTGCGAACGAGCAAGGTATGACTATGAAGGTCGATTGCTTCTTCCCTTGTACAAGTGGAGACCAACAAATTGGCAAGGTCGGAGACGGTGCATGGGAGACCGTTCAAATTCCCGTTTCGCGACTCCTGGGGGGTGGTCTCAATCTATCGTCAATCAATACCGGAATCGTAGTGTTCCCCACCAGTCAAACGAGTCCTCTCAGGTTTGAGATAGACAACATCCAATGGTTGTCTGGTGATCCACCTGAACCAACTATGGTTGGCGGCGGTGCTATCACGATCTATGACGAAAGCGTTGCTGAAGGCTGGTTCCTATGGGATTGCTGTGGCGGTGCGATATTTGCAGAGGTAGATGACGACGCAGACCACGGCAAAGTCGTCGAACTTGCGTTTGGTCCTGTAGGTACGGTTACAGGATTTCAAGCAAACGAAGGAGTCGATGTCAGTGGCATTCAATCGGGTTACCTGGAGTTTGAATTTAAAGAGGTTTCGCCACCTCCTGATGGTTCTCAATGGCGCTTAAAACTCGAAAGTAGCGGTGCCGCGACGTTCGTGGAAGTGTTACTAACTGACGCCGGTAATCCAATACCAAGTTCCGAGTGGCAAACGTACCGCTTTAGTCTGGATGAGACTCTTGCGGCGTTAGACAAATCAGACGTCAAGCTGGTAATGATCTTCCCAGATTGGGCAAATGCAGACGGCGCGGTTGGACGAATCGATAACGTGCGAATCGCACCTGAAAGTGCACCAATCGAACTCTATGGCAATGCACTTGCTGATGGATGGTACCTCTGGGATTGCTGTGGTGCGGCGACATTCGCCGAAGTGGATGATGATGACGAGCATGGCAAGGTGATTGAACTTTCATTCCTTGAAGGTTCCACCGTGACTGGTTTACAGGCCACCGCAGCAATGGATGCAAGCAGTGCGATGGGTGGGTCCTTGCAGTTCGACTTTAAGGAGGTGTCTCCACCGCCCGATGGCTCGCAATGGCGAGTAAAACTAGAAAGTAGTGGTGCAGCCACATTTGCTGAGGCAGTACTCACGGATGGTGGTAATCCTGCTCCAAATAGCGATTGGCAAAGTTATACCTTCGGATTCGACTCTGAGTTGCCGGGACTGGATCTCATGAATCTCTCATTAGTGTTGTTTTTCCCTGACTGGGGTAACGCCCAAGGGGCTGTGGCGCGCATAGACAACATTCGTCTAGTGCCAACTCAATAAAGGACGGGTTAAAGAATGAAAACAAATGAATATCTATTAACACTCTATCGAGCATTCCTCTGTTCGATTCTTGTATGTATGAGCGCTGCCTCGTTGGCACAAGAAGAAGACGAAGAAGAAACCACGGAGCAAGCCAGTGATGGCATTGAAGAAGTCATCGTCACGGTCGAGCGGCGTGAACAGAATCTCCAGGACTTGGGAGTCACTGCCTATAACTTCGGAGGCGATGATCTGAAGCAACAAGGCGTTCAGGACCTCACAGACTTGAGTGAATTGGCTCCTGGCCTTGAAATTGGGAACAAAGGTGGGAATGTTGAGGTTTGGATCCGAGGTGTAGGTTCATCGAACAACACTGAACTTGGTGACCCAGCCGCCGCGACTCATTTCGACGGTATTTATCTACCAAGAGCAGCAGGAATCGGATCTGCCTTTTTCGATATTGCCCGTGTGGAAGTCAATGTGGGACCGCAAGGAACACTACGTGGTCGAAATGCCACTGCTGGTTCTGTGAACATCATNCCCTGGCGACCTGGATTGAATCGAACTGAAATGGCGCTCGAAGTTGAAACCGGTGATTACGATGCGCGAGTCACTCGAGGAGTCGTGAATTTACCTCTCGGCAATGACATGGCTGTTCGATTCGCGGGCTATAAGACAGAACACTCTTCGTACTACAACGATGTCGGTCCCTTGGATCTAGAAGGACCAGAAGCAGCTGATAATCAAGGCTACCGATTCCAATTGCTCGGTGAATGGGATCGCTTGCAGGTTCTCTTTGCATACGACGACATACACGAACAAGGCACTGGCTGGACAGGTACGAACTACGCCAATCCACTGGGCAACGGCGTACGACCGGAAGACATTGACGATCCGAGAGATGTGTATGCTCGAGCGTTTACACCCAAGCTTGATACGACCCATTGGGGTGCAAAACTCCAAATCAACTATGAATTGAATTGGGGAACAGTAGAGTACCAAGTCAGCCGACGCGATCTTGTTTACAACTACGATGCAGCGACACCGCTGGCTCCTGATTGGCCTGGTGTAGCAAACGTATTACAACCTGTCGATGAGATCTATGACAATTGGTCACGATTCCAGTTTATCACTGACAGTGTGTCGGATATTCAAGAATTGCGACTGTTCGGAGATACTGGTGCGTGGAGCTGGACCACTGGACTCTTCTGGTTCACGGAAAATCAGTACACATTCCTAGGTTCAGTCGGTGATCGCGGCTTGTTCTTCCAAGGAGTGGAGTTCAATCAGCCAGATACGGATTCCAGTTCGACCTCTGCTTACGGCGACGTCACCTATCACTGGACAGAGGAGACGCGTCTTACCGCGGGCTTGAGGTTCACGGCTGACGAAAAAAGTCGGGAGGGAGTAAACGCACGCTATGCATTTGCGCTGGGTGGACGTAATTTCTCGTGTTGTGGCGGCGTGCGTCTTGGCACAGAGGGTTTCGAATTTGCCGCTAGAGATAGAACCATTTTCGACCCCGATACGGATGGAGATGGCACCGTTTCAGACGACGAGTATCTGGCTTTCTACTACGACGGCATTAAATCGTTTGGAGCTCGGGACAATGTTTTGGACATTTTTGCCAAAGGCACTTACGGTGGTGGGGCTGCTCAAGAAGATAAGGTGGCATGCTTCGATACTCAGAATCAAGACGATTTTTACTGTCCGCCGGATGGCCTATTCAGTTTCGTAGCCATCATCAATCCAAATTCCTCAATCACGCCTCAGTACGGTGAGATGGAGAACAATTTTCTGGACTGGCGATTCAGGATTGAGAACGATTGCAATGGCGCTCTCTGCTATGCGATGATTTCAACTGGCCATAAGTCAGGTGGATTCAATGACACCTTTACCGGCGAGACCGGTCTGCCTGTCGCACCTACGTACGATGAGGAACAGGTGGTTGTGTACGAAGCAGGTTGGAAGAACGATTTCAATCTGGGTGATACGCCGACTCGATTCAACGTCTCAGGCTTTTACTACGACTACGGCGACCAGGTATTCACGTCGTTGTTGTCGGTAGAGCAAGCACTGGATTTCAATGCCGGTGGAGTCACGCTCATAGATCCTACTGAAACCGGGTCTGGCTCACTGGTCGTTTCGTTCAGTTACAACGCTGCGGATTCGAGGATTTATGGCATGCAAATGGAAGGCGGCTTCCAGCTACCTTACAACATAAACTTCAATTGGACTGCTTTGTGGTTAGAAGCATTTATCCGTGAGTCAATGCCAATCCAAGATTTTCGCTTCCAGGCTGATGTCTCTCCTGAGGAAGCAATTTTTCGCTCCATTGATGACCGTCGATTACCTCATACGCCCAAGTTTCAATTGAATGGATCGATGTCCCAACTTATAGGCACCCCTTGGGGTGCGATTGATTATGTGGTTTCAGTTGGATGGCGCGACGATCAGTTTCGAACCATATTCAACAGCATAGATTACCTAAATCCAAATAACCCCAGATTACGTCTCAACGATAAAGTTGAAGGATTTGTTTCGGTAGATGCTGGTGTTGGCTATTCTCATCCAAGCGGACGCTTTCGTGTTGAAGGGTTCATCAGTAACTTGACCGGTGAAGTGCACGAAGCAGCACAGATCATCACTCAATTCGACAACACGCGGTTCTTCACGCGTCCTCGATTAGCAGGTATACGAGCTAGTATTCGGATCGGAGATCTGTAACGTTAATTTTGAGAACAGCAGATGAGGATTGTTCCTCGCACAAGTTGTCTTGTATTCGCGAGAAGAAATCCCTCCTGGATTGTTAATACTGAGTAAGAGATACGACATGGTTGACTATCAAAGATGGATTTGTGCGTTGACTGTCTTAGGTACTTGCCTCGCGATGGTGAGTGCAAGCGCACACGTCGAAGTTGTCAAAACAGAAGATGGTTATACCTTTGTAAAAGGAGGTGTGCCGTTTGTAGTTAAGGGTGCCGGAGCTAGCGGAATCGATCTCTCCACCGTAGTCAAGCGCGGCGGAAATTCGATTCGTACTTGGGGGATTGAGGAAGCGCAATCGACGCTGGACGAGGCTCAAAAGTATGGGCTTACCGTACTCATGGGATTGCCTGTTGCCCCACCAAGATTTGGATTTGACTATGACAATCCTGAAGAAGTCGAGGTACAGCGACAAGCCATTCGAGAGGCGGTTACCAAATATAAAGCTCATCCTGCTCTATTAGGTTGGATACTTGGGAATGAACTAGATATGCAGGCACCTGATCATAAAGCCTATGACGAGGTCAATGAGCTTGCCAAGATCGTGAACGAGATTGATCCAAATCACCCGACCACAACGACCATTGCTACGTTCGAGAAAGATATCATCCTAGATATCCGAAAACGCACACCAGACCTAGATTTCATCAGTTTGCAGGCTTACGGTGCATTGGCTCTAATGCCAAAAGCCATCTCATACTTGAAGGATGCTCCGTTCATGATTACTGAATGGGGTCCTCTCGGACACTGGGAAGTTGGCAAAACTCGTTGGGGCGCACCGATAGAACAAACCAGTACCGAAAAGGGTCGGCACTATGTCGCCAGCTATCGCAATTGGATACAACCTTTCCTGGGTCCAGCACTAGGCTCCTACGCATTCCTTTGGGGACAAAAGCAAGAAAGGACCAGCACATGGTTCAGTCTATTTACCAAAGATGGAGAGGCAACCGCGGCCGTAGATGCACTTGAGTTTGTGTGGACCAATCGTATTCCGGCTAACCAAGCACCTTTAATAGAGTCAATAGTGCTCGCTCGCCGTACCGCAGACAAGAGCATTCGCCTTGCGTCGGGGAACAAGTACACCGCGAAGGTTAATGCCATGGATCCGGATGGGGATGAACTGGAGTATCAATGGCAAATCAAGCCGGAAAGTACGGAGACGGTTATTGGTGGTGACTACGAAGAAGACATCAGTGACCTTGATGGACTATTCATCGACGATGCGACGTCAGAGAGTGTTTCGTTTAATGCGCCGGGAACAGCAGGT
>JGIcombinedJ30088_10001842_pt1 | contig 20927 bp, 24 predicted proteins | sample PinacodermPK_FD_30088 | JGI IMG/M metagenome (IMG submission 30088)
GCGAGCCGAGGCAGTCGGCGATCCTCTGCTGCTCATTAGGCGGCGGGAAACCAACTGAGATGAGTGAGAACGCCTCATACTTCAGGTTTAAAGTGTCTTTGACTAAGCCTTGAGAGTATTTTCGGAATTGCTCTATCAAAAATCTAGTTTTGTAACTGCTCAGGCCCCGCTGTCGCGGATTATTCGTTAATTTCGTAGCGCTTCACGCTTTCCCGGGCGCGGTCCGTGCCTGATGCAGCGCGATCATTGCGGCGGCATCTCCGGCGAGCGCGATCTGGATGGCGACGAGTGGATTGTAGCCGATGCCAATCACCAAGATTACCGGCCCTTTGTCACGCCGGACATGCCCATCGAAATTTCTCGCAACATCAAAGCCCCCCTTTTTGCAGCAGGATGGAAGAATAGTGCGCTGAAATGCGGGTCGTGGCATTCCCAGTTTCTCCTGCAAAATGCATGGACCCCAAGCTGGACAAGCTGGGGGCAAGATCCCTTGCAACACTATGATTGCAAAACCCGGGAAATCTCGGGGCCCAGACCACTGAAGACAACCGACCGGAACCCTTCCTGCCGCAATCTCCCGATCGCCACAGATTTCTGGTGGCCAAACGTTTCATTGATCCTGCACGTGGACACCACGAAGAACTCCCACTGCGACAGGTCCAGAGGATTGTATGCCGCCTGATCGTCCATGTTCTCGAGGCAGAAGACATAGCAATCGGCCCAGCGTTTCGGCTCTTCCGATCGCTTCCAGTCCGACAATTTGCTGCTCCACGCCAATGTCTTTTCCTTGATGTCGAATCTCGGGCTTGTCAATCTTAGTTTTCTGCCTCGCACTGGTTGCAAATACGCCGAGGCCTTGACCTCAATTTTCCCGCCATCCTCCAGGACAATGTCCACATACTCCCAGTCTTGTGCCGGTTCATTGTCACGACCGAGTGCGCACCGGACATAATATTCCGCCAACGAGGCGCGTGTCGTGGGGCTCTTCCAGTCTGACAAGACCCAACGCCGGAATTCATCCATAGATCGATTGAGACCCACAAATTCGTCTTGGCTCAAGTTCATCACCCAATTCCACAGACTGTTTCCGCCATTTCTTCGAGGCAGGACATTCCGTCAAATCCACGCCAACATCCTTGCATGGGTTCTGTCATGCAAGCAGCGACTTTGAAAGCAGCGTAGCCAAATTCATCGCCTGGCTTTGCATCCGCACGGGTTTGAATTTAGCATCAAACGCTCGTTTCATATTTTGAGTCCATGGACAACTCCGGCACCAACCGCGACCACAAAGTCCCAGACGCCCTATGGGCCGTTCTCTCGGGCCACCGGTGGCATTCCACCTCCTTGGACGGCCTGCAAGGCATCGTGGAATCTGGTGCCATTGAAATTCGCCCAGGTTACAACGGATTTTGCAAGTCCCTCGGTGCTGTCAGCTTGTTCGACTTCGGCCCGTCCGCCATCGACATAGATTCCTTAGGTCACTGGACACAGTGGTGCGGCTGGAAGCAAGCGTCTTTGGCCAGGAAGAACGGCATTCCTCGAAAGCGGGTCGGCGTATGGCTGCGGCTGCGAGACGACTACAGCGACGACCGGCTGATCGACGCCGCTGCTCTGTACAGAATCCGGGAGAAGAAGGCGCATATGCTCACCGTCATTCCAGGCGTGGAAGGCGGTCACCGTGAGCCGCTCATAGTCGCACAACTTGACCAGATCGTCGTGATTCCCGCATTGCGACTATGCGAGTTCCGGGTCTGCTGGGATGCGATGCCTTCAGCCGCAGCCATCGAAGAAGTGTCGGGCTACATCGAAAACCTGCCGGCAGAGCCGCTGTCCGCGTCCGAACGCAGGTTTTCGGGCGCGGGTTGACGTCAGGCGCTTCTCAAGTGCGCACAAATTCACACACGGCGCGAGGAGGGCCTAGACATCGCAAACGACATCTACTCGGAATTCCTGAGGACCTTCGAGATCATTGACGAGAAATTAGATTTCTCCCCAGACCCGGACACCACCGATGAGTTGCTGGAAGCGCTTGTCCAAGCAGCCACGGCGAAGTGCGTGGAATTCAACATAGCCGCGAATCTCAACCCAACGAGAGACGCGCCTGCGATAATGCTGATGAGCACGCTGCGAGGCATCACGGAGGATCTGATATGGTTGACCTACCTATGTCAACTCAGGGACGGCCTCGGAAAGAAGTTAATTCCGTTGCTAATCCAAGAGAACATGGCCAAAGGAATCGATGTCCAAAGAAAGTTCTTCGAGACAAACAATCCACTGCAACCTGTGTTCGGCAGTGGGTCGACCGCCAGTGATTCAAGGATGCGTACTGAACAAGCGAAGAAAGACGTCAAAGCTTTCTGGGTCGCCGCAGGGCGAAGCGGCGCGCCCTCAGTAAGGGAGATGGCCGCAGCGGTGGGGCTGGATTCGACGTATGAGTTCATTTACTTCGCAACATCAAATTTCGTCCACTTCAACCCCGGTGCCCTCCTTCGAATGGGCTGGGGTGAAACGACCGGACCATTTACGTTTTCGATTGAGAACATCAATGGCTACTATCGCAACTTCGCCAGCTTCTACGGTGCAATACTCTTCGTGGGCTTCAATGCGTCGTTTGGGCAAGAGTACTTTACTGCGGAAGTGGGGAGCGAAGTGAAACGACTGATCGGACTCGTTAGGAAGATCTACCGATGGCCCGAGGTCATCACCTTCGAAGAGATGAATATGCCACCGCCAATGTACGTCATGACACACGCGCTTCGAGAGTTCATGATGAGCGAGCAAGGATCCTCGATAGCCTATGCAGAAATCCTCATGGAAGTTCAAGGTCTGGGCAGAATGTCGTCTGCCTGATGATGCGGGCTTTTGGCGGCTCTGTTGCAAGAATTCGCTGGAGTTGCCGGGTGCGTGGTCTGGTTCCGTCTTTCTTCAAAATCCTTGCTGGATCGCGATTTGTTCAAGCTCCGCTCCATGTAGCGACATCAACTCGCTCAACATATCTGGCCTGACCCCGAAGGCACGTTCGACAAGGCGCACTTCGCCCCTGATGCCGGGCTGAAGCTGGAAGGCCTTGGCCTGCTTCTTCCGAAGGGCGCGCATGACCTCGAAGCCTTTGATCGTGGCGTAGGCGGTCTTCATTGACTTGAAGCCAAGGGTCGGCTTGATCAGGTGCTAGAGCTTGCCGTGATCGGCCTCGACGACGTTGTTGAGCTCGACGGATTTGAATTCAAGCAAACAGCGTATGCGCTGGACCGCGGCTCGAGAAAGGCGGCGCTGGCGCGCTTCCTGACGCAAGCTGCAGGGGAGGCGGTTGAGGAGGACCAGCCGGAGCGGCGTCTGGCTGCCTAACGTGACCGGCTTCCGGTGAATGGAGGTCCTTGGGCTGCAACGCGCCTGCCTCGATGAAAGGGAAGGTGCCTTCCGCTTTCCGGATACCAAGAGCCGCGCGCAAGCAGATCATCGCCACGACGCCCGATGATCAGCTCGATCTGTTTCACACCGCCCCCAATCGCTTCGGCACGCCTATCGGCAATGTCGAGCAGGTCATTTGGATCTGGCGGGTGCCAGTTCGCTACAGCAAGAACAGGGAGATAGGCATTGACGCTTGACGTATAGCGTCTATGCCTATACGATAGGGAACTACATGATCCTGAGCTATCGAGACAAGAAGACGGAGCAGTTCGCGAAGGGCGAGTTCGTCAAAGCCTTTCGGGGTCTTGAAGATCAGGCCGCCCGGCGGCTGTCGATTCTGAACGCGGCGCTTTCGCTCGATACGTTGCGCGCCCTGCCGGGAAACCGGCTGGAAGCGCTCAAAGGAGATCGTACCGGACAGTATTCCATTCGCATCAACCAGCAATGGCGCATCTGCTTCGAGTGGCCGGACGGTCAAACCGGGCCGGGCAATGTTGAAATCGTGGACTATCACTGAGGAAAGGAGATCAGGCCATGTTCATGAGAGCTGTTCATCCCGGCGAAGTCCTGAAGGACGAGCTGGAAGAACTGAATGTGACGCCGACTGAGTTTGCACGCCAGATCGACGTGCCGCCGAACCGCGTCAGCCAGATCATCGCGGGCAAGCGCGCCGTGACCGGTGGCACCGCGTTGCGCTTCGGGCACTGGTTCGGCACCGATCCGCAGTTCTGGCTCAATCTGCAAGGCGCCTATGAAATCCGCATCGCCGAGGAAAAGGCAGGTCGGGAGATCGCACGGCTGCCGGTGCGGGCCAGAACAACGCGGTCCGACGCGTCAGGCATCGCGTAGAGACCGAACCCGTGCGAATCACTCGGCTCCACATTCAGAATTTCCGATCCGTCAAGGACCTCACCGTCGATCTTGGCGAGACAACCGTCTTGATCGGGCAAAACAACGCCGGGAAAACTGCAATCATTGACGCTGTGCGTATTGTGCTCACGAGGCGATGGGGGCAGCGCGGAACGGGGTTTACTGAAAACGACGTTCATCGCCCTGACCCCGATTGCGATCCGCGCATACAGCCTCCCGTCACGATCACGCTGACGATGGAGGAAAACGAGCCTAACGAATGGGATGCCGACATGGTCGCCGCCCTTACCGATATCATCACTATCCATGTTGACGGCGTCCGCAACGCTCTGACGTTGCGCGTCACTTGCGCCTGGGACCCCGACAAGGAGGTATTCGATCCCGCCTGGCAGTTTCTGGATTCCGCTGGCGAGCCTCTGCCAGAGCGACGGCGATCTATTAATCTCACCGACTTCTTCGGCTACATGCCGATCTTCTGGCTTGGAGCCTTGCGCGACGCCGCCGACGAGTTCACCCCGCGCTCCGGCCACTGGGGCCGACTGCTCCGCAGCGTCCGTATTCCACCGGAACTGGAGGCCGAAGCCCTTAAAACCCTCGCTGATCTCGATGCCAAGATCATCGCCGCCGATCCGCGATTGACCGAAATCGCCACCATGATTGGCGAGGCTACACGCGTGGCGGTCGGCGAAGGCTCCGGCTCGGCGCGTCTCAACACCCTGCCGCTCGCTATCGAGGAAATGCTTCAGCGCACCGGCATTGTCATGCGCAATGAGGATCTGAGGCCCTGGCTTCCGCTCGGTCACCACGGTCAAGGACTCCAGAGTCTGGCGGTCATCTTCCTGTTTCAGGCTGCCGTTCTGCAACAGCTTGTGGAAGAGGAACGGCCCGGCATTGAAGCTGTCTTCGCGATCGAGGAACCTGAAGCCCATCTTCACCCGCAGGCGGCGCGGACTCTTTGGAATCGGACGCAGGCGCTGTCCGGGCAAAAGCTCATGACAACGCACTCGCCGTATTTTGTGCAGCATGTTCCGCTTCGCGATCTTCGGCTGGTGCGTCTTCGCGGTGGCCAAACCGAAGTCAGTGCGCTCCCCGGCATGGTGATTTCTGATTTGCCCCGGAACGCATCGCTGGACGGGTTTCTGCAGGGCAGAGGCAGTCGTGTATTTCAACGTGTCCCGACGACCGACCGTCTTGCCGCCCGGTCCTGGTTCGATCAGACAATGGCCGACGCGCTGGCCCATTGCTATCGCAATGATCCCGACCCGGCAGCGCGGCAGGAGGAGATCGTGGTGCTTCGGCACAGTTGCCGCGTTCTTCCAACCGTGGAGGATGAGAATGAGCTGGGATTCCACGGCCGTCGCGTCCGTGGCGAGATATTCTTCGCACGCCGCTGGATTTTGGTGGAGGGCGTGACCGAGTATCTGCTGGTCCATGCACTTGGCAACGCCCTCAACCTTCCGCTCGATATGCACGGGATCGCCGTTATTGACTTTCAGCAGAGCGGCAGCGCGGGAATTTATCCGGCGCTTGCAGAAGCGTTCGGCATCCCCTGGCACATGATTACGGATGGCGATCAGGAAGCCGCCAAGTTTCGCCAGCAGATACTGGATCGAGGCTTCACGGAAGACGACCTCACCGGCAAATTTACAACATTGTCGGAGGATCACGATCTTGAAGATCAATTGCTCGCTGACGGCCACGAAAGGCTTCTGCGCAAGATCATGGGCACGGTCGGAGGACAGACTGCTCTTACCTGCCCGTTCGACGAGTTCAAGAGGCGCCTGAAAAACAAGAAGACCAGATACATGGGCGCCTTGTCGCTGCGCGTCGCGGCAGACAAAGAACTTGCCGTGAAGATGCCTGCGCCGTTCGTTGAGCTCATCAAGTCATTGGGTGGCGCCGCATGACAGAACCGCTTCAGGCAGCCCTCGACAGACTGAGCCCAACGCAGCGCAAGGCCGCGGACTGGCAGGACAGCGCAGCGCTCGTGCTGGCGGGACCGGGAGTTGGAAAGACAACCGTGCTTACAACGCGCATCGCTCGGATATTGAACGACAGCCGGAACAAGAATTTCCGCATGCTCGCCCTGACGTTCACGACGAAGGCAGGCGACGAGATGCGTGAGCGTGTCGAAGCCCTCGTGCCCGGCCTGACCGATCGAACGTTCATCGGCACTTTCCATAGCTTTTGTGCGCAGATTTTACGCCAACACGGATCCCATATCGGAATCAAGCCCGACTTCGGAATTTACGATCAGGATGACGACCGCCGGGAGCTGTTGCGTGAAGCACTCGTGGCTGCCGCCGATGAAGGGGCGGACGTAACACCTGACGGGGTTCGGTGGCTGCTTGCCATCGACCAACTACGCAGCAGTCTTGTCAGCGCTGAAAAGACGGCGCGGCATTTCCGCGATCCGGCGGCCGGCGAGCGCGCCGCGCGTGTTTACGCAATCTATGAGGCCGCGTTGCGCGCCAACAATTCCCTAGATTTCAACGGCATGATTCTAGACGCATGCCGGCTAGCCCATCAGGTTCCGGCTGTGGCCGCCAGGACGCGGCAGTCTTACCCGTACTGGCTTATCGACGAATTCCAAGACACGACGCCCGCCCAATACCGGCTGGTGCGCTTCTTTGCGGGCGACGATTTCAAGAATGTCTTTGCCGTAGCCGACGATGACCAGATCATCTACCAATGGGCAGGGGCTAGCTATCGGCAAATTCAACAGTTCCGCGAACATTTCTCGCCGGACTTGATCCAGTTGGTCGAAAATCGGCGCTGCCCTCCTGCCATCGTGCAGGCCGCCAACAATCTCATCGGCCATAACTCCGACAGGACACCTGGCAAGGAGCCGCTTGTCGCGACACTTCCCGGGGAAGGTCCTGCCATATTGCTGCGGACCTTCGGGACGGACGCAGAGGAAGCCGATGGCATTGCCGATGATATTGCCGGAATCGCCACCGCCGAACGAGGCGAGGTTGCAGTTCTCGGCAGGACAAGAGCCATTCTCCAGCCGGTGCTGGATGCCCTGAGGGCGCGGGGCGTTACCGCCTCGATCGCGGTACGGCGCGACCGATTTATCTCCCCGCAATTTACCTGGCTTCAGAGCTGCCTCGACCTGTCCCTTCGTCCCGGCGACCGACAAGTCTTCACAGTGCTCGCAGCGGCAGCAAACCGCATAGCCGGCTTGCAGCTCGACACGGCACTTTTGCTCGCCGAGGCGGCATCCACCGGGACCAGTTACCTGGAGCACTGGGCTTTGGCTGCCGAAGCGAGCAAAAACGAGATCGCCATGAACTTGTCCGCGATAGCTCTCCGGCTGGTGCAATCCCGGTCAAGCTGGCAGCAAATTGTCACGGAGGCGATCACCTTCCTGATGACGACCGCGGAAGCGCACGAAGGCGTCATCAGCGACGCAGCAGAAGACAAGGCCGCGTGGGAAACAGCGCACAGGGCCATCAGGGCCGAGAAGGGCGCGCCGCCCGATCTTGATGAGCTTCTCCAAGGCATGAAGCTGCGGCCGAAGGAGCCGCCTCCCGACCCAGCTGCCGTCCGGCTTCTCACGATTCACGCGGCAAAGGGTCTGGAATTCGATCGTGTCTGGCTCATCGGCATGGCGGAGTCTGTACTGCCGTCCTGGCAAAGCCTCAAGTATAAGGCAGCGCCGTCGGAGCTTGAAGAAGAACGGCGCAATTGTTTCGTCGGCATCACGCGCACGAAGAAGCAGCTCGTTTTATCACGGGCAGAGCAATACCAAGGCTACCGGAAAGCATCTTCGCGCTTTCTGGAAGAGATGGGGCTCAATGAACAGCAAGAGGGCCCTAACGCAACATAGGTACCGATTCCGCCATAAGAGTCCTATGTTCCGGGTTTCTTGATTCCGTACTTTTTTGTCCAGTATGACAAGTTGCCGGACGTTTTGTTGTAGCGCTTCGCGACGAACTGCTGCGTTTCGCCCCTGGCATGGCGGCATGTGATTCTGCCTGGCGAGCACGATCTCACAAAGGACAAGCTGCAGGACAACTCCCGGCGTCCTGCTTCCTAAATCTGCCCCCCGTATCATCCCCGAAGATCGGGGGCCGCCAGATCGACAATGCGTCAACTATTTCAAGACGAAGTGGAATTCCCTATGGCGGAATCGGTACCTATGTTGGGTTAGGGCCATTGTCGCGCTATACGTGATGGACGGCCCGGCGACGTCACGGCGCGGGACTAGTGGCCGGGACATCGTCTGCAGCCCGTGTTTGCCTGTCGAGTGCGGGTAAGTGCGCCCGGGCGGGCCGCTGCTGGAACCGCCGTGCCCGCTCGAAGTAAGGGCGAACGGCGATCGCGCGGAGCATTCCGGGTTTCGGTCCAGGCTCGGCGTTGCTGCAAGGGAAGCGTCGGGACGGGGCGGGAGCCCGAGGCGTTGGGCGGACATGCGAGCCTGTGCTGTTTCTCGGTTCATGTCAGCAGGCAAAAGACGAACATTCTCGACTTGGTCCGACCGCCTCTCCCGCTTTCTTCCTTTCAAGGCAGACACTCTCAAGCAGCGCATTCTCGTCACATTGTTCCGACGTGATGCAGCCGGATCAATTCGGGAAATCCGTTCTGGCATGAAGTGAGATACAACAGCCTGACGAACGAGGCACCCGGTCGGCGTGCTGCGCAGGGCGGCATCCGGCCGATGCGGAAGCTTGTCGGGTGCCGCGCGGAAGCGGCGCGGCTTGCGAGTGCCTGCGCGCTGCCTGCGGCAAGGGCCGGCCGATCCTCGGCGCGCCGGATTGAGCGCGGGCTGAAGAAGCGTCGGTCTAGCCGGTACGCCAACGAACGGGCTCGCGGACCGCGCCGCCGGAATGAACGCGGAGGCGGTCCGGATTTCGGTCAGCCGGCCGTGTCGGGCCTGCGCACGTCCGCCGTCGCTCTCCTGAGGTCCCGGACGATGCGGCTGATCTTGCGGGCATAGGCGTTGCCGGCCGGGGTGAGCCTCACGCCGTTGGTTCGCCTGAGGAACAGCTCGGTTCCGAGAAAACGTTCGAGCAGGCGCACGTGCCGGCTGACGGCGTCGGGCGAGACCTGCAGTTCGGCCGCCGCATGGAGGAAACTCTCGTGCCTTCCCGCCGCCTCGAATGCCTGGAGCGAGTTCAGAGGTGGAAGCGGCTCGTTGTACATGGGCATTGGGCGTCGGCATAGACTTAAGTAAGTTGATGGACACTAGAATTGTTGCAGGCCATGGTCAATCGCTGCCTGCGTCGACCGGATTCCGGGGCGTCCCGACCGGCGGCAGCCTGGATGCCGCGACCGGAGAGATGGACCCGTGCCTCCCGAGGGGGGACGGCCGTCCCGCCAGCCTCGAGACGACTGGAAGCGAGATCCCGCTTCGCGGCCCGGCGCCGGTTGGCGCATTTCGGTCGCAAGACCTTGGGCGCGACCGGGTGCGGCGCGAGCCCGGCGCAGACGACAAGCTTCGACGCGCTTCAGGCGTTCGGCGACTTGAGTTCCGTGCATTGCTGAAGGAGCCACTCCTTCAGCCGGACGAGGGTCCCGTCGTTCGCCGACGAAGCGTTCATGACCAGGTGATAGGATTTCCCGGGATCGACCGAGAGGTGCGCAATGGGGACGAGCTTTCCCGCCGCCAGCTCGCTGGCGATCATCTCGCCATGGCCGACCGCCATGCCCATGCCGTCGACCGCTGCCCGGATGACGCCGTTGTAGAGCGCGAAGCGCATGTCGGCGGCAAGCTCGCCCGCGGTCGCGCCGACGGCGCGCGCCCAGTCGGGCCAGTCGTCGTCCCAATGGATGTCGTGCAGCAGCGGCTGTCCGATGACTTCCCCAACGTCAGGGCGGGCCGACAGAGTCTTGCGGAACTGCGGGCTGCAGACGGGAAAGACCTCCTCCCCGAACAGCCGCGTGACGCTGCAGCCAGGATGCCGTCCGTTCGAGTACAGGATCCACGCATCCACGTCCTCCCGGTCGACCTCGCGCTCGTTGTTATGCGCCTGGATTCGCAGCTCGGCCCTGCCGAACGTCTTCCTGAACGACGGGATGCGGCGGTAGAGCCAGCGTTCCGCGAAGATCGGGAGCGTGGAGATCACGATCGTGCGGCCGCGCGACGGCTTGCGGACGCGTTCCGTCGCGGCCCCCAGCTCTTTCAGGATGCTCGTGACCTTCCCGGCATATTCCCGTCCGGCCGAAGTAAGCGCGACCCCGTTGCTTCGCCTCACGAAGAGCTCGGTGCCGAGATGGCCCTCGAGCAGGCGCACGTACCGGCTGATGGAGCCCGGCGAGACGCCCTGTTCGGTCGCGGCGTCCGGCTGCCTCGAAGGCCCTGAGCGAGTTCATAGGGGGCAACGGTCTGGTCTTCATCGGTCCCGAACTTCCGTGTAAGGCTCAACAATGCTGACTCAGGCTAGAGGCAACGCGGCTTGCAGTCAATCGTGGTCCGGGACGGCGCCATGCGAAAGTGCGGGTGTGGCACTGCGGCAGACGCCGACCGTGCCGCATGGGCAGGCCGCGGCCCGAGAGGGGCGTCGTCGCTGCGGTCCGGGGTCATGGCTCAACAATGCTGATCCACATCACGAAAATTGATTGTTGCGACGGGCTGCCGATCCAGCGAATCATTTCCTGCCCGACGGATGCGCGGGCAACGACATTCCCGGAGCGCTCCGGCGAGAGGTGATCAGGGACGGCGCCACGTCTCGCCGGATTCATCCCCAGGAAGAGGCAGCCGCTGCCGGGAACCAAAAAACTCTGGGAGGGCTATGTGCTGCTATCAATGTTCGTCCAACATTCCAGAGTTTTGCGAAAGTACGAGCAATATGCGTCAACTGCGTCTGGATGAAAGGCCGCTGACACCCGCTCGACCTCACTCAAAACGAGCCTTCGACGACGAAATTGATTTCCTAGGGTGCAAATTCAATATGACGACATGACTACAGTTCCAGGATTCGCGCGGTCAGTGGCTGGAGTGCCTCGGGCGGGTCGACGTTAGCTGCGACTACTTCTTAAGTACGCTCGAAACGTCCCGATTTGATTACGTCCCGAGTGGCCGTATGCCGCTTTCAAGTGGAAAGGGCATTCGCAATAATTCCCGCTCCGTTGCAAATTTCGGATGCCCCGAGTTTTTCGCCTCCCCGGGGGCTGTAAACGTATCCAAATGGTGCGACTCATTCCGACTCACTGCGAAATCCCCGAAAACCTGCAAAAATTGTCGTCAGCAGAGATTCGCACTCCGCTCGATAGGCTCGAAAAGGATGAGTTGTGGCGAGTATCGTCATTTGATAATCTTAGCAGACAATCGCTGCAGGCGAATGAATGCCTGCGAAAAATAGCCGAAATCGTTCTAGTTTTGGAGGAGACCATGAAAAATTGTAAATCAGAGGGCAATTTAGTCAACGGTTTGACGCGAAGGGAAGCCGCCAAGGCAATTGGCGCAGGTGCGCTCGTCGGAGGAGCCCCTCTGGCGGCGCCAACTCTACTTCCGCTGAAGGCTTTCGCTCAGGAAAACGCGGTCAACGTTTTGGCCTTTGGCGGCTACGAGGAGCCGGGCATGCTCGACGGCTTTGAGAGCGGCACCGGGATCAAGGTCAACCTAAAGATTCACGACGGTTCGGACGAGGAGATGGTTGCTCTCGTCGAATCTTCGCCTGCCGGCACATTCGACATTATCACGCCCACGAGCGCATACGTTCCTCGCGCCGCGCGTTCGGGGCTGCTGCTTGAACTCAATCCCGGCGACTATCCGCTTGACGATTACTTCGACGTCATTGCAAACTGGCCGCCTTGCTTCATCGACGGCAAGATGTATGGCTTGATCAACCGGTTCGGCTATTACGGAATAACCTACAATCACAATAAATATTCCGAGAGCGACGTTTCCAGCTATGCGGCGCTTTGGGAAGAGTCTGCAAAGGGCCGCGTTGCGCTTTTCGACTGGTTCCTGCCGAATATGGGCTGCCTTTCGAAATTCAATGGCAATCCGATGCCCTACGATTTGGATGCCGGCGCCTTCGCGGCTCTCGTCGAGCGACTGAACGGCCTCCGGCCACAGGTCGGGCTAGTCGGCAATACGTCGCAAGTAATCCAGGCGATGGCTGGCGGAAGCTACGATTTGGCGATCGCAGGCGAATGGGTGCAGGCTGGCATGTACGACGACGGCCTGCCGTTTAAAGCGGTTGTGCCCGCCGAGGGCGGAGTGACCTGGGACCAGGCCGTCTGCATCGCAGCGAACTCGCCGCGTGTCGGCAATGCGGTAAAATTCGTTCAGTTTGTCGCCGGTCCCGAATTCCAGTCGAGACTTGCTGTGGCAAAAACCTACTACAGCATGGTTCCCAATAAAAACGCTGCGCTACTGCTGCCCGACGACAAGCGTGAACTGCTCAATCTTGTCGATCTCGACCGTTTCGACGAAGTGTTCATGGCCAACCTGTCGCCGCGAAAGGATCCCGGTAACAGGCAGGAATGGCTGGATGCATGGGAGAATTTTAAAAATCTCTGATCGCAAGTCCGACCGGCGCGATCGAACATGGTCGCTTCCGTCTTGAGCATGGAGCCTGCGATATGCAGGCAAAAAATGTTTGGCCGCGCCGGCGACTTTCTGGAGTGACTCGCTGAATTGACCGAACGATTGCCGCCTACCGAGATCCCGCGTTGAGAAGGATCTGATCGCATTGGGAGGCGGCTGGCGACGGCAGGACCGTGCATCCCCCGGGCTCCGCGTCGGCGGCAAGTTCGTACGAAATTTCTTGGCGCGGTATCCCGCCTCGCTGTCCGGGGTGCGGCAGTAGCCAACTCGCTTGTGCGTGAATGGAAGGGCGGAAACTGCGAAAACTGAAGCGCCGGATTCCCCGGAATCGAGTCGGTGTAGGAGCGTCGAGCATGCCAATCTTAGATCTGGCGCAAACAATGGAACCCCATTGGCTGTGGGAGAGCTATCCGTTTGTTTCCCAGTCGTACTATCGAGACGACGAGTTTCTGGAATTCGGATACCATTGGCGCGGATCCGGTTTCAGCTTTGTATCGTCGCCAGGCTGGAAGACGCTTGGCGGCGGGCTTATCGGCTCGTACCGGTTAAGCGATTTCGCCGGCATCGCGAATGTAGTCGACGCGCCGCCATCGTCGCCGGCGGGCGCGCCGGATTTCAAGCAACTGCTTTTGAATCTTCCTCGGCGCGACATTCTGTTGATTAGGACCGGGCATTCCGATTCCATCAGCAATCGTCGACCCGAATACTGGCTACGCGCTCCGGTTTTCCTTCCGGAGTGCGCCGCGGCGATAGCCGAGGCCGGCTATCGACACGTAGCAATCGACTTTTCCTGCGACGACATTCCCGCGTTCCGTCCGAACGGCGAGGGCGGATACAGAAATCCGAACGGCGGCTTCCGCTCTGAAATTCACGCGCGAGGCATTCTTCTAACGGAAAACTGCTTGAATCTCGCCGCCCTGGATCAGCCGGAAATCTTCTTCGCGGCTCTTCCGTACTCCATCCCGAATAGCGCGACCGCTCCCTGCCGACCGATCGCGCTGACGCGCTGGCCAAGTGAAGCTCCGAGACTGATCGACGTTTCAACGCCGATATTCAACCATTGGCGCTGGAAATTCGACGTGCGTCAGGGCCGAAGCCTTAAGAATGGCGATGGAGCGGACGAGATTCATTTTCTGATCACGGGACACGGGTTTACGCACTGCGACGCGCCTTGCCATATGCGAAAGGCCGCGGCGACGATCCAGCAGCTTCCGAACGAAGGTCTCGACAGGTTCATTCGCGAAGCGGTCATCGTCGACTTTTCCGACCTTCAATTGCCGTTCCCGATAACGCGCGAATTGCTGGCGCGCAGGCTGGGCGACCGCTACCGGCCGGGCGACATCATCGTGCTGCGCAGCGACCTTACGAACAAGTTGGGCTATGAAAGCACGGAGTGGCACCTGAAGGCCCCCAATCTTGAGCGCGAGGCGGCCGAGTTCATTGCGGAGCTGGAGCCGTCGGCGGTCAGCCTCGACTTTCCGCAGGATTTTATCGCGCGCGAAATGCCGACTAGGCATGTATNCAATCACGAATTCGTGGCGCACCATGCTATTTTTGCNGCAGGCATCCCGTTTGTCGAAGACCTGAAGAATCTGGGCGACGTACGCGTCGAAAGACCGATGCTATTGGCGGTTCCCNTGCGGACGAGCTGCTCCGACGGCGCGCCGATGCGAGCGGTCATGGTCGAATGGTAGACGCAATCGATTCAAGCGGCGCATCGGCCGGAAAGCCGCCGGTCGCAAATCTATGGCAAGGGATCCTGCCCGCGCTGCTTCTGATGGGGGCGTTCTTCATAGTTCCAATCGGGTATATGGTCGGCCTGAGCTTCGCCGCTCCCGGCAGCGACGGCCCGACGCTTGCGAATTACGAAAATTTTTTTGCTAACGAAAGGTTCACGGACGCCCTTGGGCGCAGTCTGCTGATGGCCGGCTCGGCGGTGGCGGTGGCATCGGCGATCGCCTATCCGCTGGCGTACTTCCTTACTTTTGCCGTTTCGAGGAAGCGGAGGCTGGCGTTGCTGTTTTTGCTCATCGCGCCGTTCTGGACGAGCTTCACGATACGAGCGTTTTCATGGCAGCTTGTCCTCTCGGATAGCGGCGTAGTCGCGTACTGGCTCGGGAAAGCGCTGGGAGGGCCGGTTTCCCTGGGGATTCTGTATACCATGGCCGCATCCGTNTTCGGACTGGCTCTGTTCGGCGTGATGCTGATCACGCTGATGCTTTTTAGCGTCATGGCCACGATCGACGAGCGTCTTCTGGAAGCGAACCGGGATTTGGGCGGAGGCGAATTGAGAGGATTCTTCGAGGTCGTGCTGCCATTGAGTCTGCCCGGCTGGGTNGTCGGCGCCGTTCTCACATTCATAATCTGCGTCGGCGACTACGCGGTTCCAACTTTGCTCGGCGGCGGGTTCAAGCCGGTTCTGGCGCAATTGATGCTAAGTACGCTGAAGGGGACGTACGATCTATCCATGGCCGCTACTTTCGCAGTCATCCTAGTGCTAGTGGTTCTGATCGCCGCATTTCCGCTGTCCTTGCTCCGCAATCAGACGAGGCTGCTGCAGTGAAGCTATCATGATCGCCGGTTCGGGAGTCGCAACTCGCGGAGCGCTGGGAATTTTATTCGCGACGGTTGCGGCGGTAATCTATCTTCCAATCATCGTAATGATCGTTTTTTCGTTCAATAGCGGCCGATACCAGGTCATGCCGTTTCGCGAATTCACGTTTGGCTGGTATCGCCGGACTTTTCAGGATGTCCAGTATCCGGAAGGCTTTGCGAATAGCGTTGCGATCGCATCCGCAGTCAGCGTCACTGCGACCGCTATAGCGTTCATCTGCGCGTATTCGCTGGTAAATTCGAAATTTCCGGGAAAGACGGTGGTTGCCCTTTTCGTGCTTGCGCCACTGGCGGTGCCGCTGATTCTGATTGGCATTAGCCTGCGGATTTACTTCGTTTCCATCGGCTTCGAGCCGTCTCTCGCCCTCGTATACGTCGGGCAGGTTCTGTACGTAATGCCGCTCGCGGTGCTGAACATCCGGAACAGAATAGCGCAAATCCCAAAAAGCCAGGAAGAAGCGGCCTGGGCTCTTGGAGCCTCGCGAATTAGGTCGATCATCGAAATCGTCGTGCCGTCCTGCCGGTATTCAATCGCGGCGACTCTGATAATTACTTTCACATTCGCGTTCGATGAATTCGTGATTGCCTACTTCCTGACCAATTTCTCCATTACGCTTCCGATAAAGATTTGGACGACGCTGGTTACCGGCTTCGACCCGGCAATCAACGCGGTCGGCGTTATGGTATTCGCTTTCTCGATCGCGCTGGGGATCGTCGCGCAAGCTTTATTCATGCGCAAGGACAGGAGGTCCTAGGTCCGCCGATGCGAGTTTCACCTACATTGGAACTGGCGGAATCGGTCGAACGGGCGAGGCGGAGCGGCCGGGAGGCGTATTCATTCAGCACGCCGACATTCGAGAGCTTGAATCCGGAACTACTGTCTCGAATCCAGTTTCGAACAACTCTAACGGGTGCCAAGGGCAGCGATGATTTGCGGGCGGCCGCTCGCGCGGCTCTCTTCGGCAAGTGGGCCCTTACCGGTCACGAATGCGCCTTGGCGGGAGGCGCGAAGGCGGCGATCTTTAGCATATTAAGGTCAATGACGAGTCCTGGCGGGAAAGTCCTGATCGTATCTCCGCACTGGCCGAGCTACGAGGATTTGGCGATTGCGGCCGGCCTTGTGCCGGCGTTCTTCGAAACCTCGCTCGAACAAGGCTATTCCATCGAACGCTCAAGGCTTCGGCAGGCATTGGATCAATCCGGCGCGAAAGCCTTGATCTGCAGCAACCCCGGAAATCCAACGGGTCGAATTCTGACTCGGAGGGAACTGGAATCGCTTTGCGCGGAAGCCTCGAATTCCGGCGCATCTCTGCTTTTGGACGAAAGCTTTTCGCGAATCGTTTTCAATCCCGGGAAGTGGGCGGATTCCGTCTGCGAAGCGGGAACCAACCTGTTCATCGTCAACTCGTTTTCGAAGAACTTCCATCTTCAAGGTCTTAGGCTTGGAGCCTTCCTCGCGCCTGCCGAGCATATGCCCGCGGTCGCCGCGATGCACCAGACGGTCTTAAGCTCCGCTCCATCCCCAAGCCAGGATATTGCGCTCGGCATTCTGGATTCCGAGGATGCTGCAAGAACCGGCTACGCCGAGCAAAGGCGGCTGGTGCTTGACTTCCTGACCTCCCGGGGTGGCGGCATTTGGCTACCGAGGGATCGTTTTACGTCTTTCCAAAGGTTGGCGCGACGGATGAAATTCGCGCCAGACTTGAAAATCGGGGGGTCATGACGCTTCCAGGAAGCGTATTCGGCTTGCCTTACGCGGAGCATCTGCGCATCTGCTTCGGAAAGCCCGTGTCGGAAATCGAAGCCATTCTGCGCTTAACGCGCCATGCGCTGGCGTAAATTCGCGAGGTCTCGAATGCACGCAGCCGAAGCACGAACAAGAGTTTCGATCTCTCCTAACACGGGCGCCGAATTCGCTTCATGGACCGAGGACGGTCCCAAAGCGCTTGAGCAGCTGACCCGAAATCTGGAAGCCGCTCGAAGCGATGTTTTAGAACAGCCGGAAATGCGGAAAGCAGTTCTGGACAACTGCGTCGCGTCGCTGCGGTCGGCTCGCGAAATCTTGGCCGAGACGGTTGTCCGGGAAGTTGGAAAGAAGCCGGAGGAAGCTCTCGCGGAAGTCGAATACGCCGTTTCCTTTTTCGCCCACTGCCGGAGCCTGCTGGACCATCGCGAACTGAATTCGAATTCGGTAGGCGGGCATCTCGTGNAGAGCGTAGGCCTAGGCGGCGCATTGCTGATTTGCCCGTTTAACGACCCTCTGGCAGGNATCGCGCGAAAAGTTGCCCCTGCGATTGCAGCGGGCTGNCCGGTCATCGTCAAGCCGTCGTCGCTTTCGATAATTTGCGCCAAGGAAATGATCGCCGCCTTCAGGAGATGCGGCATCGGCAACGAAATCCAAATGATCGCAGCCAGCGGCGGGGAAGCGGTCGCCCGGCTATTGGCTCACCCAAGCATCGACATCGTAAGCTTTACGGGCTCCACGAAGGTTGGAATGAAGCTGGCGAGGAAATGCGCGCGACGGGGAAAAAAATTCGTCGCTGAGCTCGGAGGGAACTGCCCGTTTGTGATCTCCTCGTCAGCAGACATGGATGCCGCCGTCGATGATTTGATGGAACGCAAGCTCAAAGCTGCGGGTCAGGCCTGCTCGTCCGTCAACCGGGTATTCGTCGACCGGAGAGTTTACGGGAGGTTTCGCGAACTTCTTGCCGCCCGCGCGGAATCACTGGTCCTCGCTCCCTCGGATTCCTCGCCTGACTTAGGGCCTGTTCGGACGCGGGAAGCGGCGAACGGGCTGGTCGCACTAGCTGCGCAAGCGGCTTCGGACGGCGAACGCTACCTGACGCGCGCGCCCGGGACAGTGGCCAGGCATCAGCCGTTTCTGTTTCCGCTAACCGTATTGGAGGGCAGCGAGTCGAGCGTTTTCGATCGGCGCGAAACCTTCGGTCCGCTTCTTTCCGTCCGATCCTTCGACGAAGAAGCGGACATCGTCGCGCGCCTTGAAAAGGAGCAGCAAGCTCTCGCGTGCTACATCTATACTGGCGAGCCGGAGGAAATGCTCGGGAGATTGCGCGGGCTGCGTTTCGGCAGCATTGGCATCAATACGACCAAGATTCAGGGGGCGGATGTTCCNACAGGTGGCTTCCGGCGCGCCGGGACCGGGCGCGAGGGAGGAATATGGGGCATGCGGGAATTCCAATCGACTATCAATTGGAAAATCGAAACGCGGCGCGATTCCGGTCAATAGGGAAAATGCGATGAAAAAAGTCATTGAAACTTCGAACGCTCCGAATTCGACTTCGCCGGTTTCGCAGGGAACGGCGGGTGGCGGGCTCGTATTCGTGGGAGGCCAGATGCCCAGGGACATGGACTCCGGAAGAATCGTGGATGGCGCTCTAGCGCAAGCCAGGCTATCGCTAAGNCATTGCGAANCNATATTGCAGGCGGCCGGAAGCGGACTGGAGAAAGCGACGCTGGCGATTGTCTATGTAACCGATCTTTCGGCAAAGTCGGCGGTCAACGTCGCCTTCGAGGAAGCATTCGGAAGCAGTCCGCCCGCTAGAAACCTTGTGGAGGTCAAGGATATCGGCGAAGGCGCGATCGTTGAAGTCGGCGTGATCGCTTTAGCGTAACTGCGCGGCTAGCGTGCTGCCGAGAGAATCGTCCGCGAGCCAAGGTGGCGATGGAGACGTGAATTCNGCCCGCGCGGACTCGCGCTATCGTTTCGGAACCGCCGGTCGGAGCATCCCGAGGCATGGATCCGGGACCAATTAGGGAGGGTATCCGATTTGCAAGTGGAAGCGGGCGCGAAAGACGTGGAACTGATCGATGTTTCGAAATCCTTCGGTTCGGTGCAGGCCGTCGAAAAGCTGTCTCTGCTTGTCAGGGCAGGCGAGTTCCTGACGCTGCTCGGTCCTTCGGGCTGCGGGAAGACGACGCTGCTGCGCATGATCGCGGGCCTGGAGCAGGTTTCCGGCGGCAGGATTCTCGTCGGAGGAGCGGACGTTACGCAGAAGCCGCCGAATCGCCGGGATACGAGCATCATGTTCCAGGACTACGCTCTATTTCCGCACAAGACGATAATCGACAACGTTTGCTACGGCTTGAAGCTCCGCGGCGTGGCCCGCGCGGAGCGAGAGGGCAAGGCTTCCGCCTGGCTGGGCAGAATCGGACTCGGCGGGTTCGAACGACGAATGCCGCATCAGCTTTCGGGAGGCCAGAGGCAGAGAGTGGCGCTGGCGCGATCGCTGATAATTTCGCCGTCGGTGCTGCTTCTGGACGANCCGCTCGGCGCGCTCGACGCCAATTTNAGGCTTCAGCTGCGCGACGAGCTCCGCAAGCTGCATCGGGATGTCGGGCTTACCTTCATCTACGTGACGCACGACCAGGACGAGGCGCTTACAATGAGCGATCGAATCGCAGTTATGCGCCGGGGCCGGATCGCGCAGCTGGACGACCCGATCGGCGTATTCGACCGCCCGAAGACGGAATTCTGCGCCCGCTTCGTCGGCGAATGCAACATNATAAGGGCGGAAATCGTTAATAGCGACGCTTGCGGGATCAAGTGCGTCGCCGGCGATATCGTTCTGATCGCGCCGCCNGCTCGGGAAGCGGCCAAACTGGAACGAGGAGCGAAAATTTCGCTCGGCNTGCGTCCGGCCTCCGTGTCGGTGGAAGCGGGCGGCAAGGCTTCCCGCCCTGAACTCGCGTCGCCCGGCAGCAACTGCGCATATCTCCGAATCGCGGAATGCTCCTTTGCCGGCCAATCATTGAAACTTCGCGGCGTTTCGAACGGCGGCGTCGCTCTGGACATGGAAATTCTTCGTCGCGAGCTTGCGGCTATCGAAGCGCCGGCGCCCGGCGACATCGTGCGCGCTTCGTGGAATGGCTCGGATATTTCGCTTCTGGCTAGCGATAGCGCATACGGATAGGCGCGCGTCCGAATGCTTGATGCCGAAAAGTCCCTGAAGTTGACGCGAAAGCACGAATCCAGGGCGGTCAACACTTTCAGAGCCGGCTCGAAACCTCCCGTATTCGTGCGCGGCGAAGGCGCTTTTCTATTCGAGGAAAGCGGCGAGGCCTGGCTCGACCTTGTGTGCGGATCAAGCACNACCAATTTGGGGCACGGGTTGCCGGCGCATCTCGCAGCTGTCCGNGAAGCCGCATCGACCGGCGTTCTCCATACGGGCACCAGGCTTCCTTCGCCTTTCAGGGCGAAGCTGTACGAGTCCCTTTGCGGCATTCTGCCGGCGGGCTTGAACTGCATTCATCTCGGCAATTCCGGCGCCGAAGCAATAGAAACGGCGATCAAGGCCGCGCAGCACGCGACAGGAAGAAAACGGCTGATCGCCTTTAGCGGCGGCTATCACGGGCGGACTCTCGGCGCGCTGTCCATTACGAGCGGCACGCGCATTCGCCGGTCATTTTCCCTGCTGGACGGCAATGTCGACATTCTGCCATATCCGTATCCCGCCGATCCCGCGGGCATGGGAGCAAGCGACGAATACTGCTCTGAGAGGCTCGCCCAGAGGCTGGG
>JGIcombinedJ30088_10001857_pt1 | contig 20789 bp, 18 predicted proteins | sample PinacodermPK_FD_30088 | JGI IMG/M metagenome (IMG submission 30088)
CAGATCCCTCGCTGCTGGGACGGTTCCCAATGGCGGGTGGCACCCGGCCGCTGGTACAAGGTCGCGAGCCACACCGGCACTTACTGGCCGGACAGCGTGAACATCATCCTGACGCCGGAGCCCGGAATGCCGCAAGCCCTGGGCTTTGCGTCATGGGAGGCCCTGCACGCCGATGTGTTGTCGCTTGACGGCATGATCTCCGACGTGGGGCTGTGGCACGACGGCAACTTCGGCGGCGAGCAGGGCAACTACCTGGACCGCCACCCCGCAGGTCTCGTGCCCGAAGGGCAACCCTACCGCGACAGTCGGGAACGGTGGCTGTACTTCGTCTGGCACCGGGACAGCATGGCGACCGCCGAACAGGTCTACGTGCGGTTCCACGGGACATCCCTCGACCTGGGGCCTGCCACCCCGGTGCTCCGCATGGAAATCGGCCTGCACGCACCGGCGGAAATGGAATTGGCCCTGTACGTGAAGATGTGATCCTGTCAACTAATAATTATAATCCCCTTTGTCAACCCCTAGTTATGATCCCCCTAATTTTATCAAAAAACCTATCGCAACTGGGGCAACGATTTCGTACTTTTTGTGAATCAATTTCTTCAAGCAGAGCTGTTCCATGCTTGATTTTGTGATAGGTGCCTTTTCGTGTGAGATTGGTGGCATGCGTCAACGACTTTTCAATATCACGTTTACTTATGTTCTCGAGGTTTTTCTGAACGGAAGGCAGAACACGGTGACGCAAGTCCCTACCGTAGTATCGGGACAGTGCATCGGGATCTGAAACGATCCATGTTTCCATGGTTTGAACCATCAGGTGAACAACCTCCTCGTCGATCCCCGACAGCTCCCATCCGTCACTGTTGCGAAGAAAACCGACCGGCGTAGTGTACCGTGGAACGGGCCCTTCTGAATCAACCAACAACACAATCACAGTATTGTCTTCATTCCGACAGGCATTGCAAAATGCGTCGTATGTCCTTTGGCGCCCGCCACCCGGCACAAGCTTCCAGTGCCATGATTTGGCCCGAGCTGCTGACTTGAGCTCACTCAGGAATGCATCCATTCCCTTTCTGAACTCTCTTTTGGTCCCGCTTTGATCTCCTCCACCTTCAACGTAGATGGTAATACCGTTCACGGATTTGCCCCCAACTCCCCTATGCGCCAGAGATCACCCAACTGATAGTCTTCCAGCCAAAACTTCAGTTTCTCAGGGTCGAGCCTCCTCAACACTGTGCCTGCTCCAGGACGCTCGCACGCAACCACTGCACTAGGCTTGTCCGAGAGTGCCGAAACAAGCGCATCTGAATGGGTTGTTACAAGAAGCTGCATTCTCTGGGACGCCTCCACCAGCACATCGGCCATCAATGCCACTGCATCAGGATGCAGTCCAAGTTCAGGCTCCTCAATGCACACGAAGGGCGGTGGTGAAGGAGACAGAAGCAGAGCCAGTATGGCCACAAAGCGGATGGTACCGTCCGACAGTCGCGTTGCCGGAATTGGATGGCGAAAACCTGATTCATGTAGGAAAAACTGCACGGAGCCACTCGACACCCTGGTTGACATCCTTTCAAATCTTGGAAAAAACCGTTTCAACATCTGATTGAAAATCACCGGATCCTGATGATCTATTTGATTGAGCAGTAATGCCAGATTGCTGCTGTCGGGAAGAAGGCTATCTTCAGGCAGATCGGCAGGCTGGGGTTGCCTCAAGTGCGCATAACGCCCAAAGGTCCACTCTCGAAACACTTGAATCTGTCTGAACTTCCGACCCAGCCAGGTTACTTCCGGATAGATTTTCGGATCCTGGAACTGTGCCAAAACGGATTGGTCGGGAGCCAAATCCACACGCTCAAGTGCTCTGTTTTGCCATCCATCACCTTCCCAGAACTTCCGAATGTTGATTGCGGGCCGTCCGTGCTGGAAACGGTAATAGAAGAATGGTTCAACATGCCCTGGCAACGGTTTGACATTCTCAATCGCTTCATCAAGCACTTCCACCCGGCTGCGGGTTTCCGTGAATTCCAGTCTGTATCTGAGAGGCTTTCTAGTGAGGGTATCCAAGTCTACATCAACATCCCCCGTTACAATGTCGATAGTCGCAGCCTTGTTTGCCCCTTCTCCTTTCCAAAGCCACTCCTGGGCTCCGCCACCATCCCGAATGGCGGCAGCCAAATCCACAGGCGTGGAGCGCAGGAGTTCCAGAGCCTCAATGAGATTGGACTTCCCTGCACCATTGGGTCCGATCAGGACATTCAGCGGCTGAAGATCGAATTTGTCCGTTCCGGGTGGAAATGACAACAGATTGTCCAGACGTAGGCTTTGAATGAATTGCACTACCGACTCTCCTGTAATCCTATACCTTGCCGAAAACGCGGTGCGCCGCGGCGATTATATCCTAGGAAGCAAAGTCCACAGTCGGCGGTACTCGGACATCACAGGACCAAGCCACCTTGGAAACACCATAGAACCCGGTGTATCAGCGCTGCTGCAGCCGATAGGGATACAGCTGGAACTCCCTGCCCAGCTCCTCGCGGTGTTCATGCACCCAGTCGGACAGGGCCCTGGAACCCAGAGGTTCCTCATCGGAACTCAGCAGGTCCAGGACCAATCCCTTGATCTCGGACCAGGACAGGATAGTGTCGCCCAGCACCCACCCCGTGGCTTGAAACAGCGGCTGGCACAGCCTTGGCGGCAAAGGCAGCACGATCGGAGCGCGGCCGGTCAAGGTACGGCCAAGCCACCGAACCAGATCGGCAAAGACGTACTGTTCCGGACCACAGGCATCCCGCGTCACGTTCCTGCTGTCCGCACCCAGATCGCAGGCGGCCGCGGCCAGATCATCAACATGTATGGGCCGCACCCGATAACCCAACGGGCCGGGCAGGGGAAAGACCGGGTAGCGGCGCACCGCCCACGCGACATTGTTGATGATGATGTCCCGGTGTCCGAACAGGGAGTTGGGGCGCAAGATGGCATGGGACAAACCGCTGTCACGCAGGTGCCGTTCCACCGCGGCCTTGCCGGCGAAGTAGGGAAGGTCGGGAGCCTGGTCGGTACGCGTGTGCGTGAACTGGACCACACGCCGCACGCCCGCCATCTTCGCCGCGTCAATCAACTGACAGGACCGACGAACCGCCTCAGGATGTGAAATCCAGTTGCCGCGCTGGCCGCGCGGCGGTCGGTCATGCCGTACCCAATAAGTGTTGTAGAGCGTGTCCACCCCCGCCAGCGCCTCCAACAGGCCGGGAGCGGGTTCGGTTCCTGCTGCAAACTGCAGCGGCCAACTGTCCACGGCTCGGTTGAAGGGATCGGCCTCCGGACGACGACGGGAGGTCAAGGTGCGAACCCGGCCGCCACGCGCCAACAGTTCGAACGCAATGCTCCGGCCCAGATAGGACCAGGCGCCGGTCACCAGGGAAAGCGTCATGGGAACATCAAGGGGCTGTGGGAAGGAACATGATGCGAACCCGGACTTTGGTTTGACACCCACTCCGGACTCCAAGGCCCGTGTGCGCGTACGACATCACCGAACCCGGTGCCGTCGATACCGGTTTCCGTCAAGCGGCCGGTGCGGAAACGGCGGTCCGGCTCGGAATTGTGGGCATAATACCGGGTCCGCGGAATCCCCGGTATCGAACCCCTACAAATCCTTTTTATGTCCAGACCATCCGTGCCGGCCAAAGAGGGCCAGCCCCGGGGCATCACGACCGCGGCCCTCGCCTGGACAACCTTTGCAGTCAACGGAATCGTCATCCTGCAGGGCGCGGTGGTCAGGGCCACGGGCTCCGGTGCCGGCTGCGGACGCGACTGGCCGCGCTGCCAGGGGGAATTCCTGCCGTTGGACCATGGACTTGCCACCTGGATCGAGTATTCCCACCGCACCCTGTCGGGCGTGGCCCTGTTGATGGGAGTTTGGCTGCTCATCCGCGCCTTCCGTCTAAGGAAGGTAAATCCCGGCCTGTTGGCCTGGACGGTTGCCTCCACGACGTTCCTGGGCATCGAGGCCTTGATTGGCGCCGCGACGGTACTGACCGGCCTGACGGGTGACAACGTGTCGGTGGCGCGCGGTCTGCTTGTCGCCTTCCACCTCCTCAACTCCCTTTGGCTCATGGGCTCGCTGGCGCTGGCGGTCCACCACGCTCATGCCGATCGACCCTGGCCTCCGGGCTGGTACGGTCGGTCCGGCTTGGGGTGGCTGGTCGGGTTGGGGCTCCTGGGCATGATGGTGGTCATGTTCTCGGGCGGCATCGCGGCCATGGGCAACACCATGTTTCCGCCCGCGTCCCTGGAGGCCGGCTTGTCCGAGGACTTCAGCGCCGCGTCCCATCCGCTCATCCGGCTGCGCATCCTGCACCCGCTGCTGGCCATCGCCGTCGGAATCTATCTTTGGGCCATCCATGCCGTGACCGGATGGCTCAGGCCCGTCCCCGAAGCAGGACCGTGGCGCCGCCTGCTCCTGTGGGCCTACGCCGTGCAACTGGTCGTCGGCACGGTCAACCTGTCGCTGCTGGGGCCGATCATGCTACAGCTGACACACCTGGCCGTGGCGGTCGGGGTCTTTTGCCTCTGGACACTGGTAGCCTGGATTGTCCTGACCGCGCCGGGCCCCGTCCGTACTCCCGCCGGCTTGCCTTGGGGCAGCCGCGAGGCGGTCTCCACGTGAGCGCGTCGCTCCCGGCCGCGCCGCCTGCCACCTGGCGCGAATACCTCGCCCTGACCAAACCCAAGGTGGTGTCCCTGCTGCTGTTTACGGCTGTGGGCGCCATGTTCGTGGCTGCCGGCGGCCTGCCGAATCCATGGGCCCTGTTGGGGGTTCTGGTGGGCGGTTACATGTCCACGGGCGGAGCCGGCGTCTTCAACATGATTTTGGACCGGGACATCGATGCCCGGATGCGGCGCACAAGCCGCCGGCCAATCGTGACCGGCAGCATTTCGGTGCCACAGGCAGCGGTGTTCGGAGGCCTGCTCAGCGCGGGTTCGTTCGTGGTCCTGCTGCTGACGACCAACCTGCTGACGGCCCTGCTGGCCTGGGCCGGCCTGCTCTTCTATGTGCTGGTCTACACGGCCTGGCTGAAGCGGACCACCTGGCAGAACATCGTGATCGGCGGCGCCGCCGGTGCGGTTCTGCCCCTGCTGGGATGGGCGGCCGTGACCGACTCCCTTCCCTGGATGGCCTGGATTCTGTTCCTGCTGATCTTCATGTGGACCCCCGTGCACTTCTGGGCCCTGGCCTTCCTGGTAAGCGACCAGTATGCAGCCGTGGGCGTACCCATGGCCCCGGCCGTCATCGGAACGCAGCGCACACTGCGCCAGATGGTGCTCTACACCGTCCTGACGGTTCTGACCACCCTGGCCCCCTTCGCATTGCGGGAAACCGGCTGGTCCTACTTGGGTGCGGTCGTCCTGTTGAACGGCCTGCTGGTCGTCAAGATGGTGCAGCTGTACGCCAAGACTGCACCGTCCTGGGAAGTGGCGCGTCCGGATGCCCTGTCCGTGTACAAGTTCTCGATGCTGTACCTGGCCCTCGTGTTCGTGGCCCTGGCCCTGGACCGCGGGTTGCCGTTCCTCCCCTGATCTCCCCGGGACCAACCGGGGCACCGCGTGCGTGCGGGGCCCCGGCACTTGCCGATCGGCCGGCAAGGCTGACTACTGGTGGATCACCACCATCTTGGTCTCGGTCATTTCCTCGACCGCGTACTTGGGACCCTCCTTCCCGTAACCGCTGTCCTTGAGGCCGCCGTACGGCATCAGGTCGACGCGCCACTGGGTGCCCCAGTTGATGTGGATGTTGCCCGACTCCACCTGCTGGATGTACTGCATGGCGGAGTCCAGGTCCTGGGTGAAGATCGAAGCGCTCAGGCCGTAGTTCGTGTCGTTGGCGATGGCAATCGCCTGGTCGACGGTGTCCACCTTCGTGATGCCCATGGCCGGACCGAACACCTCGTCGCAGGAAATCTTCATCTCCGGCTTGACATCCGTGAGCAGGGTGGCCTGGTGCATCTGCCCTTCCAGGCCGCCGCCCGTAAGCAGCGTGGCACCGTTGTCCTGGGCCTCCGACACCCAACTGCTGACCCGCTCCGCGTCGCTTTGGCGAATCATGGGGCCCAGCTTGGTGCTTTCGTCAAGGGGATTGCCCGTGGTGAAGCCTTCGACCGCCGGCATCAGGGCGTCCAGCACGTCGCCGTAGATCTCGTTGCTGACCAGCACGCGCTGGGCCGAGATGCACACCTGGCCCGCGTTGCTGTAGGCCGTCGTGGGCAGGGCCGCCGCCACCTTGTCCAGATCCGCATCCGGCAGAATGACGACCGGGGCGTTGGAGCCGAGCTCCATGGTCACCTTCTTGATTCCGGCCTGATGACAAATCCGCTCGCCGATGTCCCGGCTGCCGGTGAAGGAAATCTTGCGCACGCGCGGATCGGAGACCAGCACGTCGCCTATCACGGCCCCGCTGCCGGTCACACACTGAATGGATTCCGGCGGAGCGCCGGCCTCCAGCAGCAGTTCCGTGAACTTCAGGGCCACGAGCGGCGTGTCCGAAGCCGGCTTGAGCACGGCCGCGTTGCCGGCCGCCAGGGCCGGGCCCACCTTGTGGCAAACCAGGTGCAGCGGGAAGTTGAACGGCGAAATGCAGGCCACCACACCGCAGGGCACCCGGACCGTAAAACCGAACTTGCCGGTCACGCCCGGCCCGCCATCGACCGGAATGACCTCGCCGTACAGCCGCTTGGCCTCCTCCGCCGAGAGATAGATGATTTCGGCCGCCCGTTCCGCCTCGATGCGAGCCTCGGCAATGATCTTGCCTTCCTCCATCGTGATTGTGCGGGCGAGATCCTCCCGGTTCTCCATAATCAGGTCGGCCGCCCGATGCAGGATTTGGTAACGCTCGAACCCGGTCAGGTTGCGCATCACCTCCGCCCCGCGCACGGCCGAGGCCAGAGCCGCGTCCACGTCCGCGGCCGTGCCGCGCGGCACGGTGTCCACCACCGAACCGTCATAGGGATTGAGAACATCCATCGTGGAGTCCCCGTCGATCCATTCGCCGCCGATATACATCTTCATGGTTACAGGTCCTTGGTTGGCTTGATCAGGGTCCGGCACCGCGCGGCACCGGGCCATATGGACAAACTGGTTGAACGGGCGCCCGTTGCGGCTTCCCCCGGCGGGTCCTACACCATCTGCTCGAGGAAACGGGCGTCGTTGGTGTAGAACAGGCGGATGTCGGTGATGGCGTACTTGAGCATGGCCACCCGCTCGGGCCCCATGCCGAAGGCGAAGCCGGACCACTCGGCCGGGTCGTAGCCGCCGTTGGCCAGCACCTTGGGATGCACCATGCCGGCTCCCATAATCTCCAGCCAGCCGGTGTACTTGCAAATGCGACAGCCCTGTGCCCGGCACAGCATGCAGTCAATGTCGACCTCCACGCTGGGTTCCGTGAAGGGGAAGTAGCTCTTGCGGAACCGGACCCTGCGTCCGCTGCCGTAGATGCGGTCCGCAAAGTGCTGCACGGTGCCCTTGAGATCGCTTAGGCTGATGGTCCGGCCCACGACCAGTCCCTCCACCTGGTAGAACTGCGATTCGGCGCGCGCCGTCACATCCTCGTGCCGGTAGACCTTGCCGGGCAGGATGATGCGGATGGGGTTGGGGGCATATTCCCGCATGGCATGAATCTGCCCGGGGCTGGTATGGGTGCGCAGGATGATGCCCGGTGCCGTCGTATAAAACGTGTCCCACATGTCGCGGGCCGGATGGCCGGGCGGCATGTTCAGCAGCTCGAAGTTGTACTCGTCGCTCTCCACCTCACGCCCTTCGTAGATTGAAAAGCCCAGGCCCCGGAAGATCGTATAGATCTCCCGCAGCGCCACTGTGGACGGATGCAGCTTGCCAAGCGTCCACGGCCGGCCCGGCAGTGTGACATCAATCCCCTCGGCAGACAGCTCCTCGCTGATCGCCAGATTCGCCAGCTCGCCGCGCCGCTCGGCATGGAGATCCTCCAGGAACCGCTTGCACTCGTTGCCGGCCCGGCCCGCCTCCGGCCGTTCCTCGCGCGGCAGGGAGCCCAGGCCGCGCAGGATTTGGGTCAGACGGCCCTGCCGGCCCAGCACCGCACTGAAGACAGAGGCCAGCGCCTCCTCGTCCTGGGCCTGCCGGATGTCCTCGGCGGTTTCCGTGCGCAGGGTTGACAATTGTTCAAGAAGTGTGCTCACAACAGATGCTTCCGTTGGGGACGGTGCGATTTACTGTGGCCGGAGACCCGTCGGCCGACGGTCCCTATCGTGCCAGACCCACGGCCCACGGGCTCATTCCGAACGCAGTGCGGAGATGGGACTAAGCCGGCTGGCCTGCACGGCCGGCCAGAATCCAAACAGGATCCCGGTTGCCATGCAAAACGCCACCACCCCCGCCACGGTGCTGACCCGCAGGGTCAACTGCAGGGCGGTGATTTGGGAGTCGGCCGCCCGCATGACCAGGGCGCCCAGTGCCATGCCGAAAATGCCGCCCAGCACGGACAGGAAGATGGCCTCGGCCAGGAACTGCTGCAGGATGTCCCGGCGGCGCGCCCCGATGGCCTTGCGCAAACCGATTTCGCGGGTGCGTTCGGCCACGCTGACCAGCATGATGTTCATGATGCCGATGCCGCCCACCAACAGCGACACGAATGAAATCGCACCCAGGAACACCGTGACCACGGCCGTGATATCTCCGAACACGCCGATGAAGTCGGTCTGGCTGATGACGGAGAAGTCGTCCTCCTCAAAGTAGTCGATCCGGTGGCGCTCGCGCAACGCCTCCTCAATGTCGATTTGGGCCTGGGCCATCCTGTCCTCGGAGGCAATGGAGACCAGAATCTGGGTCACCTTGTAGTCGCCGCGCGTGGTTTTCCAGTCCAGGACCCGGTCCATGGCGGTGGTGAACGGCAAAAAGACGGAGTTGTCACGGTTGCCGAACTGGCTCATGCCGATTTCGTTCATGACCCCGACGACGGTGAACACCACGCCGTCCACCCGGATTTGCGTATCCAGGGGGTTCTCGTTGGGCGAATAGAGGCTTTGGAACGCGGTCTGGCCGAGGATGGCCACCCGCCGCCGGCTGTCCATGTCGACCTGTGAGAAGAATTCCCCGATTTGGGTGTCCCAGCCCCGGATGTCCTTGTGCTGCGGCGCGATCGCAATCAGGTCGACGTCCAGGGATTCGTCGCCGCGCACAATGGTTGCCGTGGCGTCCGCCTCGGGCGCGACCATGACCATGTCCGGCACCAGCAGCGGATTGGAGAGGGCGCGCGCATCGCTCAGCGTCAACTCGCCAAACCGCGGTTCAGCGGTCGGATCCTGGTTTTCCGTCAACTGGCCCGGCACCACGAAGAGAACGTTGGTGCCGATCCCGGCGAACAGATCGTAGATGTAACGCTCCACGGCCTGGCCGGCGGAGATCAGGACGGTGGCGGTCGAGATGCCAATGATGATGCCCAGCATGGTGAGCAGGCTGCGCAGCTTGTTGACCGTCAGCGCGCGCAGCGCGATGCGGATGATTTCACCGAAGATCATGGTTCAGGGAGGAAGGTGTTGCTGGCGGTGCCGCTCGAGGCCTGTCGGCTTGCCGGAGGAAGGCACCTTTGGTCGGTGGCTCGTCCAAGCCGGTACAGAGCTGTTCGCAATGTGGACTTGAATGCTTCGCCGCAGTCCCGGCGTGTGGAAGGCCGTATCCACGGCCTGTGGATACGAACATCGATTTTAACCCACAACAGACCGGACGGTTTCCGGTTCCCGCCGGACCGCGGCGGAAACGCGCGGCACCGGAACATTCTGCTAGATTCGAGCGAAACCCGGAGCCAGCCCCATGCCATTGCCAACCGTCAACCAGTCCATACCCAGACCGCGCACACCGCGTCCGATTGTCAGCATCGGAGCCGGCGGCATCGTGCACGATGCCCACTATCCAGCCTATGCCAAGGCCGGCTACCCGGTAGCGGGTCTCTTCGACCCCCGGACCGACCGGGCCGAGTACATGGCGGGAAAGTTCGGGGTGCCGACAGTTCATGCCTCCCTGGCCGAAGCGGTCCGCAAGGCTCCGGCCGATGTCGTGTTCGACGTGGCCGTACCCGCGGCCCACATCGCGTCGGTCCTGCCCGAGCTGCCCGACGGAAGCCCTGTCCTCATCCAGAAACCCCTCGGCGACAACCTGGAACAGGCCCGTATCCTCCGGGACATTTGCAGTCAAAAGGGTCTGATCGCGGCCGTCAACTTCCAGATGCGGTGGGCTCCCTTCACGCTGGCGGCCCGCAGCCTGATCGACCAGGGCGCGATTGGCGACATCGTTGATCTGGAGATTCGGGTCTGCGTCGAGACCCCCTGGCACATGTGGCCCTTTCTCCAGGGCTTGCCGCATGCCGAGATTTACTACCACAGCATCCACCACATCGACCTGGCCCGCTCCTTCCTGGGCGAACCCGCGGGCGTGCAGGGGGTGTCCGTCTCACATCCGGATCTGCCGGCCATGACGAGTTCCCGTTCGCTGATCGCGCTGGCCTACAACCCGATGCTGCGCGTCCACATCGACACCAACCACTTCCACCGGTACGGCCTGCGACACCAGGAAGCCCATGTGAAATGGGAGGGGACGTCCGGAGCCATCAAGGCCACCTTGGGCATCCTCATGAACTATCCCGAGGGGATGCCCGACCAATTCGACTACTGCCTTTCCCCGCCCGGAGCCGCCAATCCCGAATGGCACTCCCTGGAACTGGAAGCCGGCTGGTTCCCCGATGCCTTCATTGGAAGCATGGGCAGCCTCATGCGTTTCCTGGACGGCGAGTCGGAGGAACTGCCGACCTCGGTCGCGGATGCCTTCAGGACCATGGCCGTGGCCGACGCTGCCTGCCGGAGCAGCGAATCGGGATCCGTCCAGCCGACAGCCGCCTAACTCCCCAATTCCGCGCCGGAGCCTGTCCTTCGCCGCCTGGAATCCCCGCCTTGCAACCCACAGTCACCGGAAGTCAAACCATGTCCGAGCGCAACCGCAAGTTCCGTGTCGCAGTTCGCCAGTTTGATCCGTTCTCCCTTGCGATGGAACATGCCTGGGCCGGCTTTTGCGCTGCCGAAGGCATCGACGGCATCGAACTGGAAGCCGTCTCGCTGGATCTGCACCCGCTGTACGAATCCCTCGTGACGCAGAAGGGGGCCGTCAACGGAGATTGGGACATCGCCTTCTGCCCCACCGACTGGCTGGCCGCCTTGCATGCGGACAACCTCCTGGTCGACCTCGCTCCCTACATCGCCCAGACCCCTCCCCGGGACTACCCGGACGGCTGGGCGCCGTCCCTGTTGCAAATGCAGGTGTTCGGCGACGCCGTTCTGGGACTTCCCTATCACGACGGTCCCGAATGCCTGATCTACCGGACGGACCTGTTTGAGGATCCGGTGCACCGGGAGACCTTTCGCAGTGAGTACGGCCGGTCCCTGGCCGTGCCCCGGACGTGGGACGACTTCGTGGACACCGCGCGGTACTTCCACAACCCGGAAGCCGGCCTGTACGGCACCGTGCTGGCCGGATATCCGGATGCCCACAACACCATCTACGACTTCCACCTGCAGGTGTGGACGCGGGGCGGGTCCGTCCTGACGGACGAGGGCGCCGTCCAACTGGACACGCCGGAAGCCGTGGCAGCCCTGCACTTCTACCGGGACCTGATGCAGGACGACTCGCTAATCCATCCCCAATCGCGCGAGCTGGACTCCGTGGCCTCCGGACTGGAGTTCGCGCACGGCCGCATTGCCATGATGGTGAACTGGTTCGGATTCGCCAGCATGTGCGAGACCATCCCCGAATCCAAGGTCAAGGGGAATGTGGCCATTACGACACTGCCGTCGGCCACCGGCAACGAGAGCACTTCCCTGAACATCTACTGGGTGCTGGCGATTCCCACCGGTTGTCCGAACGCGGATCTGGCCTACCGGTTCATGCGGCATTGCGCTTCTCCTGCCGAGGACAAGAGCCTGACCCTGGGCGGTGGCATTGGCTGTCGTCGCTCCACCTGGCTGGATGCGGACATCAACCGGCAAATTCCCTTCTATCGCGATATGGAGTCGCTGCACGCCGTGGCCCGCGAGCTGCCGCGCCTGCCGAATTGGCCGCAGGTGACGGAGGTCATCGACAAACTGATGTTGGCCGTGGTCAACACCGATGAGCCGGTGGCGTCGCTCACCGGCAGGTTCCAGGATCAACTCGCCGCCCTGCACTGACAGGCAATTGGCAGGATGGGAAACAACATTCCAGTCTGCAACGCAAGGCTGAAGCCGTCCGCAGCAGCCGCCGCAAACAGTGCGCTTACAACTGGCCCTTCCACTCAACCGGCCGCGGGTTGATGGCCTGCACTTCCCGGAGGGCGAAACGGTGTCGCTCACCAACAACACAGCCGGCCGGATCCGGTATATGAAGTAGCTGCGGATAAAGATCTCAGTACGGTTCGTTCCACGCGGCCGGAAGCGTCCCAGCCCTTCATCATCCTGTAGAGCTCCCCGAAGGCGGCTCGCAAGCAAAACCGGGACCTGACCGGGATGCCAGCGGCACGAAGTCCGGGAATCCGGGCTGCTGCTTTGGGGCCAACCCAAGCACATCCCCTCCGTGTGTTAAATCACAGCTCAAAGAAATCGTCGATTCAGCACAAGCTTGTGCTGGCCTGCAAATGAAGCATGCAATTTATAATCAACAAAATTATTTTACACCCACAGAATAAAGATATTGCTGACAATTGCACAAATCCAACAACCGGTATAGAGTCCAATTGCCTTTCACCCGGAATCAACTCGGATCTTATCCGGGTGCCGGGTGCCCATCCAAATTCCTGGGAGACGCGATCATGCGCCATGTGAAGCCAATTGGCAGACGACAGTTTCTGCGCGGGGCCGCGGGAGGAAGCGCACTGGCCGTACTGGCTGCCTGTGCCGTTCCCACCACTTCGACACCTACGGATGCCGGCGAAGCGCCAGCCATGGAACCCACCACGGTCTCCTTCTGGCACATATGGGGAGGCGTACGCGACGAACAGCTGAAGACGGTGCTGGATGACTTCGGGGCGGTGCACCCCGAGATCATTGTGGAACCGCTGCTGCTGCCCAATCCGGGCTACGCAGACAAGATCGTGACGGCCCTGGCGGGCGACCCGCCGGACCTCACCATGATCTACACGGTCGAATTCGCCCCGGCCGCCGCGCAAGGCGCGCTCCAGGGCATTGACGATCGGCTGGCCGCGGATGACGTATCCAGCGATGCCTGGTATCCGGGCATCTGGGACATGACCCAATGGGGGGGCGCGACGTACGGAGTGCCCTTTGTGGGCAACTTCCTGCAGCTTTTCTACTGGAACATGGACGACTACGCCGCGGCCGGACTCAATCCCGATACCGGCGCCCTGGTCTGGGACGACCTGCGGCACATCATGAGCGAACTCAGCACCTTCGACGACGACGGCAACATCGACCATCTGGGATTTGTGCCGGGCGGCTGGGGCGAGTGGATGATGGGGACCTACCGCAACGGCCACGACTGGTACGGCGACGCCACTCCGGACGGCATCGCCATTGACCATCCCCTTTCGCAGGAAGCCCTTGAGTTTGTGGCGGACCTCTATGCCCGTGGCGGCGGCTGGGACTCGGTCGGCGCGGCCTTGGAAGGATGGGGCAACCAGCAGTTGGGCAATCCCATGATCGCCGGCGTAGCGTCCTCCATCCGGTCCGGGATCTTCACCGTGAACGTCATCAACAACCAGAATCCCGACCTGCCCTACAAACTGGGCAAGTATCCCCATGGTCCCAATGGCGAACACCTGGATCTGATCCAAGCCTGCTGGAACATGGTGATACCCACCAATGCCCAGAACCCGGACCCAGCCTGGACCCTGGCCAAGTTCCTGTCCCACGGGGAAGGCCACCTCAAGTTCATGGTGGAGATTCAGGGCCGGCCGGCCATGATCCGGGATTACAACATGGCCCCCCACGATGCCAAGGCGCGGGAAGTGAATCCCTATTGGGACGACGCCCTGGAGGTCCTGAACGGCACACAAGTGAGCCTGCCCGTGTCGGAAAAGCTGGGGCCCGCGCAGAACATTCTGCGGGAGGCCTTCGAGCGCGTCTTGCTCGAAGTGGATACGGTGGAGGACGCCCTGTCCTGGGCCCAGGGAGAGGTGGAAGCCATCTTCGCCTAGTGTCCGTTTCCACCCTGGTGCCCGCCGCCTGGTGGGCGCGCCTGGGACAGGCCCGGCGCCGTACGTTCCTGGGCTATCTGTTCCTGAGCCCCTGGCTGGTCGGCCTGCTGGCCTTCACGCTCTTTCCCATCCTGGCCGTCTTCGGCCTGGGGTTCATGGAATACGGCATTTTCGGACGGCCCACTTGGGTCGGGCTCGAGAACTACCGCGACATCCTCACGAATGATCGCCTGTTCCTGACCACGCTGGGCAATACGCTGTACTTCGTGGCCCTCTCGGTGCCCTTGAGCACCGTGATCGGTTTTCTGCTGGCGGTCGCCCTCAACACGCGCCTGATCGGCCAGACGCTGTTCCGCACGGCGTTCTACGTGCCTTCCATCGTGCCCCAGGTGGCCGCCGTCCTGCTGTTCGTCTGGCTGTTCCATCCCCAAATTGGGCTGATCAACTTCGCCCTGGACTTGCTGGGGCTCGAGGGCCCGAATTGGCTGGGCCGGCCGCAGTGGGCCAAGCCCGCCATCGTGATCATGGGATTGTGGGGCGTGGGGGGCGGCATGATCATCTACCTGGCCGGCCTCCAGTCCATTCCCCAGCACCTGTACGAAGCCGCCGAGATCGACGGGGCGACCGAGATGCGGCGCTTCCTGATGATCACCATCCCGCTGATGACCCCAACCCTTTTCTACAACCTGATCATCGGCATCATCGGCAGTTTCCAGGTGTTCGTGACCGCCTATGTGGCCACGCAGGGCGGACCCCTCAATTCAACCTTGTTCTATGTGCTCTACCTGTACCGCTACGGCTTTGAGGAGTTCCGGCTGGGCTATGCCTCGGCGCTGGCCTGGATTCTGTTCCTGTTGGTGCTGGCCCTGACGGTGGTGGTGTTCCGGTCCAGTTCGAGTTGGGTCTACTATGAGAGTGGCGGAGAGCGTTAACCTCCCGGCGCGGGCCGGTCCGTCGTGGCGCTACCGCCGTTCGACGCGCCGGGTGCTGCGCATGAGCGCGGTGCATCTGGCCCTGGTCGCCACCGGCTTCCTGTTTCTGCTTCCCCTGCTGTGGATGGTGTCAACGTCGCTCAAGTCGCTGACCCAGCAGGTCGCCTGGCCACCCGAATGGATCCCCCAGCCCTTTGTCTGGCGCAACTACCCGGATGCCGCCGCGTTCCTGCCCCTGGTCCGTTACACCCTGAACTCGCTGACGATTACGGTTCTGTTCGTCATCGGCACATTGCTTTCCTGTCCCCTCATTGCCTATGCCTTCGCCCGTATTCGCTTCCCGGGCCGCGATTTTCTGTTCATCGTCCTGATTGCGACGATCATGCTGCCGGGAGTGGTGCGCCTGATTCCCACCTACCTCATGTTCCGGCAGCTGGGGTTTCTCAATACCTATCTGCCCATGGTCCTGCCCGCCTTTTTCGGGTCGCCGCTGTTCATTTTCCTGCTGCGCCAGTATTTCCGCACCTTCCCCGAGGAACTTGCCGATGCGGCTCGCATGGACGGTGCCTCGGAAATCGGAATCCTGTATCGGATTTTCATGCCGATGTCGGGACCGGCCCTGGCCGTCATCACCATCTTCGCGGTCCAAAGTCAGTGGAACGACTTCGTCGATCCGCTGATCTACCTCAACAAGGAAAAAATGCGCACGCTGGCGGTGGGCCTCTATTATTTCCGTGCCTACCAGGACACGACCAACTGGGGCCAGATGATGGCGGCCGCCACCATGATGACGGCGCCCATCCTCATCCTCTTTGCCCTGTTCCAGCGATATTTCATTCAAGGTGTTGCCCTGACCGGCATGAAAGGCTAGTGATTCCCATGTCCAACTCCCATGCTTCCGCGGTCCGCCAATACCATGCCGACGGCTATGCCGTCTGGCGCCAGGTATTGGACCCTCAGCTCGTTCAGGAGACAGATCGGTTCGTGGACTGGATTCTGGCCCGCAATCCCGATACGCGTCCCGAAAACCTGAACTCGCCCCTGACCCGACACGAGCCCTTCCTGATACGGCTGGTGGCGGATCCGCGCTTGCTGGATTTGGCCGCCGCCTTTCTGGGACCGGACATCGCCCTGTACGGAGCCCATTTCCTGTGCAAGCCGCCCCGTGACGGCAAGGCCGTAGCCTGGCATCAGGACGGAGGCTACTGGCCCCTGGAACCCATGGAAGCCCTGACCCTATGGGTGGCCATCACCGCCTCAACCCCGGCCAACGGCTGCATGCGCGTCATTCCGGGCACCCACCGGCTGCCCATGCAGGCACGCGACGAAAGCCTGGCTGCGCAGGAGGACGAGATGCTGACCGGCATGGACCAGTCCGTTGTTGATGAAGCCAACGCGGTGGACCTTGAATTGCAGGCCGGGGATGTGTCTGCACATGACGTGACCATCGTGCACGGGTCGGGAGCCAATCGTTCGGACCAGTGGCGGAAGGCCGTGGCCATCCGCTACATCGCGGCCGGGACGCGGATCCTGGACCAATCTCAAGGGTCCCAGTTCCTGCTTCGGGGTTCCGCAGTGCCCGGGATCAACGAATACCTTCCATGGCCCAGGTTTCATTCCGGGCAACACATGCCTTTCACGGGTTGCGAGGCCTGGAACGGCAACCTTACGAAGACGGGCACTTAGCTACGCGGCCGGACGTGGGCGGGAATCGGGAGCACAGTACGGGACCGAGGCGGCTACCCCGTCTCCGTTCCCCAATCCACATGCGATTCGAACAAACGAGGTACCCGACATGGCTTTGCAATACCAAGGTACGCTGACGCCCGATGTGCTGGTTTGCGGAGGTGGTTGCGCCGGCATCGGCGCCACGCTGGGCGCCGCCCGTTCCGGGGTCAGCACCCTGCTCGTGGAATGGGCGGGATTTGCCGGCGGCATCCTGACGGCTGTCGGCCTGCCCTACTTCGACGGCATTGCCGACATCGGTTCGGATCGCATTGTCACGCGGGGAGTGCCCCTCGAGTTGTTCGCCCGCATGGGAGGGTGCGAACCCGATGCCACGCACATCCATCCCCACAATCCGGTGGTCAACAACATCGAGGCCCTGAAGGTGCTGTTGGATCGCATGCTGCGGGCCGAACCCGAACTGTCGTTCCTGTACCACTCGTTTGTGTGCGGGGTTGAACGAGACGGCGACCGCATCGACACGGTGATTGTCGCCAACAAGGCGGGGCTGGTGGCCGTCAAACCCAAGGTCGTGGTGGACTGCACCGGGGACGCCGATGTCGCGGCCTGGTCCGGGGCCCCTACCAAGAAGCATGCCGAACTGCAACCCCTGTCGCTGCACTTCCGGGTTGGCCACGTGAAGCAAACCCCCGAGGTCTTTGGCCGTTGCCGTGCCGCCGTGATTCGGGCCCATGAACGGGGCGAGCTGCCCATGTTCTACGGTCCGGGGGTCAGCTTCATGTTTGCGGACGACGAGGTGTATGTGCATGGCATCCGGGTAGCCGCGGACGCCACGGATCCGCATCAATTGACGGCAGCGGAGGTTCAGGGCCGCGAGGATGCCTGGGCCATGTTCGAGGCATGGAAGGCGGAAGTGCCGGAATTTGCCGATGCCTACTTCATTGACAGCGGACCGTGCATTGGGGTGCGCGAGACCCGCCGCATCGTCGGGCGGCACGTACTGACCGAGGAGGAAATCACCAGGTCCTGCCGCTTCGACGACGCGATTGCCACGGGATGCTGGTACCTGGATCAGCACCCCAACCGGGCCACCGTGGGATCGGCGCAGGACACACCCAAGGTCCAGCCAACCCCCTACGACATCCCCTACCAATCGCTTCTTCCCCAGGAGGTGTCGAACCTCCTCGTTGCAGGCCGTTGCCATTCGGCCACCCAACTGGCAGCCAGTTCCACGCGCGTGGCGACCACGGCCATGGCGATGGGCGAAGCGGCGGGTGTGGCCGCCGCCCTGGCCGTGCGCAGCAAGTCCTCTCTCCCGGAACTGGACCATGTCTGCCTGAGGGATACGTTGGCCCAGCGGGATGCCGGATCCTTTACGGATCACGAACCTGCCACCGTACGCCGCCACGTGCAGCTCAAGAGAGGGTTGAAACCGGAGCAGCTTGCGTAATGTCCCCCCGGCATGGGGCCGACGCAAGCAGCGCAGTCCCGTCCGGTGACAACATGGCAGCCGTTGAACCGGATTGTGCCTCGAGCCCCGTGGGACGGTTGGGAAGCTGTTGAGCCGGATTCATCCCCGTTTCCGGCATGCGCGGTACTTTCGGCGTGACGGGAGCGTGAGTCCCCAGGCCGCGTTCATGCGCCATCCCGTGACACTATCGCGGCAACTGCCCGGCCGCGTCATCTTCACCAATCCCGGAGTCGCGCCCGTACCCCTGCGGATCCTTGCCTCCGGCCAATCCAACGTCGGGAACGGAGGCCCCCTGGGCTGGCCTTGATTGGGCAACGTGCCTCTCCGCTTCGGATTTCTTCCTATACAGTCCCGGGAGATCCCGCTGCGCCGTTTGCCGAAACGACCAGTTGGATGCACGGTTGGGACATTGCACCCCCGGAGCGGACGAGGTTAATCCATGACCGGATTCAAAGCACTCCTTGCCGTTGCAGCCTGCCTCGCGGTTGCTGTGGTCGCATCGGGGTGCATCTGGACCCACGAACAGATGTACGGCTACCGGAGCGCAGTCGAAGACGGCTTGCCTGAATCAGGGAGGGAGAAAATCCCCGTGGAAACCATCCGATTTCCCATGGTGGCCGGCCGTGATATCGACGGCAATGATTTCGTGGTGCCCACGGACTTCGCCGGCGAACTGAATTTGGTGCTGATGGCGTTCACACGGGAACACCAGAACGATGTCAACACGTGGCTGCCGCACACCCGCGAACTTGAAGCGGCTTGGCAGGGCTTCCGCGTGTACGAGGTGCCGACCCTGTGGGAGATGAACTGGTTTCAGCGCAGGCAGCTGGACTTCTGGATGTCAACCGGCATCCAGGATCCGTTGGCCCGGGCCACCACCATCACCCTGTACACCGACCTCCAAGCCATGCAGTCGGCTCTCGCGCTCCCCGACTTCGACACCATCCAGATACTGCTGGTGGATCGCAACGGCGTGGTGGTGTGGCGCAGTGCAGGCACCTTCTCCGAGGCCAAGTTCGAGGATCTGACGGCAACGCTCATCCAGGCCCATTTGACGAAATCGGTCTGAGCCTGGCCGGCAGGCTGCGCCGCGTGGCCGCGCGGCATCTCGAGCCCAATCGTCGGAGCATCCGGCTCCATGGAGCCTGGTTCGTCGCCGGTCACCGTGGCCTGTGCCGACTTCGGCTGCGTCCTGTACATTTGCCGCGTCGGACGGGAACGGTTGGACCGGTACGGCCACGGAACCCGCCGGCGCGCCGGGTGGCGGAGCCAACCATGGCCCGACTGTGCAAGTGTCGGGGCCTACCGACACCCCGTGAGAAAAAGGCGCCGGACTACACAGGAGCCAACCGGGTAACCTGAACGCTCGACTCATTTCGGCGGCTGCGACGCAATACAGCTTTTGCGGGACGATCTCTTGAGCCAACAGAGCGGGTTCTGCCCGAAGGAGGGCGGCGACCAAACGACTTTGGCTGGCCCATCTCCCGATGCCGGCCTCTACCGGCTTGCCGCGGCACGCCTCGAGCGATTGGTTGGATCGAAGTAGGGGGTGGAAAGATCCCCCCGTACGAGTTTGAACACTGCCGGCACACGCTTCTTGTGGCCTAGCGACAGGTCGGGCAGATTGTCCTCGGTGAAAAACCCCACCCCTGTCGTTTCCGGACCTGCGATGGGGCTTTGTTGGTCACCGATCTCGACCAACCAAACGCTGACGTAGATTTGCTGCTTGGCACGGCTCCTCCACAGACGCGAATCAAACACCCCGAGCAACTCCGTAGCTGTTCCCTGCACGCCTGTCTCCTCGCGAAGTTCCCGCTCCACCGATTCCGCCCATGTCTCACCAACTTCGGTCGCGCCGCCAGGCATGGCCCAAAGGCCATTGTCCTCGCGTTGGATGAGGAGGATATGCCCCTCCCGGAACACAGCCGCTTCGGCAGCGACAAAGGGGGTGGCATGCACCACAGACTCCCTGTACTCCTGCATTGCATCGGCCACAGCCCTCCCTTCGAGGACCGCCACCAACCGGGCGCTCAATGAACGAATCCTGCCGTACCGGTCCTTGTCGTAGTGGTCCTGGGCGAAGTGCAATCCCAGATCCGCGATGCTGCGCAACTCGTCCACTACGAGATACATCTCATCTGTTGCGTCCATGCCATTCCTCTGTTGCAGGCGGTCGGACACCGTAGCCGTTCAGGTACCGAGGCCGGGACGGCCGCCGGCATGCCGGCGGCGGGTGCAAAGCCAACCCATCGTGGAAGCTGCTTCAGGGTGTTCCAAATTCAATCCCCGCCCCCGACACCTTGCCGTTCAGTAGGCGCCGCGGCCCCTGACCACCACTGCGATCGTCCGCCACATGATCTGGAGATCCAGCCACAGGGAATGGTTCTGGATGTAGTAGATGTCGTCCTCCGTGTGGAGGTGCATCGGCTTGTCGCTGCGGCCGGTCACCTGCCACCAGCCGGTCATGCCCTGGGGCACGGCAAAGCGCTTCAGCTGCCAG
>JGIcombinedJ30088_10001864_pt1 | contig 20752 bp, 18 predicted proteins | sample PinacodermPK_FD_30088 | JGI IMG/M metagenome (IMG submission 30088)
CCAACGCTCCCTCACTCTTGCCGCCAACTTGAAACCATCTCCGGGAATGAAATGCTCGTAACCCTTGATAGACTGCTTGAGAACCAACCTCGGATTGAATAATCTTGCCCGACAGAACCTTCATTCTGCGACCCTGCTGCTGTATGACGTCTCAAGTACCGATCTAGAATGTCGCCATTGCCCCTAGCACAATGTGGAGACAACCGGGATAAGAAGAAAGGAAAAAAGTGGCAACTTGTCTTTGATCTCTTGCGTACGACACAAGGCTGCCCGGTAGCGGTTGTTTGCGGGCAACACGAGTGGTCCAGCCACCTTGAGTGCTCAGATTGACAAGGTCCAGACCCGGTTCGGTATATCACACTCTCTAAAACCGAGAGACTGAGGGCCCGTTCACACAGAACGGGCAGGCGAGGCGTGTCCTGATTATTAAAACGTCATAAATGGTGTGAGAAAAGTGATTAAAACGGTTATTTTTTGGAAAAAACTGAGCTCAAATTCTAGAAAATATTGAACAAGAGGTTTTCGAGTCATCAATTATTTTAGTAAGCCGATGAAAAATGAGGTATCTTCTGGCGGCCACTAATTATTTGATTTAGGTCGCTGATTAGGGGAATGAGATTGTTATTCACGAACCTGCTCCCATATGATATAGTGAAAACAGTAACAATTCATGGATGAGAAAAAAAACATGATCTCAACCTTGGAGCATGATCATATTATCGGGCCGCTGGGCTCTACTTTCCATCGTATCAAGGTACCACCAGCGATGCGACAGGCCATCAACTGGGATTTTGACTGGAGCAAGCTGGGCAAACGGGTGATGATTGACGCTAGGGAGGGTATCATCACGTGGATAAGTCCGGGCACCACCCATGAAGGAGCCGCCGATGCTGCGGACAAGATTGTCCTGTCGTGCGGTATCATCCTTAACCTCCCGACCGTTGGTCGCCGCGGGACACGTTGGGAAATACCAGGAGGTCCCGGCAAAATTGAAGTAGAGGCTGATGCCTCCTATTACATAGGTCAGAAGGCCGATGGTTTTTATACAGCCCGGAAGCAGGGTATAAAAGTGGCTGCAAACTATGTAGCCAGAACACCACCCGACTTGATGGTTGAAGTGGAGGTTACCAATTTTGATGCCAGTAAACCAGCCAAATACAGGGAACTNGGGGTCNACGAGATGTGGCAATTCACCTACGATGAGAAGCAGGACACCTACGAGGCTGCCATCCTTGAACTGCAGGCCAGTGGTCGGCCACAGGAGATAAACCACTCCTTGGTGCTGCCTAGTCTTGGAGCAAGCCGGTTGCCAAATATCTATACCATGGCTGAGACCAGTGGCCTTCAGAACCTTAATGCCCTGCTGAAGAAGGAACTTGTTGTTCCCTTGCCACCAAAGAAAGATCCAGCGAAAGCCTAACCATCAGATCCATCCGGTTTTAAACAACTGTTCTTTGTGCCAAGTGAAGAAATTCCAAGCAAGACAAGGATTGACCTTTTGTCTTCAATCCCGATCATANCTACTATAATAGGTGCCATCAGGAGCGATCGAGGGTTCTCATACGTTTCTACCAACCGACGGCTCACTCCGCAAGAAGCTGCGGGAATCCTTAATGTATCGGCGCAATATCTTGATACATTGCTGGATGAGAAAAAATTCCACATGTCCTGACGAAAGTATTAGTTTTTTGATAATTATGGGTAGTTAACTTAGGATCCAAACCGAAGTTGATTGTGACTTAATATTATATGTCCAAACAGGTTTGAATGTCACCAAAAACCTCAACCATCTCTGAGGTGTCAAAAAAATGATACTTTCATAGTCTCAAAATAATCCGGCAAGTGTATTGAATTCCGCCAGAGCCTATTGTTGCTGGTCTGTTTCAATCAGGCTTTTCCATTTGAGAGTTCCAATTATTCATGCAAAGGTAGCGTCAATTGATTGATTGAAACGAATCATAAGAAAAACAATAGTTCAAATAATAAGATGACATTGAGGAAAATTATTATGAATAATCTGATTTAGAATAAATTGACATCTCCATAACAATAATTAAAACACCACAACATCCAGTTAAGACTATTAACAAAGCTGCGGGTGAGGCCTGACCGAGATTTTCAAGCGANGCTCTTTCATATACNCTNGTGGCCAATGTATTATAGTCAAATGGACGGAGTAACAATGTTGCTGGNAATTCTTTGATAGAATCGACNAATACTAGCAGACAACCCGTGAGAATCGATCCTTTAATTATGGGCAGNTGAACTTTGACAAAAGCTTGAGTAGGTGAATGGCCAAGGGAGCGGGGTACAAGATGGAGTGAAGGGGAAACTCTACTTGAAGCTGTTGTAATGATATTATGGGAAATCGCATAAAATCTAATGCAATAGGCAAGGATAACGCCGAATGAGGTACCTGTTAGAATTAACCCCGGCTCAAAATTAAATAGGGCTTTAATTAAATCAGCAACGGTATGATCTATTGAAATCAAAAAGATCAAAATTCCTAATCCTATTACGGCACCGGGAATTGCGTACCCTAAAGTTGTTAATGGCATCAGTAATTTAAACAAACTACTTTTTATTGAAGATTGACCATAGACCAATACAATTGCCATCAGTGAGGTAATTATTGCCGTGGTTCCGCCCGTGAACGCACTATTTAGGAATGCTANATATAAGTCTTTTCTAAGCCACTCGTTAAAATTCCCCAAGGCATGATAGAGAATGATTCCGATCGGTAAAACGAACCCCATAGCGACCAATAAAATGCAAAAGATTGACGCTAGATACCGACTTATTCTCCCTAGAGGACGCCGCAATGACTTGATCGGTTTACGCTGGTGAGAATAGAATCCTGCCTGACCGCTTAGATACTTTTCGCTCAGCACAATNATGAAAATGANAAAGACCAGGCCTAGTGCAAGTTGTGCCGAACCTTTGAGATCATTGCCATCAAGCCAGACACTGAATATTCCGGCCGTGATTGTTTGGATAGAAAAATAATCAACAACTCCAAAATCAGCAATTGTTTCCATGACCACGATAATGAGCCCAGCAAAAATGCCAGGTCTGATCAAAGGTAACAAAACACCGTAAAAGCGAAAAATTGGACCTTTACCTAGGGTACTTGCTATTTCCTCATAAGTTGAGGACTGCTCTCGCAAAGCAGCTCGAGTAAAGAGGTAGATATAAGGAAACAACACAAGTGAGAGGGTAATCGCTGCTCCGCCGAGGCTTCTTATCTCTGGAAAATAATATTCCGATGCGAGACTATATCCAAAAATATGACGTATGGTTGTTTGAACAGGACCAGCAAATTCTAAAAAATCTACAAGAGCATAAGCGGCAACATAAGCAGGGATAGCAAGTGGAAAAAATAAACTGTATTCCACTAAACTTCTTAAGGGAAAGCTGAACATCGTAACAAGCCATGCCGATAAGACTCCTAGCACCGTGGAAATTACGGCTACGACTAATACTAACACAAAGGTATTATAACCGTAACGTGTAAAAGTTGATGATGTCACTAAATCAATCATTGCACTTGAATCAGNACCAACTCCTATTTTTATCCAACCAATTGCAATGAATAAGATAGAAATTATAGGTATAAATATGACGGCTAAAATACCAACCATCAGAACAACAAATGATATTTTTTGGTATCGAATCATTGTGGTTTAATAAAAAGTTTCAAGCGGGTAAGGGTTATCCGTAATATCTTACAATTACGGGGTAGCTGATACTACTTTTCAGAAATTTTATGCGTGTCACGAATAGACTGAACGGCAAACTTGATCCACTCCAAACATCTCTGGTCAGAAAATCGGTGGTCAGCACCAGGTATAAGTTTTAGAGAAATATCAGGGCATTCAACATGACCCAATATTCGCTTGGATAAATTTGGATCAACATCAACGTCATCCAACCCATGCAGGAGCCTAACTGGACATTCTAGCTTGAAGGGCGTATTAAAAACTCTGAAATCTTTACCTGAATGAAGTAAAGCTCGTGTAAACACATAAGGCTCTCCATACTCCGAAGGTGATTCAAAATAGCCTTGAGTTTCTAATTGTTCCCGTTGATTATCTGTTAGTTCATCAATCAATTTTTCAGTAAATTCAGTGGCACTGGCTATGCCTACAAAACCCTTGACAAGATGTGGGTACCGATGAGCAAACACTAAGCCTAACCAGCCCCCTAACGACGAACCAACAATGATTGAAGGCCCGATTTTCAATCCTTCAATAATTCCTACAATACTTTCAAACCAATCAAAAATAGTCGTTTCGATAAATGGTATCGATGATTGACCATGACCAAGATAGTCAAATCTTAACATTGCGAGTTGGTTTTCTTGGCAGTATTCCTCCATCGCTAATGCTTTGGTTCCTAGCATATCGGATTTTAAACCCGGGAGGAATACAACACCAGGGCTTGAACCCGTACTCAAGCAGTAAGCAAGTTCAGCATTGTTTCGACCGGGCAAAGTGAAATACTGAGGCATTGATCAATCTCTATTTTAAATTTGATTTATGTCGATTATGTAATCGCTGTTGTATAGAAAATGTAAATTTAAATGTTTTTTACACTAACTCATTGAATTGGCACATAATATTCATTATTAAGTCATTAAATTATAACCTGATAGCCTTTTCCCACAACCGGGTGCATGGTAGGTACCAAAACGATGAGGATGTTTAATGAACAAAAGTATTTCCGTCTCATTTCCTGATGGCTCTGTAAGAGAATACCCTCAAGGAATTACCCCAGCTCAAATCGCTGATTCCCTTTCTAAGTCACTTGCCAAAAAAGCAGTTTCAGCTTGTGTCAATGAAATCCATTGGGACCTTCAGTGGCCTCTTCAAGACGATTGTTGTATTCAAATCAACCTGAACGATGATAATCCCTATTCCCTTGAATTAATCCGCCATGACTTTGCCCATGTGATGGCTCGAGCAGTACAAGAGATTTGGCCAGATACCAAGGTAACTATCGGCCCGGTAATCAAGAATGGGTGGTATTACGATTTTGACCGGGATGAAACCTTCGTGCCTACTGATTTAGAACGCATCGAAAAGAAAATGAAAGAAATCATCAATCGACGAGATCCAATACGAACTGAAATTTGGAGCCGTGAAGATGCCTTGAGTTATTATGGGGAAAAAGGGGAGAAATATAAAATTGAGCTCATTGAAGCTATTCCTGCTGATCAGGATATTCGCATGTATTGGCATGGCGAATGGCAGGACCTTTGTCGGGGTCCACACTTAAAGCACACTGGTCAATTACCGGCTGATGCATTCAAGCTGACGAGTATAGCTGGAGCCTACTGGCGTGGTGACCCAAAACGGTCAATGCTCCAACGCATCTATGGAGTTGCCTTTCGTCGTCGTGATGACCTAAAAACGTATCTGAATTTCATTGCCGAAGCACAAAAACGTGATCACCGTAAACTCGGACGCGAAATGAATTTATTTCACTTTCAGGAAGAAGCTCCGGGAATGGTCTTTTGGCATCCGAATGGTTGGAGGATGTACAAAGAGCTCCGTTCATACATGGACCGCAAGCAAAAGGAAAATGGCTATCAAGAGGTCAACACGCCCCAAGTCGTTGACCGTAGCCTTTGGGAAAAGTCTGGTCATTGGGAAAAGTTTCACGAAAATATGTTTCTTGTTAATGTTGATGAAAAAATTGACCCCAATGAGCGAGTGAGTGCCCTCAAACCTATGAATTGTCCATGTCATGTCCAGATTTTCAACAATAGCCAAAAAAGTTATCGCGAACTTCCTCTTCGCATCGCCGAATTTGGTTCGTGTATCCGGTATGAACCATCGGGCGCATTACATGGCTTGATGCGGGTAAGAGGATTTGTCCAGGATGATGCCCATATCTTTTGCGAAGAAGAGCAAATCGAAAGTGAAACTAAAAAATTCATTTCTATGCTCTCGGAGGTTTATCAGGATTTAGGCTTTTCTAAGTTTGCAATTAAATTCTCAGACCGGCCNGACATACGAGCNGGCTCTGACAAAACATGGGATCGNGCTGAAGCGGCTTTACAAAAAGCAACTACCGCGGCTGGTTATGAATTTGAACTCAANCCAGGAGAGGGTGCCTTTTATGGACCCAAACTTGAGTTTGTNCTGACTGATGCCATCGGCCGAGAATGGCAATGTGGAACTCTACAAGTTGATTTTGTCTTACCCGATAGGCTTGATGCTGTTTATATTGGCCGCGATGGAAATAAGCATCGTCCAGTAATCCTACACCGAGCTATTCTTGGAAGCTTTGAACGTTTCTTGGGAATGGTGATTGAAAATTATGCCGGACGCTTGCCCCTTTGGCTTGCCCCTACCCAAGTCATTGTTGCGACAATTGTTTCGGAAGTGGATGACTATGCACGCCAGATTGTTGACTATCTCACTTCACATAATGTCAGGGCTCTTGCGGATACCCGCAATGAAAAAATTGGATATAAAATTCGTGAGCATTCGATTGCCAAAGTTCCCTTCATTTTTGCCGTTGGTTTAAAGGAACAGCAAGAAAAGACCGTTTCTATAAGAAGTCTTGGAGAAACACGNATTCAAACGCTTGAACTTGAAGANGCCATTACCCAATTTAAACAACGCATTTTACCACCCGACCAAAAATAATTGATTGCCTATTACTTCATCTCATTTCACGATTTTTCATTATCCTAGCTGGTGAAAATATATTGAAATCCGCAGTCTTTGATGCTATGATATAACCAACTATTAATNTTAGGAGTTGACCAATTACGAAGAAACCTTTCAACAAATTTCCAGAGAAAACAAACATACCTCGTTCTAACGAGGAAATAACTCATGCCGAAGTCAGAGTTATAGGCCATGATGGCTCAAATCTCGGCGTCATGTCTCCAGACACAGCTATGGAAATAGCGTATGGAGAACAACTTGATTTGGTCGAAGTGTCGCCAAATACAGAACCACCTGTCTGCAAGATAATGGACTTCGGCAAGTATAAATACTCCAAACAGAAAAAAGATTCACTTGCCAAAAAGAAGCAAAAAACTATTGATACTAAGGAAGTCAAGTTCCGACCTGGAACAGGGATTCATGACTACCAAGTCAAGCTACGCAATGTGTGTCGCTTTTTAGAAGACGGTGATCAGGTAAAAATAACCTTACGATTCCGAGGGCGTGAAATGGCCCATCAGGAATTGGGGCGAGACGTTCTTGAGCGAGTAAAAGATGATGTGGGCGATTCAGGACGTTTAATTTCGACACCAAAATTAGAAGGACGCCAAATGACTATGGTCATTGGTCCGACCAAATAACTACCCAAGCAATTCAATTATTTCCAACGGCGGTGAATCCAGAACCACTGGTCAATATGGTTATTGATGTGAACCCCTAAGCGTTCATTAAACTCTATTGCCATAGTGACTGGATCGGTGTGTTGTATTGAACGTTCCATGACAACTTCAAAATCAAGGCCATCAGTTTGCCTTATGCCAAATGAAGGAATCACAAGAGCACCATACTTTAAGGCAATTTTCGCGAAAATTGGGCTTGTTTTGGCTGGTGCTCCGAGAAAAGGCATCTCTAGGCCGTCTTGTGTATACTGGTCATTCAAGAGGGCAAGAATATTACCAGCCTGAACAAATTTAACAATTTCCTTGGTCCCCTCCAAAGTAGTTGGAAAGACCGGCTTGCCATAGTTTTTCATTGTTCGGGTATATAATTTATTAAAATACGGATTGGCCATAGGTCGGTAGATGCCACCAAGTTGAAAGCCCTGTAATTGTAAGTGGGAGCGCACAGCTTCATAATTACCAAAATGCCCACTGACTATAATGATGGGTTTATTTTGGCTCGCCGCGTGCCTGAACTCCTCTAAACCCTCACCACTTAACTTAAAATGTGCTGAACGTCGAAGGAATTCCTTACTACTAAAAAATTCAAAATAAAAACGACCAAAGTTATTTATGACTTTGCCAGTTACTTCATCTCTTTGATGTTCTGGCATGTCTGGATAAATGAATTTTAAATTTTCTTGAACACGTTCTTTCATTCCTGTTCGGGGAGCAATCATCCTCTGCATGATTTGCCCACCCAAGTGAATTCGGTAATTATATGGAACAAGCCGGAGCGAAAACTCAAGAATTTTTAGGGCTTGGTAAGTTCTGAATTTTGTATCCTGAGCCATTGAGGTGCTACGTGATAGTCAAATTAATTTAAGGAAAGTTCTACCCGTTGTCTTTGAATCCACCAAACGAATAAACCTGAGACCATAATTACCAAAGCACCAAAATACGTAAACAGGTCAGGGAATTCATTAAAAAACACCATTCCAAAGAAGGTTGCCACAATTATAGAAAAATATGAAATTGGGGCTAAAGTTGTAGTTGGAGCCCAAAACAAAGCGATAATTATAAACAATTGTCCAAGCGTCCCCATGACAATAATCAATAGGAGAAATGGCAAGTCACCAATAGCGATCGGACTCCAAAAAAATGGAACGATAAGCGATGACAAAATAGCTCCTATCACGGTTGTGTATAACAAACTGTTCCAAACTGATTCAGAGCGACTCAAATAGCGGGTGACAATGGCATAGCCGGCAAAACCCATTGCGGCGGCAATTGGAAACAAAGTCCAAAACGTAAAAACATCACTGCCGGGTCGAATGATTATGAGAGTGCCCAACAAACCAAGACTGACGCCAACGATTTTCTCCCAACCGAGTTGCTCACCAAGTAAGAAGTAACCGCCCAAGGCGATAAAAATTGGATTGACTTGCAAGATCGCCGTTGCTGCACCCAGCTCAATTGTGGTTACACCCACAAAAAAACAAACTGTCCCAATGAACAAAAAAAATGAACGGAGCATTTGCATTCCGAATGAAGTCGTTTTTAATGACTTCTTATAGAACGCAAATACAATGAACAGAACAAGAATCGATTGCCCCAAGAATCGGATCCATATCAGCTGAAATACTTCATAACTGTCCCCTAAGTATTTAACGGTAGCATCCATTGAAGAAAGGCAGGTTAAGGCCAACATTAAGGCAAGAATACCCCTTGTCGTCACGGGGATGCTTTGCAGGTATTTACTCATACTTTTAGGACGTTTGATTATGCATTAACTTGATCTAACCAAGATTGAGAGCTGACTGACATTCGGTGCTTATTGATTTGTTAATTTTCAAAATACTCATTCTAGTCTAATAAACTTTTTTGCTGGACAATTGGATATAAATTTTAGGCATGTTCTTCACACCTTGAGATGCTCAATCATTCATAAATTAGGTTCATTCAATCCGTAATAATGTGCTTCAAAGCGACGATCCTTTGCTAATGAACTCATGGTCTGTCTTGCCACCATCGCACACGGTTGAAAGTGATTAATTCAAGCGTGTTAATTCTTGGTCTAATCCNATATAGGGAAAAAGCCTATGAACGGGTACTAAGTGTTCGGATTATTGCTTTTTAAGGTCTTGACAAGGTATATAGTAGGCTTTTTGGATCGTTGAAGGATAACCATTATTGNTTGCCTGAAATAACAAAGCGAGGCTTTGATGCTGCTGACATATAGGCTTTTCTTCAAGTTGAAGGCTAATCGTCGAATCTTCATTTTCTGTCACCTCAAATGGTAAAAACTCACTCAAATCATTAACCACATAAGAATTTTCGAGTGTTTGACCGCGATTTTCNCCAGCCATTACTTCTGTTGTGACTATTTCAGGGTTATATAGTACATATAGGATCTTAAGGTCTTTGAGGTAATTACTGTGAATACCTTGGATCCTCAGTGAATTGTTTTCATAATTGAAAGAAATCTGAGGCATGTTGATTGAATCAAGTAATGAACGCGAACTCATGATTGCTCGACGAATTTTTACTTCATCACTTCCAACAAGAAAATATGACCCGTTAACAACCACTTGTGGGGTATAAATTTTTCGGGACCCAATCCCTCTCGCATAATTGACTTGGCGGAGAGTAAATAACTCATGACTAAAAACATCAGTCCAGCCAAGATGGTTCCAATAATCAACATGAAACGCTAACGGCAGAAGAGATTTATCTTCAGACAGCTGAAACAATATAGAGTCCGCAGGGGGGCAAGTGTTGCAACCTTGGGATGTAAACAATTCAATTGGAATTGCCGACCTCCATTCGGCATTGGCACCTAACGAAGAAATCATAAGAGTTAGGCAAACGAATAGGCACTTGTATGGTTTAATGCACATTATATTAAATGGTCTCAAAGTCTGTTGGCGTTATAAGTTTATACTAAGCGTCATACGGTCGTTTGCAAATCAAGTTTCTGGGAAGACCAACAAATCAGCTTACTGATTGGCTAGTTTACGTAGAACATAATGTAACACCCCATTATGATTAATATAATCAACCTCGACCTCAGTATCGATACGACTTTTGAGTTGGATTGTTTTTGTCGTTCCGTCAGGATATTGAATTTGACAATCATTGAACATCCCCGGAACAATATTGTGATCAAGACCTGTAATGGTAAAAGTTTCACTCCCCTTAAGCTGAAGCGATTTGCGACTGTCTCCTTCTGTAAACTCAAACGGAATGACCCCCATTCCAACAAGGTTTGACCGGTGTATTCTTTCAAAGCTTTCGGCAATCACCGCTTTAATTCCTAACAAGGCAGTTCCTTTGGCGGCCCAGTCCCTTGATGAACCTGTACCATATTGTTTGCCGGCCACAACAACCAGTGGAATATTCTGTTCTTTAAACCCCATTGCGGCATCAAAAATAGATGTCTGATTCCCATCAGGTCCAAGAGTATACCCTCCCTCAACATCATCAAGTATTTCGTTCTTAATGCGAATATTGGCGAAAGTTCCTCGCATCATCACTTCGTGGTTGCCTCGACGCGACCCATAGGAATTGAAATTTTGGCGAGTAACTTGTCGCTCTTGAAGGTACTTACCGGCAGGTGAAGTCTCCTTGAAACTCCCCGCTGGTGAAATATGGTCGGTTGTAATCGTATCGCCTAAAAGTACGAGGCATCGCGCATTGTTGATATTATCAATACCCGGTGGTTCGATTGTTATGTTTTCAAAATAAGGAGGATTTTGAACATAAGTTGATGTCGCTGGCCAACCGTAGGTCTGACTCTCATTCGTCGGAACCGATTGCCACTTTTCATCACCCGTAAACACATCAGCATATTTTGATAAAAAGGCATCTTGTGTGACCGTTTCATTGACGAGTTCAGCAATTTCGGCGTTAGATGGCCACACATCCTTGAGGTAAACCGGACTACCTTGCTCATTATGACCAAGCGGTTGGCGTGTAATATCTATACTTAAATCACCCGCAATTGCATAAGCGACAACAAGAGGAGGTGAAGCGAGGAAGTTAGCCCGAACATCAGGACTAATTCGCCCCTCAAAATTACGATTGCCCGACAACACGCTTGTGGCAATGATATCACTATTGGCAATGGCTTGAGAAATTTCGGGCTGGAGCGGACCAGAATTACCAATACATGTCGTACAGCCATAGCCAACAAGGTTAAATCCCAAGGCATCCAGATCTCCTTGCAACCCTGCCCTTTCAAGATATTCCGAAACGACTTTGGAACCCGGAGCGAGTGAAGTTTTAACCCACGGTTTGGGTTTGAGACCGAGTTGCTTTGCTTTTCGTGCGACTAATCCTGCACCAATCATAACATATGGGTTAGAGGTATTGGTGCATGAGGTAATTGATGCAATGACGACCGAGCCATCTTTAATATCATAGTGTTCACCCGCAACTGTGCTGGTTTTGGCCGAGACAGCGGCACCGTTACCACTCCGGTAATCGTTAATGACTTTTTGAAATGCCGGTGCAGCTTGATCAAGTGGAATGTGGTCCTGTGGACGCTTAGGGCCGGAAATCGCAGGGACAATCTCTCCCATGTCCAATTCCAAGGTATCAGTATAGATGGGTGAGTAGTTTTCGTCACGCCATAATCGATTTTCTTTAGCATAAGCCTCGACAAGTTCAATAAGGTCTTGGTCGCGACCCGTCTGCTTGAGATAGCGCAGTGTTTCATTATCAATNGGGAAATAACCACATGTTGCNCCATATTCGGGAGCCATATTAGCAATAGTTGCTCGGTCAGCAAGCGGTAAAACATCAAGCCCATCNCCATAAAATTCAACAAATTTTCCAACCACTCCTTTTTCTCGAAGCAATTGAACGACTTTAAGTACTAAATCTGTCGCGGTTGTTCCTTCAACCATTTCACCGGTAAGTTTAAAACCCACTACCTCAGGTAAAAGCATTGATAGGGGTTGACCAAGCATCGCGGCTTCGGCCTCTATCCCACCAACGCCCCAACCAAGAACGGCCAAACCATTCACCATGGTGGTGTGGCTGTCTGTTCCGACCAACGTATCGGGGTAAGCGATGCATTGATCATTCTCATCAAGTGCGGACCAGATTGTTTTGCTTAAATACTCTAAATTGACTTGATGGCANATCCCAGTTCCAGGTGGCACAACTCTAAAATTATCAAATGCTGATTGACCCCACTTAAGAAATTCATACCGCTCAAGATTTCGTTCATATTCTCGGTCAACATTGAGTTGGAAGGCTCTTGGATTACCAAAACTATCAATCATGACCGAATGGTCAATGACAAGGTCAACGGAGGATAAGGGATTGATTTTTTTGGGGTCACCACCGAGTGCCACCAGCCCATCTCTCATTGCTGCCAAGTCAACTATCGCTGGAACACCGGTAAAATCTTGCATCAATACCCGAGCGGGGCGAAGCATGATCTCTGATGGATTTGATCCGCTATTTTGTAACCATTGGCTTATCGACTCAATATCTGAAGCATTAACGGTCGTTTCGTCATGGTTCCTGAGTAAATTTTCGAGAACGACTGCCAGAGAAGCTGGAATACGGTCAAAACTACCNAGGCCCTTTTCTTCAGCTGCACCAATGGAAAAATAGGCATATTCATTTGGTCCAACCTTGAGTTGACGGCGTGTTAGCTTTGAATGCAAGCCAGTTTGGACTTTCATAATCTCTCCCTTGTTGTATTGTTATTCTAATGACCTTTAGGATATGTAAGCACTTCCGACATAGAAGTAGTGTTATCCCTTATAAAATCTATATCAATTCAATAGTTTTAGTTAATCTTTTGGGATTAATTTGGTTAATTTAAGTGTTTTACTAAATTCAAAAACTTACTAATTTTACTTGGCAATTTCAATGACACCCCCAGTCACAACGGATTCCCCTACCCTCATCGTNGATAGTCTAACCTGTNTAAAAGGGTCTTTTGAAGTGTTCAGCAAACTCTCATTCACTCTCTCCCAAGGTGACATGCTCTACGTTATTGGTAAAAACGGGTCCGGAAAAACCACTCTTCTTCAAGCTTTAGCTGGGATTCAAAAACCTTCCAAAGGATCAATATCAATAGATCTTTGCCAAATCTCTTACTTTGGGCATTTAAAAGCCCTTAAGTCCGAATTGACAAGCTATGAGAACCTCTGTTTTTGGTCAGAATTAACCGACAATACAGTGAACTTAGAATTACTTGAACGATTCGGCCTCAATCAATTAATCGATACCCTTGTAAGACATCTATCTGAGGGTCAAAAAAAGAAGCTGGCTCTTTGTTGCTCGCTTATCCCAGAACGAAAATATTGGTTATTAGATGAACCCTACAGTTCTCTCGATTCTGAAAGCAAATTGGAATTAGCAAACATTATTTTCCAACATACCCACAATAATGGAATTGCTATTTTGACTTCACATGCATCTGAACTCAATGAAGCCACTTCAGTACTTAACATGGAGGACTATACTTCCCACTACCAGCATATGCCATCATGAAAACAATTCTCAAAAGAGATCTGAGAATTCTATTCAAAACAGGTGCGGGGTTTTGGCTCCCAATTATATTTTTTGTTTTTGTCGTTTTNTTGATCCCACTTGGGATTGGACCTGACCGTATTGTTCACAACCAAGTCGCTCCTTCTGCTTTGTGGATTGGTTGCGTATTTTCTCTACTTTTGAACTTGGATCGACTTTTCTTACCAGATTACACGGATGGAACAATTGAAAAATTAATCGCAATGCAAATACCCATTGAAGAGTATGTCATTGCCAAGATGATACTTTTAGTATTGATTTCAGGGATACCGATTGCTTTGGTTTCACCGCTACTCGGTGTGTTGTTGAACTTGCCTCTGATTCATGGCTTATATGCATCACTTACCCTCATAATTGGTTCTCTGGCACTTGCCGCAATCGGCACCTTTGGAGTGCCCTCGTATTACATTCAAACCGAGGACACTTATTGCAAACAACAACAGTTTTGCCTTTTTGTATTCCCGTTATTATCTTTGGAACTTCAGCAATTAAAAACTATGTATCATTACAAATCATTGCGGCCGAATTATTCATCTTGATGGGCATTTCGCTTTTATCTGTGGCAATCTTCCCGTTCATCACGGCGTATGTCCTCAAAATTAATGTGCAGCAATAGACCTATATATTTGACCTCTTGGACACCTATAAATGACATCAAAAATTTGGTATTTTGGTAATCCATACCGATTTAGTTTTCTAGTGAAATGGACAACACCTGTCTTGGCTGTCCTGACCTTTATTTCACTTACGATTGGTCTCATTTGGGGATTTTTCTTCACTTCTGATGAGAATGTTCAAGGCAGTACTGTGAAAATCATTTTTTTGCATGTTCCCAGTGCCTTGATGGCAATCAACTGTTGGCTTTTGATGTTGGTTTCTTCTTTAATCTGGCTGTTCCGACGACATCATGTTTCAATTTTGCTTGCGAAATCAGCGGCAGCAGTGGGACTGGCAATGACAATAATGACGATTGTGACCGGGGCATTATGGGGACAACCGATCTGGGGAACATTTTGGGCATGGGATCCAAGACTAACATCCTTTTTTATTCTGTTCCTCCATTATATAACCTACATAATGGTGTGGATGTTTCTAACAAACAAGGAATTAGCGGCCGATATAACCTCAATCTTGTGTTTGGTGGGCACTGTATTCGCTCTTTTATCCCGCTATGCTGTGTTTATTTGGGCAGAAGGAATTCATCAAGGAGCAACTTTGTCCCTTGACCAAGAAACCAATATTCATAATGAATATTATTTTCCTTTACTTATTTGTATGTTCGGCTTCCTGACACTTTTTATTTTTTTAATACTGATTCGGACCCAAACCGAAATTATGAAAAACAAAATTCAGCTTCTTATGATGCGGAGGTAGGGAATGCCTGAACTCGGACAATACGCTGTTTATATCATTTCAGCATATGCGTGCTGCTTTTTAATTCTACTTGTTCTCATAGTCCACTCCCTTCATCGTTATTTTTCTACCAAGCAAAAATTAGCTTCCATCAATCAACCTGACGATGAACCGTAACTATTTACTCCTCCTCATACCGTTTTTATTTGTCATCGGGTTGGGCTTAATTTTTTTGGCCGGGATTATTGGAAAAAAAGAAGGTTTACCCTCACAATTAATTGGCAAACAAGCCCCTTCAATTGAACTTGAGTCTCTTGCCGGAATGGAACTGCCTCTGCGGGATGATCTGCTAAAACCAGAGGTCAAAATGGTTAATTTCTGGGCTAGTTGGTGTGTTCCATGTCGAGCTGAACATCCCAATTTAGAGGTTCTTAACAGTATGGGTATTCCAATCTATGGAATAAATTATAAGGATAATGAGGCAAATGCACTTGCCTTCATTGAAGAATTGGGAAACCCATTTAAGAAAATTGGTCGTGATCCCAAGGGAAGGTTGGGAATTGACTGGGGAGTCTATGGTATACCTGAGACATTTATTATTGACAAAAACGGTGCTGTTGTATATCGGCTTGCCGGACCGATTACAAAGAACAATGACAAATGAAATTATTCCAGCAATTAATAGTCTAAGCATTGACAACTGATACAATCACAATTCGCCAGCCCGATGATTGGCATTTGCATTTGCGTGATGGGCAGCTGACAAAGCTTGTCCTTTCATATTCCGCGGAAAAATTCGGACGGGCATTAATTATGCCTAATCTGACTCCTCCAGTGGAAACTCCAAACCAGGCAATTGCCTATAAAAAAAGGATCTTAAGTCATCTCCCAACTGGGAGTCGATTCCAACCCTTAATGACCCTTTTTCTTACTGAAAAAACACGACCAGAGGATGTCAGAGAGGGGATCTTAAACCAAGCCATTACTGCTGTTAAACTATACCCATCAGGAGCAACTACGAATTCATTGGAGGGCGTCAAAGACTGTCATAGTATAGACAAAGTCCTTGAAGTCCTTTGTGAATTCGGCATCCCGCTATGTGTGCATGGTGAAGTCAGCGACCCACAAGTCGATATTTTTGACCGCGAAGCGGTTTTTATTGACAAGGTCCTCATTCCAATACGGCAAAGATTTCCTCAGTTAAAAATAGTCATTGAACACATCACAACTCAACAAGCAGTTGAATATGTCCAATCTGAAGGACCTTGTACCGCGGCCACAATTACCGTTCATCATTTATTCATAAATCGTAATCATATGTTTAAAGGAGGAATAAGACCTCATTACTATTGTTTGCCTGTTGCCAAACGGGAGGAACATCGACTGAGTTTGTTAAAGGCAATACAATCACTGAATTCGAAGTTTTTCTTGGGAACAGATAGTGCTCCACACACCAAAGAAACCAAAGAGTCTGCCTGTGGGTGTGCGGGTATGTTTACAGCACCGATTGCTCTTGAAGCCATTACCCAAATTTTTGATAACTTACAAATTCTTGACCAATTAGAAAACTTCACCTCAGTCAATGGTTCACAGTTTTACGGTTTACCTCTGAATGAAGGGAAAGTAACATTATCGAAATCAAAAACACCTGTAAAATTCTTGAATTCGGTTGTTCTTGATCACTTGGAAGTGATGGTATTTAATCCAGAAGTTCCCATTAATTGGAAAGTTGAGTCAATTCAAAATGAATGAGCATTCTCCCCACCCCGAATTTGCTGTACAAGCAGCCGAAATACTTCTTGAAATTAAAGCTATTAATTTCAATTTGCAAAATCCTTTCACTTTAACCTCCGGTCTACTATCCCCAGTTTATGTCGATTGTCGCAGGATTATTTCCTTTCCCCGAGCACGCAAGGCAATCATCCGAATGATGGTAGACCTGATCAATTCCCGGCAGGGATTTGAAGCTTTTCATAATATTGCAGGGGGAGAGTCCGCAGGAATTCCTTTTGGGGCACTTGTGGCCCATGAAATGAGTCTTCCAATGACTTATATTCGGAAAAAACCCAAAGGACATGGCCGCAAATCGCGAATTGAAGGAATTATCAACAAGGGTGACCGTGTGCTTCTTGTAGAAGACTTGGCGACTGACGGTGGTTCAAAAATTAACTTTGTTAATGCTATTCGTGAAGCCGGTGGAATTTGTGAAGACACCATCGTTGTTTTTTACTATGGAATAACTACTAACTCCGTCAATGCCCTGGAGGCCAACTCCATCAAACTCCACTACTTAACGAATTGGGAGGCCGTGATGCAATCACCCCGGATTAATTCATTGCTGACCTCAGAAGAACTCTCCTCAGTTCGGGAGTTTCTCATCAACCCTAAAGATTGGCAAAAAAATTTATCAAATTCCGCGTGAATAATTTTTGTATTCCACAACTGAATCATAAATTGAATCAGCGCGAAAATTAAAGCCAATTGCCTTGCGATGATCATGCACTCATTCGCTTTATTTGTAGGCGTTACTGAGAGTTAAACGCTGAATTCCAATGCCATTCCGGTCAAATTTTCACAATCTAATGGTTATGAATTTTTGGAACAATTCTTAGAAAAAAATAGGCAAAAATTAGAAATAATGGCATTCCTGAATGCGTACCAGTTCAAAAAACTAAAATGTCTAGATTGTTGAATATCAATCGCTAAAATTTATCAAGATAATTTTTCTTGAAATCTGCATTATCAATATATGCCAGTATTATTCTAATCCACACCTAAATGTTGTATGGTTAATTAACATTTATTCCCCAATCTTTACACTCTAATAATTATTTTTTCCAGTGTTATCTTAAATCCCAACTTAATTTACAGTAAAGGCATTCTCATGAACCAAGTCGAAATGACAAAACAAGATACCACAGTCAATTCCCAATCAATTCCAACTCATACGCCACCCAACAATCCTCAATTGGAACTTTCTCTACTCACGGCCTTATTGTATGACAACAATAGCTATACTGAAGTTTCAAAAATTCTCAATAGTGAGCATTTCTACGTTCCAGTCAATCGCTTAGTCTTTGAGAAAATCGAGTCCATCATCAAGCAACAGCGTTTTGCGTCACCCAATACTCTCCTACCCTACATTGAAAATGAACCTTTGTTTAAAGAGCAAGGAGGAACCGACTACATTCAAGGGCTGATTCATAACCCTCTNACNCCTATTTTAACGACTAGGGCAGTTGAGTTTGCTAAAGAAATTCGTGACTTGTCAATTCGACGACAATTGATTGGGGTAGGTACTGAGCTCTCGCAAAAAGCCATGAATTGGGATACTGACGAGCAGCCAAAGAAAATCATTGATGCCACTGAAGCCAAGCTTTACAATTTACGTAAATACGGCACCGATAATGCCGAGTTTCAAACCTTTGTCAAAACAATTACCCAATCAATCCGACGAGCTAAAATTGCTTCAGAAACAGACAATGCGATTTCAGGTTACTCCACGGGNTTGATTGACCTTGATAATACACTTGGTGGGTTGCACCCAAGCGATCTTGTTATCATTGCCGGACGCCCAGGTATGGGTAAAACAGCTCTCGCTACAAATATTGCTCATTCGGTAGCCAAAAACTACACTAACCCAAGTACAAGGTTACCTTCCGACCCTCTCGGNGGTAAAGTTGCAATTTTCTCACTTGAGATGTCCGCTGAGCAAATTGGTACCCGTCTATTGGCTGAAACAGCAGAAATTCCAGCGAATAAGATTCGTCTTAATCAAATAGACCAAGAGCAATTTGCAAAGTATTCCGAAGCCGCAATTAAGATGGCTAGATTGCCCATTTACATTGATGACACTCCCGGTTTGAATATTNCCGATATTACCTTGCGAGCGGGTCGATTGCACCGAAACGTTGAACTCAACTTAATTGTAGTTGACTATATTCAGTTNGTTCGTGGACTAGGTACTAATAAAAATAGAACTTATGAAATCGCCGAAATCACAGGCGGGCTCAAAAATTTAGCGAAAGAACTTGATGTCCCCGTTATTGGTGTCTCACAATTATCCCGTTCAATTGAATCCCGCGAAGACCAACGCCCTCAACTCAGTGATTTACGGGATTCAGGATCTATAGAACAGGATGCCGATTTAGTCATATTTGTGTATCGCCAAGAATACTACCTCAATCGTCAACAACCCGCCGATCCGAATGATGACAAAGCCATGGAAGCTTGGAAGGACAAGATGGAAGCGGCCCGAGGTAAAGCCAACTTGATTATTGATAAAAATCGTCATGGTCCACTCAAATCTTTAAATGTCTCCTTCATGGGTAAGTTCACAAAATTTGGAAATCTTGCTGATTCCACATTGGCTGGTGATAACGAAGTTCAAATATAGAGGCCCTTGATAATCAGGAAATCATATTATCATTAAGTCAACTTAACTGGGTTTAAAAGCAAAATTTTACCTTTATGGTGAACATAGAATAAATTAATCAGCTGAATTCTATCAAGGAAACAGTATGGCTTCTCCCATTCTAGAAATAAACCTTAGTGCGATTGCACGTAATTGGTCAACCTTAAATCAGCTTTCCAAAACAGAAGTAGAAACATCGGCAGTGGTTAAAGCCGATGGGTACGGTCTCGGTGCTACACATGTGGTTAATACTTTACTCAAAGTAGGGATTACAAAATTTTTTGTTGCAACAGCGGAGGAAGGAGCTGTACTCAGACAATCGGTACAGGGGAATTATGATATATTCATTCTCTCGGGCTATATGCAAGGTGACAAGGACTTAGTTCGAAATTACAATCTTTTCCCAATCATCCTATCCAAAGAACAATTTGAAAGAATGGTTAATGATTTTGATAAATTGCCATTTGCTCTTCAAATCAACACTGGAATGAACCGTTTAGGCATGGAGAAAAAGCATTTTCAAGAACTCCATGAGAAAATATTTGAGCGAAAACCGCTCATTGTAATGAGTCATTTGAGTAGTGCTGAAAACCCGCATAGTTCAGCCAATGCAGAACACTTACTCTTTTCAGAGAACTCACAAGTGGGATTAATTGTCAGTTATCTCTTGCCGCGAGTGGTGGAATTCTATTGGGTTCAGATTACCATTTTGATTTGTGTCGTCCAGGAATTGGACTTTACGGAGGGATTAATTATAGTGGCATAAAATCTGTCATAAACGTGAAAGTTCCCGTTATTCAGGTTCAGGATGTATCTTCNGGACACGGGGTCGGTTATGACTTGACCTGGGTGGCCGANAAACCCACAAGGGTGGCAACGATAGCGGCCGGTTATGCAGACGGATTAATTCGTTCGCTCTCCAACAATTCTTTTGTCTTTGCTAATACTACTCCGTGCCCAGTTATTGGACGTATCTCAATGGATTTGATCACTGTTGATGTATCAAAACTGGCCGACATACCTGACTATTTCGACATTCTTAGTCATGAGCAATCCGTATTTGATTTAGCTCACCAAGCTGGGACGATTTC
>JGIcombinedJ30088_10001881_pt1 | contig 20657 bp, 18 predicted proteins | sample PinacodermPK_FD_30088 | JGI IMG/M metagenome (IMG submission 30088)
GTGCTGGCGCTGGCCGACGTTGCGGCAAGCCGCTACGGTGTCGCCCGCGCCGCCGGGCTAGCCGATCGGGAACGCCGGGCCGATCTCGTCGAGCACTCGATCGGGCGCGGCGACGGCGACCCGGACTTCGCCGAAGCCCTTCGGCGGGCCGCCGAAGGGCGATTGGGAGTGACCTTAGCGATCTGTCTAGGCCGTTACGACTCGGCTGATCAGCTTTGATACTGCAACTTTGGCTTGATACCATGGATGACCCTTGGAATCTTCAATGAGCATGCGATCCAGTCGGCACTGGCTCGCCCGGGCCATGGCTTTATTGGAGAACATTCTGCCCTGACGAATGGGTATGCGTTCCGGCTGAGTGATCGACGAAACGTGCTTCTAGGGTTTCCGAACTGAACGTCAGTGACGGCATTAGGAGCTACCGGATGTCACGGCTGCCATGAATCTTCCCCGGGAGGGAACGACAGCATGACTCGGTATGCCTACGTCTTCCTAGATGAGTCTGGAAACTTCGACTTCGGCAATAGTGGAACCCGCTATCTCGTGCTGACCAGCGTTGGCATATCTCGCCCGTCTCCGATGTGGGGCCGCCTTGACGACTACAAGTACCACTGCATCGAATCCGGCACGGACATCGAATACTTCCACTGTTACAACGACCGCTGGCCTGTGCGTAGTGCCGTCTTCAATCTGATCGCTGAGCATCTAGACAACATGCGCGTTTGCTGCGTGGTGAACGAGAAGCAGAGAACCGCCCCCGAGATGCGGGAAGACAAGCGCTTGTATCCCTGGATGTTGGGCTACTTGCTGAGGCGTGCGCTGTCTGAAGAGCAGACCGCAGGTGCCGAGGAAATCATCGTTATCACCGATACCATTCCGGTGACCAAGAAGCGGAGAGCCGTTGAAAAAATCATCAAGCAAGCGGTAGTGAGGAAACAGTTGCCGAAAGTGACATACCGGATCCTGCATCACCAGTCGCGCTCCCACTACGGGTTACAGGTGGCCGATTACTGCTGCTGGGCAATCTTCCGGAAGTGGGAGAGAGAGGATAGTACATGGTATGACCGAATCAAACCAGCCATACGTCTTGAACTCGATGCCTTCCCGAAAGGATGACCCCCCTGACTACTCCGTTGCTGGAGAGAGCACCCTTGGCACTCTTATCATCAGGAGGGAACCTTTAGCCATAACGTAGCACAACATCCTCCCGACTTGAGTGAGTGAGCTAGCGATCGCACACAGTTAACACAGGGGGTCCGGTTCCTGTAACACGGGAGATGGTCAGGAACCAAGTCGTCAAGGGCAGCTTGGTGTTATCGAACAGGGTCCCGGCGGCGAGCGAGACTTGATGCTTGCAGCGGATACACTGCAAGACCTTGCGCTGGCGTAGTCGTCAGCTCTTGTCTTGGCCGCAGCTGGGGCAGAGGAAGCCCTTAGGCCAGCGCGCCGCAAACACGGCTTGCTGGCATTGAGTGACGGCACCGTAGAGTGCGAGGAACTCCGGCAAGCTTTGGCCTTTCTGGAACTGGACCTTGTATTTTGTCATCGATAACTCTTTTCAAATTAGATGCTTAGTATACATAGAGCCGTATTCTGTATCAGCTGTTTCGGGCATTCAACCGGCAGATTCTCGCCCCTAAGTATGGCTGTGACTTCGCCGTAATCAGGATGTCCTTTGTGCAACGAAGATAGGGCGCCGAACGGCGTGCACGACGAAATCCAGTTCCTCAAGGACTTGCGGCGGCTCGCCCATGCCGAGGAGGGGGAACCTCACGTCCGGCTGGGCTTCGAGATTGACGCTCTGGTGTTGCTGGACCAGAACGACCGGTAAGCAGCCGGATTCTACGTTCAACTTGGATTCACGCCACTATGCGCGGGAGTCGAATGGGCCAAACTGATAGAGCATGGACGGCTTGTTCGCTTCGGAAGACACGTCAATCTACGACATCCAAACCGCCGCTGAAGGTCCCGCGGGGCAGCTTCCGCTGACGCCTGCGATGCTCCGCACGCAGCCGAGCGGAAACATATTTGGCTGGACACAGGATGCAGGCATGGGCTGGAATCCGGCGCATCTGGGCCGAGACGAGTATCTGATCCTGAGCACGCAAGGGGGCATTCGTGCTGAAGACGGATCGCCGGTTGCACTCGGGTATCACACCGGGCACTTCGAGGTCGGGCTGTTGATGCGTGAGGCCGCATTCGAATTGCGCGACCGCGGAGCCATCCCGTTTGCCGGATTCTGCAGCGACCCCTGCGACGGCCGCACCCAGGGGACACCGGGCATGATGGATTCGCTCCCCTATCGCAACGACGCCGCGCAAGTCCTGCGGCGGCTGATCCGTTCCTTGCCCACCCGCCGAGGAGTGCTGGGGGTAGCGACTTGTGACAAGGGTCTTCCCGCAATGATGATGGCGCTCGCGTCGATGCACGACTTGCCATCTGTGCTTGTTCCGGGCGGGGTCACCCTGCCGTCAAGGACGGGAGAGGACGCTGGCAAGGTCCAGTCGATCGGCGCGCGATTCACCCACGGCGAACTCTCTCTCGAAGATGCCCGGGAATTCGGTTGCAAGGCCTGCGGGTCCCCGGGCGGCGGGTGCCAGTTCCTCGGCACGGCCGCGACGGCCCAGGTCGTTGCGGAGGCGCTCGGGCTCGCGCTGCCGCATACGGCGCTCGCGCCGTCCGGTCAGCAAGTTTGGAAGGACGCGGCGCGACGGTCTGCCCGAGCTGTCTTGGCGCAGCATCGCGCGGGCCTCTCGACGAAGGATATTCTCACGGAAGGCTCGTTCCGCAACGCGATGGTTGTCCATGCCGCTTTCGGGGGCTCGACGAACCTGCTCTTGCACCTGCCTGCGATCGCATACTGCGCGGGTATTCCACGCCCTGGCGTCGACGATTGGGCCGCCGTGAACTGTCAGGTCCTTCGATTGGTGGATGTGCTCCCGAACGGACCGGTCGGTCACACGACCGTGCGGGTCTTCCTCGCGGGGGGCGTACCCGAGGTCATGCTTCATCTCCGCGACATGGGCTTGCTTGATCTCGACGCACTGACCGCTGCTGGCATCCGACTGGGAGAGGTTCTCGACCAGTGGGCGGATAGCGAGCGCCGCACCGTGTTTCGTGATCGGCTCCGGCAGCTCGACGGCGTGGATCCCGACGAGGTGATCTTCGCTCCGGGTCCTGCCAAGCGACGCGGGCTGACCAGCACAATTACGTTCTGCCACGGCAACCTTGCGCCGGAGGGCTCGGTAGTGAAGAGCACGGCAATCGATCCCACTGTGATCGATTCTGACGGCGTGTACCGCAAGCAGGGCACCGCCAGGGTATTCACCCGGGAGGCGGACGCGATTGCGGCGCTCAAGGTGGGAGCAGTTCGCCCTGGTGACATCATGGCGCTGATTTGCTGTGGACCGCTTGGTTCCGGCATGGAGGAGATCTACCAGATCACCTCGGCCCTCAAGCATCTCTCGTATGGCCGCGAAATCGCCGTCGTCACGGATGCGCGCTTCTCGGGAGTCTCGACCGGCGCCTGCATCGGACATGTCGGTCCGGAGGCGCTCGCCGGGGGGCCGATCGGCAAGCTGATTGACGGAGACGTGCTGAAGATCGAAATCGACTGCAATCGGCTCCAGGGAGCCGTGGACCTGGTCGGCGAGAAAGGCCGTTCCAGCGGTGCGGCGGAGGGTAGTCGGATCCTTGCGGAGCGAGATCTCCGAGAGGATCTGTCGCCGCATCCAGACCTCCCGAATGACACCCGTCTGTGGGCGGCCCTGCAGGCCCGCAGCGGCGGGACCTGGAAGGGATGTGTGTACGACGTGGACGCGATCGTCGAGGCCCTCGGCGGTCGACCTAAGGGCGGATGATCGAACCGTCGCGCCTGCGCGTCGTGCCCCAGTGGTAGTCGAACGGCGTTTCGTAACGGGAGTCGACGTCATACCTCGCGGCGAGTTGCTCGTCGATTTCCATTCCCCATCCCGGGGATTCGTTCGGAAAGAAGAACCCATTCTCAAGGCGCGGGCAGCCCTGGAAAACCTCGTGGACGGAGTCCGGCCAGGTACGCGCTTCCTGAATGCCAAAGTTATAGCAACTCACATCCAGGGCGATGTTGGCGAGGTGTCCTACAGGAGAAGTGTCGCCTGGCCCGTGCCAAGCCGTGCGCACGCCGAACCACTCGCAGAGGGCTGCAAGCTTGCGAGCTGGAGTCAACCCGCCGATCTGGGAGATGTGGACCCGGATGAAGTCGATCAGGCGTTCAGCGATGAGCCCGGTGAACTCGTGGGGCGAGTTGAACAGTTCACCCATTGCGATCGCTGTTGTTGTCTGCGACCGCATGTGCCGAAAATACCCGATCTGCTCGGGCGAGAGCGGATCCTCGATAAAGAACGGACGGTATTCCTCGACACGTTTGAGCAGCCACATCGCCTGTGCGTTGCTGATGCGCTCGTGGACATCATGCAGGAGTTCGATCTGCTCGCCGATGTTCGTGCGCATGTGCTCAAAGAGCTTGGGAACGCTGAGCAGGTACGGTGTCGGCTCGAACATACGCTCCTGGTGCGGCCCGCCGGACGGTGCGCCAAGAAATCCTCCAGGACTGCCGCCGCTGGATCGCGCTCCGTAATTTGCGTTGCCCTGGACTCCGACCTGGATCCGGATGTGGCGCACGCCCTCTTCCATGTAGCCGCGCGCTTGGTCCTCGACATCCTCCATGCTGGATCCTGACGCGTGGCGGTACACGTCGGCACCGTTGCGCGCCTTGCCCCCGAGCAGCGCGTAGACCGGCATGTTGGCGCGTTTTCCTTTGATATCCCAGAGCGCCTGGTCCACACCGCTCATCGCGTTGTAGAGCACCGGACCGTTCCGCCAATACGAACTGACGTACATCGTCTGCCAGATATCTTCGATATGGTCCGGATTCTTGCCCTTGAGAAAAGGCCGCAGGAACTCGTCCACGGCCGTGACGACGGCTTTGGCCCGTTGAGTGAAGGTAGCGCAGCCATAGCCATGCAGGCCGGGCTCGTCCGTTTCGACTTTGACGATCACCGTCCGGGGAAGACCCGGAGGTGCCGTCAGGATCGCCTTGACGTCGGTGATCCGGAGTTCTGGCAGGCCGCGCTTGGCTTGGCTTTCCTGGGCTGCGGCCGAGGGGAGGGACGGTGTCGCTAGGGATGCTAGCCCGGCACCGGCGAGCAAATTGAGTGCATTGCGTCGTTGCATGATGGCGACCCTATGGTCACCAATTCAGACTGGGCTTGCAACCGCGGAAACGAAGGGGTCAGGCTGGCGGAGCGGAACGGCCCAGACCCGTTCGCGAGTGGCAGGCGCGCCAGGACTCGAACCTGGGACCCTCTGCTTAGAAGGCAGATGCTCTATCCAGCTGAGCTACGCGCCCGCAGCACTCTTATCGTAGGTCAAGCTCGACCCTGAGGTCGCAGTCCCACTCTTGTCGGCAAGGCGACAAGAGGTACCCGCTCGAGCCGGCCAATGTCGGGTGTTTCACCTCGGGGGACGTGGCTGCCATGTCGGATGTCTCACATGGGCTTGCGCCATGATTTCCTTGATCTCGCTGATGATGCTGGGATGGTTTCGGGCCACGTTGTACCTCTCGAGGAGGTCCCTGGAGACGTCGTACAACTCGATCGAGCCGCTCAGCATTGGCTTTCGCACCCCCTTCCACTGGCGCAGCCTGACGGCCTGCGACGAGCCGCCCTCGTAAAACTCCCAGTAAAGGTACGGATGCTCTTGCTGTCTCTCCGGTTCGCCGAGCAAGGTCGGGGCAAAGCTGACGGAGTCCGTGCCCGCGGGCACCTCGCCGCCGGCCAGTTCAGCGGTCGTGGCCATGAGGTCCCCAAAGTACCCGACATGGTCGGACACTTGGCCCGGTCGGATCGTTCCCGGCCACCAAGCCAGGAACGGCACTCGGATACCACCTTCGTATAGATCTCTCTTGATCCCGCGCAAACCGCCCGAAGGATTGAATCGAAGCAGGTCGTGCCCCGCTTCGTTATGCGGCCCGTTGTCGGACGAGAACATCACGAGGGTCTTCTCGTCGAGGTCAAGTTCCGTCAGCTTGTCCAGTAACGTGCCGATGTCCCTGTCCATGCGCGTGATCATGGCGGCCTGCCCCTTGTCCGGGTTCGACCAATCCTCTTCAGCGTAGATTCCGTAGTCGGGTACTTCGGCACCATCGCCGGTGCCTCGCGTGCCCTCGTTGTTGGCGTGAGGGATGGTGAGTGCGATGTAGAGAAAGAACGGCGTCTCCTCGCGATCCGCGATCCATTTGATTGCCTCCTGCATGATCAAGTCATGGGAGTACTCGTTTCGTTCGGTGGCCCAGCCTCCGCGAAACCCGCCGTAAACCCGGTCCAGGCGCCGCACCGTGTTCCGCAACGGGACCTTGATGAGGTCCCGCCACAGGAATTCGGGGTAGTAGTTGTGTGCGTGGACCTGGTTGAGATAACCGAAGAAGGTGTCGAAGCCCTGCTTGAGCGGATGCCCCTCGTTCTCGACCTCACCGAGCCCCCATTTGCCGAACAGGGCCGTTTCGTAGCCCGCTGATCCGGCGACTTCGGCAACCGTAACGTCGATGTCGCGTAAGGATTGGGGCGACATGTCCGGTCCCGAGGCGTTGCCGCGGACGTGAGTGTGTCCCATGTGCTGGCCCGTCATCAGGACGCTACGCGACGGGGCGCAGACCGTCGAGCCGGCGTAGAACTGCGTGAACCGCAGGCCGTCCGCAGCCATGCCGTCCAGCCGGGGAGTGCGAATCACGGATTGGCCATACGATCCAAGATCCCCGTATCCGAGGTCGTCGGCCAGGATGAAGACCACGTTCGGACGATCCGCCCCTGACGAGAGTTGCGCTGAAGAAAATAGGAGGACGATCGCGGCAATTGCCGCACGGCGAGCGGTTGATTGCATGGAATCCCCAAGCGTACCCGATTTCTGTTTCGCTGGAGGAGCCCGACAGTGTGGGCAAGCACCCTCGGCGACGAGCACATGGGGCGAGGCCGGATCCGGACTCCCGTCAGCAGTGCCTCTGCAAGAATGGTCGTTCGATGCCTACGAACAAGCCACTGCGGTTCTTGGTCACGAATGACGATGGAATCGACTCGCCGGGCTTGGCTGCTCTGGAGGCTGCGCTGCCGGAGAGTGCCGAGTCGATCGTTGTCGCCCCGGCGGAGGAACAATCCGGGTGCAGCCACCAGGTCACCACTGCCCAGGGATTCCGGGCGCTGCGCTGCGCTCAAGGCCGTTTCGCCGTAAACGGTTCTCCAGCTGACTGCATACGGATTGCGGTGCACTCCTTCCGGACGAATTTCGATTGGGTGCTCGCCGGAATCAACCACGGCGCGAATCTAGGCGCTGATATCTACTATTCGGGGACCGTGGCCGCAGCCAGAGAGGCGGCGCTGCACGGTATCCCGGCGATTGCGCTGTCGCACTACCGCGATCGTGTACTGAGCCCGCAAGACTGGCGCCGGGCGACCAGTTGGGCCAGGCGTCTCATTCCGCGTCTGATCGATCGGCCCCTCGCCCAAGGCGAGTACTGGAACGTCAATCTGCCGAGCCTGGCCCCGGGTCCGTCCGATCCTGAAATGGTCGATTGCGAGGTGGACACCAGCCCGCTCCCCTTGGTGTTTGCAGTCGATGGCGACTGCTACCACTATGCCGGCCGCTACCACCGCCGAGGTCGGCAAGGCGGCCGCGACGTCGAGATCTGTTTCGGCGGCAAGATCGCGGTTTCGCTCCTGACGCTGCCGTAGGCAGTCGTGGCGGAGAATCTAACAGGATTCGGCGGCCACGGTCTGCCCACACGAGTGCATTCCAGGTCGCAGACGGTCTGCGGCCTCCGGCCGGATCGTCCCGGCGGGTCACCATGAGACAATACCGACTGAATCGCTTTGACACGCGGACGGCTGGACCAACTCCTTGTCGAGCGGGGCTTCGTCGAGTCCCGGCGGAAGGCGCAGGCCATGATCATGGCGGGCGAAGTATTGATCGACGGGCAGAAGGCCAGCAAGCCCGGCAGGCAAACTCCATCGAGCGCCACAATCCGGCTTGTTCGGCAGCGGCCACGCTTCGTCAGCCGCGCCGGGCAGAAACTTGAAGCGGCGATCGACCGGTTCGGGATCGATGTGCGTGGTGCGGTATGTCTTGACATTGGAGCCTCTACCGGAGGGTTCACGGATTGCCTCCTGCAGCACGGCGCCGCGCGTGTCCACGCCGTGGACGTTGGTCTCGGCCAGCTGGACTGGAGATTGCGGCAGGACAAACGGGTGATCGTCCGCGAGAAACTGAACGCGCGCTACTTGGCGGCGGAGGATCTCGGCGAGTCTGTCAGCTTCGTTGCGTGCGACGTGAGTTTCATTTCCGTCGCGAGGATTCTGCCGCGCCTGATTCATGTGCTCGAACCTGGCGCGGGGGCCGTGATCCTCGCCAAGCCTCAATTCGAAGTCGGAAAGGGCGAGGTCGGCAAGGGAGGGATCGTGCGGGATCCTGACAAGCACCGGCAGGTTGTCAGTAGGGTGGGCGAGGCGATGACGGCGATCGGTTTCGGAGCCGTGGATTGGATTCCGAGCCCGGTCAGCGGAGTTGGCGGGAACCGGGAGTTCTTGATGTACGGGGCGGGGTGGGCCCCGACGGACGGCGAGTCATGACTGTTCGCCGGATCGGGATCGTCAGCAAGCCGGGCCGGGACGATATTCCGGATCTTCTCAGGATCGTCCGGGACTGGTGCGCCGCGCGCGGAATCGAGTGCGTCCTGGACCCCTCTTCGGCGGCGTACATGGGAGCCCCGGACGCGGTGAATCGGGAGGATCTGCCCTCGGGTTGCGACCTGCTGGTCGTGCTGGGTGGTGACGGCACACTGCTCTCGGCTGCCCGGGCCGTGGGGGATCGCCAGACTCCGCTGCTTGCCGTGAATCTCGGGGGCTTGGGATTCATGATGACTACCGGGCCGGACGAACTCTCCGCCGCGCTCGACCTCGTTGCCAAATCGGCCCATCAACTGGATTCTCGGATGGTCCTTGAAGCGCACCTTGAGCGCAAAGGGCAACCCTCCGAGCGCTTCTTCGCGCTGAACGATGTCGTCGTGGCGAACGGAGCGGTTGCCAGGCTGCTGCACTTGGAGGCATTCACCAACGGCGAGTACATTTGCGGCTACAGGTCTGACGGACTCATTCTCTCGACCCCGACGGGCTCCACCGCGTATTCGCTGTCTGCCGGGGGCCCGGTCATGGCGCCAGACGTCGGCGCTATCAGCATCACCCCTATTTGCCCTCACACGCTATCGAATCGATCCGTAGTCCTGCCGGCTACCGCGACTGTCGAAATCCTGGTGGAAGGGGGCGAGGAGTCCAGCTATCTCAGCGTGGACGGCCAGGTTGGCCGGAGCCTTCAAGCCGGCGACCGCATTCGCGCCTGGAGGGCGAGTCACACCATCGACATCGTTCACACCACGAGCATGCGGTTCTTCACCGTATTGCGCAACAAGATGGGGTGGGGGGATCTCTAGGCCGCCGTTCCTGCCACGAGCGGGATTACCAGTCCAGCAGTGGCAGCGCGGCGAAGAACACGAGTCCCGCTCCAAGAGCGATGTTGATCCACAACGGGTTGCGGCCGGCGCTCCCAATCCACGAGGATCGATTGTTCAGAATGAGCAACGTGAGGGCGAGCACGGGCAGGAAGAGCGCGCCGAGCACGCCGTACGTCAGCTGGATCTGCCGCACCGGAGCTTGTAGCAGGAACAGCGGAACGATTGCCACTAGCACGACATACAAGCGATAGGGCTTGGACTTGGAGAGATCGCCGTTCGATCCCCTCCAGATGCGCACGAAGTCGGCGAACATGTACGGAATGCTCTGCCACACGCCGAGCAGGCTAGAAAAGACGGCGCCCCAGAAGCCGACGAGGAACACCCACTTGCCAACCGGACCGACCGCGACGGCGAGGCGATCTGCCATCTGGGTAGCGAGCGCCGCGCCGCTGCCGGCGACTTCGATCTGCGAGCCGATGATGATCACGCAGAAACCGAAAACAGCGGTCACTCCGTTCCCGACCGCAAGATCGATCCGGCATGGCCCCAGCATGGACAGGCCGCTACGGTCCTGCTCTTTGATCCAATAGCCGTACGAGAGCAGGGTCACAGTGCCGCCCACTCCGCCGAGCACTGCAACGACCCACGAGCCACCTCCCGGCGGCACGGACGGCACAAGTCCGGCCGCGATTTCCGCCAGCGGAGGGGAGATCAGTGCCGTCGTACCCACGACTGTGACGAACATGAGGCCGATCAAAGCCGACATCGTCGATTCGAATGCCCTGAAACTGCCGCGAAGCACGATCGCCATTCCGGCGAGAGAATGGATGATCGCCCATATGGTGACCGAGCTCTCGGTTGGCCCCAGTGGGAGCAACGCTGTTCCTGCAACGCCGCAGGCATTGGCCAGGGCGCGTCCGACGATGATGGTGAATAGCGTCAGGTAGGCCGCGAAACCCCAGCGGATCCAGCCTCCCAGCTTGTCGTTCCAGCCCTCAAGCAGGGTCGTTCCCGTTGCCAGTTGCCAGCGAGCCACGCCCTCGCTGAGCACAAACTTGAGGAAACAGCCCGCGATGACTGCCCAAAGCACCGTCGTGCCGAGTTCGGTGCCGGCCAGAGTCCCGGTCATCAGATCACCGGCTCCGACACCGGTCGCGGCCATCATGAGTCCTGGCGCGATCAGTCGGAACCAGCCAAGCTGGCGGTGGGGCCGCTCCGTGTCCGTTTCCACCGGCATAGAGTACCGCGAACGTGGGAAATCGCAAACTGCGGACGGTCTCACCGTCGTCAGGCGGGCGGCTATTCATCGGAGCGAGGTTTCCGAGGGATGTGAGAGGATGGGGCGCGACCAACCATGAGCCATCCGATTTCGAGGCGTTCCTTCCTGACCGGCGCAGCCGCCACCGCGGGAGCCTTGTCGTGCTCTACGGAGCCGGATCAATCCGCTTCAGTGCCCAACATCGTGCTCTGCATGGGAGACGACCACGGCTGGCACGAGACCGGCTACAACGGCCATCCCCATGTGCGGACACCTGTGCTGGACGACATGGCCTCGACGGGGTTGCGATTGGATCGTTTCTACGCTGCGGCACCGGTATGCTCGCCGACCCGGGCGAGCGTAATGACCGGTCGCCATCCGAATCGCATTGGGACCTTCTCGGCGAACTGGTCGATCCGGCCGCAGGAGATCACGATCGCGCAGATCCTGAAGAATGCCGGCTATGCTTGCGGTCACTTCGGCAAGTGGCACCTCGGGCCCGTCAAGGCTGAATCTCCAACGAGCCCGGGTGCCATGGGATTTGAGGAATGGCTCTCGCATGACAACTTCTTCGAGATGGATCCATACCTGTCGCACAATGGTGGGCCGCCGGAGAAACACGAAGGCGAGAGCTCGAAGATCATTGTTGATGCAGCGAGGCATTTCATTTCGACAGCGCGCGCGGCCGGCCGTCCATTCTTCGTGGTGATCTGGTTCGGCTCGCCGCACGAGCCCTACAGCGGTCTCGAGTCCGATCTGGAAGCATACAGCGACCTACCGCCGGTGTTGCAGGAGAGCTCCACGGGGATCACATCAATGGAGACCGGCCTGCGGACGGAGGTGCGCCTGGATCGGGTGCTGCAGGCACGGTTTGCCGAGATTACAGCCATGGACCGCGCCATAGGCGAGTTGCGTGAGCACCTCTCCGACGAAGGTGTCAGGCAAGACACGCTGCTTTGGTACTGCAGCGACAACGGAGCGCCGTCGGAGAGCCGCTTCGAGTCGCCCATGCGGGCGCAAAAGGGGCAGGTGTACGAGGGTGGCGTACGCGTGCCTGCGGTGATTGATTGGCCAAGGCGATTCCCTGAACCCCGCAGCACACCGGTTCATGGGGTGACCAGCGACATTCTGCCCACGCTGTGCGACCTAACCGGACAGGACCTGCCGAACCGTCCGTTGGACGGCATCAGCCTGGTGCCGGTGTTTGACGGATCCATGGACGAAAGACCCGAGCCAGTCTGCTTCTGGAGCTTCAGCAGGAACCCGGAACACGGCACTGAGCCCTATATCGATCCTGAGCTGCAGGCCGGCACCACCCCGTTGGTCAAGTACATGGACGGCCGCTTGACGCGCAATTTCAGGAACTTCCACCATCCTGAGATCGAAGAGGGAGACTTTGATGGCCGTCGGGCAATCCTCGACACGCGTTACAAGCTCGTCATTGAAGGCGAGGGCGAGGGCTCCGGACCGGAACTCTTCGACATCCGCGCCGATCCAGCTGAGAGCAACAACCTTGCCAGCAGCGAACCGGAGGAGGTCGACCGACTTGAACAGGAACTGCGGCAATGGCAGCAGTCCGTATTGGAGAGCCTGACGGGCGCCGACTACTCCTGACGTCGTGTCACCGGAGGCATTCAGAGAATCATGAGGAACGGTCACAAGGATCTATTCCCCTAGCAACCTGGAAATCGGCATCTAACTGCCTTTTTGCATGCACTTAGGACAGCAAATGCAGCCCTATTCGTTGAGTTCCAGCGAACTCTGGGCTCGAGCCTCGACGGCCTTCTTGCACTCCTACGGTGGCGGACAGGCGTTCTCGATGGTGTGTTTCAGGTCGGCAAAGCGACACGACGCATGGGTGTCAGATGCTGGACTAACAGCCCCTCTGTACAGATCCAATGGAACCCAATTCGTAGTGCATGAAACTGACGAGCCAGATGGTATCGTCGCCCTCCTTGAGGCCGAGCCGCCGGCCGGACATGAGGGTTGAGACGCAGGCCTTCTTGCGATGCATACAGATGGGCCCGCATGAAATCGCCAAGAGCTCCTCGTCCTGGAAGGGGTAGGCTTCTCTGGCAGGCCTTGGCAGAGGGTGTGTAGCGTTCGCCTCGGCGCTACGTCGCGGGTGGTTGTCAGGGCCGCTTGGTGTTGAATTCCCACACGAAGGCATCGAAGCGGCCCTGCCGCTACGGGATTCGGCTGAGCGTTCAAGAAGCAGGTCTGTTTCGAGTGAAAGGCGATCTGCACCTCGCCGGCGCTTGCAGGACGCATTGTCATGCGGGCAGTGCACATGACACTGCACGGGGGCCCCGTGCGGTCTTGGGCCGAGGTGGAGTCCCGCGGTACCCCAGTGTCTTCATCGGTCGCAATCTCGACCGCGGGATGCTATTGGCGGGCCTGCGTTCCTGGATCGCCTTGCCCGCCCGCTCCGAATAGTGGCCGCTCGCCGGATCATACTGTCCGCTGGCAAGAATGCTGTCGGCCGGGTCGGTCTCACAGGGTATCGTGATGTGAGTGTGCAGTCGTGATGCGAGTGTGCAGTCGTGACGCGAGTGTGCAACGGTGGTCGGTACGACCTGATCGAGCGTCGGGAAGGAATAGGCGTCGTGATCGATCGCGCCGGGGTGGCGCTGTCGGTATGCTGTGGGCTGCACTGCATCGTCACGCCGCTGTTGTTTGGAGCGGCGGTGGGCTTGCCGTTCGGCTGGCTGCTTGAAGAGTCGACGGAAGCNTTGCTGCTGACCGCCGCGATCGGGACGGCCGCTCTGAGCCTNGGACCNAGCTACTGGCGACGGCATCGCCGAAAGCGTTGTCTCGGCCTGTTCGCCACCGGANCGATATTGCTCGCTCTGGCCAAGCTCGGGCCCGTGGGTGAGGCATTGGAGCCGCTGACGGTCGCCTCTGGAGCTGCGTTGATCGCCACGGCACACCTCGTCAACCTTCGTCTCTGCCGGCAGTGTGGGCTTTGCGAAGCCGAGGAGCCTTCCACATGATGCGTCGATTGCTCCTGCTTCTGCTGGCTCTGGGGCTGTGGCAGATCGCTTACACCCAGGTCCATTGCGCCTTCGAGCCGCCGGATTGCCAGGAAGGCTCGTGCGAGCTCTGCCACGTCGCCGATATCGCGCCGCTGGTCTCTGGCTTCTCGCTGCTGTACTCGGCGCCACCCACTCCGCGCGCCACCGTAAAGCCGAGCCAAGGCGCGACCGTCCTGCCGCTCTTGAGGCACAATCGCGGCCGCGCCCCTCCCCGCTGAACCTCGTCCAGTTGCTTCAACCGGCTCCGCGATTGCGTGCGCCGGTCGGTAGGTTTGTGAGCGAGTGAAGGGGGAGATTTCCAATGAAACGAATGCTTTGCGCCGTCGTGGCGGCGCTGCTCGCGGTATCCGCGATCCACGGCGAGGAAACCGCCGCTATCGAAGGCCAAGTGTTGCTGGCGCAGACGGGTGGACCCGTCGCCGGGGCGACCGTCATTCTCCTCGAAACGGGGGCTTCGACGACCGCCGATCGACAAGGGGAGTTCCAGTTCAAGGGGGTGCGGCCCGGCCGATACCATCTACACGCTCACCTCGAAAGCGCCTTGCAGGGCGTCTCCGGAGCGATCGAGGTCGCTCCGGAAGGGACGGTTCGGGTGGAGTTGCTGTTGTCGTTCTCGACGCAGAAGACGCAAATCACCGTCAGTGCGGCGGGGCGGCCCGAGTCCGCCTTCGACGCCTTCCAATCGACGCACTCGCTGACCTCAATTGAGCTGGCTCGCGCAGAGAACATCGCCGCCGGCCTAGGCGAAGTGCTCGGCAATCAAATGGGCACGGGCATCGCCCAACGGGGGTTCGGGCCGGGCTCATCACGCCCACTGATTCGCGGCTTCGACGGCGACCGGGTTCTGATCATGGCCGACGGGCTAAGGACGGGTTCCATTTCGGCGACCTCTGGCGACCACGCCGAGACGTTCAATCCGTTGGCGTTCGACAGGCTCGAAGTGGTGAAAGGCCCCGCGACCTTGCTCTACGGCAGTAACGCCGTTGGAGGGGTCGTGAACGCCGTCAGCAGCCATGCGGGCTTCATCTCGCATCCAGACGGCCTGCAGGGCTACATCCAGGGTTCCGCCGGCACGGGCAACGCCTTGGCGGGAGGGTCGGCCAGCTTCGATTACGCCCGCGGCCCCTGGCGGGCGTGGGGCGGGGGCAATGGCCTACGTAGCGGAGATTACTCAACGCCCACGGGAGCAGTCGAGAATTCCCGGACCCGTTCCACGAACGGCTATGGCGGCCTTGGCTGGTTTGGCGAGCGAGGCTTCGTCAGCGTCGGTATTCGCGCCAACGACGCCAAGTACGGAGTTCCCTTCGCCGGCGAGTTCCACGGCCATCACCATCACGAAGAAGAAGACGAGGAAGATCACGTCGGGGAGGAAGAGGAGGACGAGCACGAGGAGCTTCGCATCGATCTCGCCATGCGCCAACAGGCCTATCAGGTCAACTGGGGGCTACGAAGTCTCGGACCAGCGCTCGAGAGCTTCGTGATGAAGCTGAGCTACGGGACCTATCGACACGACGAGATCGAATTCGAAGGCGACGAACGCCGCATCGGCACGACCTTCGACAACGATCAGTTCGTCTATCGAGGCGTCTTCGAACAGGAAAAACGTGGACCGTTGACGGGTCGTTTCGGGTTTTGGGGCATGGAGCGCGACTACTCGGCGGCGGGCGAGGAGGCGCTTTCGCCGCCGATCGATCAGCAGTCGTTCGCCCTGTTCGCGCTTGAAGAGTTCGATTTCGAGCGGGTCAAGCTTCAGTTCGGCGGCCGCCTGGAAACTTCCCGCTACGATCCGGCGTTCGCCGAGCGTGCCCACGGCCATGACGATCACGCAGAAGAAGGCGAAGAACATCACGTCGGAGAGGAAGAGGAGGACGAGCACCACGAAGAACTTCCGGACGCGATTCGCCGCCGCTTCACGGGCGCTTCGGCGGCTGCGGGCGTCCACGCCGACCTGTGGCGGGGCGGAGCCTTCGTCGCCAACTATTCCCACTCCTACCGCGCCCCGGCGCTCGAGGAGCTCTACAACCTCGGCCCGCATGTCGGCACGTTGATCTTCGAGGTGGGCAACCCCGGCCTCCAAGCCGAGCGCAGCAATGGCATCGACCTATCCCTGAGGCAACAAGCCGAACGAGTCGATGGAGAGGTCAACCTTTTCTACTACGATTTCCAGAACTTCGTCTTCCCGTTCGCAACGGGCGAGGAGGAGGACGGGCTGCCGGTGGTCAACTTCGTGCAGCGCGACAGCCGGTTCACCGGTGCCGAAGCCCGGCTCGGTATCGGGTTGCATCAAGCCTTGCGGCTCAACCTCGGGATGGATTTCGTGGACGCGCGGGCGACGCTCACGCGCACCCCGCTGCCGCGCATCCCGCCGCTGCGGGGCCGCGTCGGGATCGAATACCGGCGCCAAGGCTTCAGCATTCGGCCCGAGCTCGTGCTGGCGAACCGGCAGAGCGAGACATTTGACCTGGAGACGCCAACGGCCGGGTACGCGGTTGTCGACCTGCGAGCGTCGTACACGATCCCGACGCGCGGCGCGGTTCACCAGCTCTCGGCCAACGTGTTCAACATCGGCGACCAGCTCTATCGCAACCACTCGTCATTCATCAAGGACCTCGCCCCGGAGATCGGGCGTGGTGTTCGTTTCAGCTACATGGTGCGCTTCTTCTAGAGGGGTCGATGGCGAATCGAGCTCGATTCAATCTGATTCGCCGGCCAATCGATATCCGTGCCAGTCCTGCCGGCACTCGCGGCCGAGCACCTGCTGAAGGGATTGTCGGTCCGAGAGTGCGGAAGCCATTGGCATACCGACGACCTGTAAAACCTGTACTGGGCGAGGCAATCAGATAGCATGTATCGTTCCCGAAGCACTTCATAGGCACGGCGCGGAAGGCGGAATGAGTCCGGCAGTTCACGGACAATGCTACTGGGCGCAGGAAGTCGCTAGCGGCCATTCGAAGTGGCGGTGTCCCGAATTGGTTCAGTGTGGTCCCAGTATGGTCTTGCACCAGCTCAGAGACGCGTTTAACTCATTTGTAACCAATAACATGAATGGATTCTCAAGAGTCCGTAAGACGTTTGTTCGTGGGTTCGATTCCCATCCGAGCCTCCAATGATTCCACATAAAGTGCTGATAAACATATACTTATACAGAATGTCAGGATTTCGTTACCCCCTCAAATACCACTTCTGGATTTGAGTGGGCGCCCGCTTTTCCGGGCGAGACCGCGCTGGACTTCTTGATTCCGCTCAGCAAATGGTGAGTGCGAATAGTGACCGATTTACGCTGCCATAGGCCTGACCCCCTACTCAAGGTGAAGGTCACAAGCCCATGGGAGTGGGCCTTGTTGGCAATTGCGGCTGTAGCTCGGTGGTTGGAGCAGTTCCTTCGGTCACGGCAATCCGTGGTTCAGCCACAACGCCCCTGCTCATCTGCGTTCACACCTCGTTGGCTCGGGGCATATGACTCGCGTGCCGTTATCCACATCGGTTCCTCAGTAACATTGAAACATTGGGTAACGCTTCAGGGAAGCGCGAGCGTAGACCCTTCGTCTGTCGTTGAGGCCCTCATGCTGCTCCTGTCGTGGAACATCAATCGTCGCCGGGCCGGCCGATCGCACTGCGAAGACCGAATCTGTAGGACCGGATATCGTCACCTTGCAGGAAATCAAGCGAAACCTTGCCCATGAGTGGGCCGACCACTTCAAGAACATTGGCCTTGGCCACCACTATCGGCGTGGCAATGCATTGCTTCCCACGTGTCCATAACGGGGTCTCTGAACGGGTTCCTCGGAGTGCTCGACGAACGTGAGTTCGAGGGCGGGTCCAAGGAACCGGTTGCGATACACTGAGTCCGATTGGACAGTTCCTTGCTACTGTGTCGAAAACATCAAGGGAACTCACAATGCCTACTCGTCAGGGATTTATCGCCTACCCTTCTAGTCCAAGCATCGTCACCGACACGATCGAAACCGCTGTTTCGAGGCTTCGCAGCGACTCAGGTACAGCAAATGCAAAGACGTGGCGCGAAACGGATGTGGCAGGGCATTTCATCGGAACTGAGGTGCTTGCCAGTATCGCTAATTCGTCCTGGCTTGCAGCCGATGTTTCGATACTGAATTTTAACGTCACTTACGAAGTCGGCTACGCGATTGGATTGGGTAAGCCGCTTCTGCTGACTCGCAACGCATCACTTGCCAAGCAGGGGCCATCGCTATCTCAGCTAGGTGTATTCGATACCCTCGGTTATAAGAGCTACGAGAACTCTGAACATCTGACCGCTATTCTCCGCGACGCACCAAACTCGCAACCGTTGGCTTCTCGTGCCGTGGAGTTGAATCAAGGTGATCCTGTCTACCTCACAGACGCGAAGTTCAAGACTAACTCTGTGACGCGGATCATTTCACGCGTAAAAAAGGCGCGGCTCCGCTTTCGGAGTTTTGACCCGAACGAACAGCCTCGACTCGCTGGTCCTGATGCCATCAACAACGTTGCACAGTCGTTCGGCGTCCTCGCACACTTTATTCCCAGCACTGTTAGTGATGAAGAGCTTCACAACCTCAGGAGTGCCTTCATAGCGGGCTTGGCCCATGGAATGGACAAGGTAACCCTTCTTCTCCAGGATGGCAACGGACCGATTCCGCTCGATTATCGTGACTTAGTCGTCGCCTTCCAAAGTCCTCTTGACATCGATGACGCAATAGCTGAATTCGCTACTAGGGTGACAGAGGCGTTTCAAGTCGAGGTGAAACCTACAGTTCCATTGCCCGATAATTTGCTTGGTCGGATCAATCTCGGTGCCTCGTCAGCTGAGAACGAGGCGCGAGACCTCGCCAGCTACTATCTGGAAACTGACGCGTATCAGCGTGCATTTCGCGGAGCTGTTCGACTTGTAGTCGGGCGGAAAGGATCTGGAAAATCGGCGTTGTTCCATCGCATTCGTGACCGCATTCGCTCTTCAAGAAGCAATATTGTTCTTGACCTGAAACCAGAGGGATACAAGCTCTTAAAGTTCAAAGAAGATGTACTTCTCCTTATGTCATCAGGCACTCTAGAGCACACCATGACGGCTTTTTGGGAGTACTTACTGCTTCTTGAGATCTGCTACAAGATTCTTGAGAAAGATCGGATTCCACACACAAGAGATCCGCGTCTATTTGCTCCTTACCGCGCTCTTCGGGATACATATTACTCTGACCTGTACGTAAGCGAAGGTGATTTTTCTGAGAGACTTTCTGGACTTCTGTCGCACATTGCGAACGAGTATAAATCAATGCACGGGGAGTCATCTGGGATCCGGCTATCAGAGGCCCAGCTAACTGAATTGCTTTACGTACATGATGTACGCAAGCTACGGCGACTGGTGGTGGAGTACCTCACTTTCAAAAACTCGCTCTGGCTGCTTTTCGACAACATCGACAAGGGGTGGCCCACGCACGGGATTCAAGCGGAAGATCTAGTCATAATCCGCGACCTGCTAGAAGCGACTCGTAAACTCCAGAGACAGCTTGAACGTCAGGACATTTCCTGCCGGACGCTGGTCTTCTTGCGAAACGATGTCTACGAGATTCTCGTTGAACACACCCCCGACCGGGGAAAGGAATCGAAGGTCGCGCTGGACTGGACGGATCCTGATCTGCTTAGGGAACTCCTACGCCGTCGCTTCGTCTTTAGCGGTATCGACGCTGACGCCACCTTCGACGACAGTTGGCGGTCGCTGGCCGTGAGCCATGTTGGGGGCGAGGAAAGCTCTCAATACTTGATCGACCGATGTCTCATGAGGCCTCGGGCTCTGATTGATCTGGTAAACCACTGCAAGAGTGTGGCAATTAACCTGCGGCATGATCGTATCGAAGAGGCAGATATCCTCAAAGGTATGTCCACATTTTCTACGGATCTCGTGACCGAGATCGGGCTCGAAATCCGGGACGTGCTACCTGAAGCCGAGAACCTCTTGTACGAATTCCTCGGTGTGGATGTTCGGGTCCCGTCCGCTGAGCTAGACATGATGATGAGTAAAGTGAGTTCGTCACCGGAGCAGCGAAAAGCCTTCGTGGATATCTTCCTGTGGTATGGAGTGCTTGGGCTAGTCAGACTTGATGGTAGTGTGACGTACATATACTCGGTAAACTACGACTCGGCTAGGCTGAAGGGTATCGCGAGCCAGTTGCAAGCGACCGGACTTGTCTATGAGGTCAATCCCGCGTTCATTCCCGGGCTCGAAGTCAACGTCTAGAGCGTCAAAGTGGCATTCGCGGAGGTCCTAATAACGTGACTCCGGTCCGCATTGCTGGATGCCTTATCGGAGCTGCACAGGAATCGAATCGCCGGTCCGCTTGAAGGTCAGTCCAGAAACGAATCCGCTGGAGAAGAGCTTTAGCCGGGAGTTCCGCTATCCCGGCCACTTCGGCACAGGTGATTTGGAGCTCACCGTCCGGTCACTTGAAGACTTTGAGCGTAAAGCCGCTCCTGCAAGCAAGCTACGAGGCGAGCTAGTCTACTCGAGAGGAGCACCGAGGAATTCAATCCCTTGCCGCATCGCGAACCGGGAACTCTTGGGAATCATGTTACATACGAGCCTCGCAGGCCACCCTAGGTGCGCTCTCTGACGGCGAGCTGTTGGCGTGAAGCGTGATAGTCTCAAGGTGTATGTCAACCAGCGGAGCTCACCTACTTAGGCTTGATGGGCAGTGGGGCTTGCTTGATTTCTCGGAACTTGGCCGCAAATATGTCGATGTCTGTGCGCCAAGAAGGCGTAGCGGAGGGCGCAAGCCCTCGGTGCAGCCATGCTGCACGAGAGATGAGGGGAGGCCCCTCGGAGCCGCCGTACAGGCGGAGG
>JGIcombinedJ30088_10001883_pt1 | contig 20648 bp, 15 predicted proteins | sample PinacodermPK_FD_30088 | JGI IMG/M metagenome (IMG submission 30088)
GGCGAAGCGGCCGGCCTTCTCCATGCTCGGCCCCCACACGCGAACTTCGCGCACCGGCCGCACGCAGCGCATCGCTTCGAGGTGCGTCTCGGCCTGCACGCCGTAACCGACCAGCGCCAGCACGGAAGCGTCTTCGAGGGCCAGCGCGCGGGTGGCGGCCCCGCTGGCCGCAGCCGTTCGAATCGCGGTCACCGAAGCGCCTTCCACCAGCGCGGCCGGCGCGCCCGTTTCGCGGTCGAAGAGCAGGATGCATCCCTGGATCATGGGCAGCCCGCGGGCGGGGTTGCCCGCGAAGAGGCTCACGAGCTTGGCGCCGAACGCGGAAGGGGCATCGCCGGGCATGATCCCCATGCCGCCCTTGCCGCCGGCAACGGGGACGAAGGAACGCAACGGCGGCGTGATCTCGCCGCGGCTGATCGCCGCCTGCGTGTCCGCCATCAGGTCGATGCAGGCGCCCATGCGCAATACGCGGCGCACGGTGTCCGCATCGAAGTAGGGAACGTCCGTCATTCGACCGGGCTTTCGTGCGCCTTGCCGAGGTAGAGCGAAGGCCCGTAGATCTGCGTCCCGTCAACCTCCAGCCGGACACGGTAGCGGCCCGGCTCCGGAAAAGTCACGTCCTCCAGCGGCAGGTTGAGCTGCGTCCTCGGCGGGGCGGCGGAACCGGGCGACTCTTCGACCTCGCTGAAGCCCTGGATGGTGAAAACGGCCTTGTCGCCGGGGTCCAGCAGTTCGATCAGGAACGGCACGCGCCCGCGCTCGCCGTCGTTCCAGCTCAGCAATCCCGCAAGACGCATGCGCGGCTGGCGCGCGGGAAAGGACGGCGCGCGAAGCTCGTCGAATATGCCACGCACCTCGAGCTGGCCGGACTCGTCCGAACCGGCCCGGTGGCAGAAAAAAAGTGTGCACTCCACGCGTGCAGTGTACCCACCGTTCGGCATAAAATAAGCCGGTAGTTTGCCAGTGAAGCAGAGGAACAGTATGAAGCGCTTTGCGTGTTTGATGATCAGCGCCGCCGCCATGGTCGCGGCGGGAACCGCCATGGCCGCCGGCGACGCCGCGCGCGGCGAGGCCGAATTTGAAGTCTGCGCCGTCTGCCACGGCGAGCAGGGCGAGGGTTTTGAGAAATACGGCGCGCCGAAGATCGGCGGCCAGGAAGACTGGTACGTGATCACCAGTCTCAAGAATTTCCGCGCCGGGTTGCGCGCCAAGGACAACTGCGACGTGGCCGACGTGGCCGGCACCCTGGAGCGGGCCAAGGCCCAGTCGCCCGACTACGCCGAGATCGAGGCCGAACTGGCGACTCATTTCGAGGGCGGCCTGCCCTCCGGCGGCGCCTGCAGCCAACCGTCGAACGACGTTTACGGGCCGCTGATGCGCGCCATCGCGCTGACATTGGCCGACGACCAGGCCGTCGAGGACCTGGCGGCCTACCTGCTCACGCTTTCACCGCCGAACCCGCCGGCGACGATCGAAGGCGATCTCGCTGCGGGCACCATCGGCTACGCGACCTGCATCGCCTGCCACGGCGCGGCGGGCGAGGGCAACCAGGCGCTCAACGCGCCGGCCGTTGCGGGGCAGCACGACTGGTACACCATCCGGCAGATGGAGCACTACATCTCGGGCATTCGCGGCAGCGACCCGCGCAACATCTTCGATACGCAGATGCGCCCGATGGCGATGGTCCTGCCCACGCCCGATGCGATCCGGAACGTAACCGCCTACATCAACTCGTTCACCGCCGGTCAGTAACGCCTACGACGCCTGCTTGAACGGCGTGTGCTCGCCGGCGATTTCCACGTAGCGCGCCACCTGTTCGCGCTCGGAGGACAGGTAGCCGCTTAGCGCGTCGGCGAAGCCTTCGTGGCGCACCCAGTGTGTGGAATACGAGGTGGCCGGGGCGAACCCGCGCGCCAGCTTGTGTTCGCCCTGCACGCCGGGATCGAACAGCGTCAGCCCTTCGCGGATGCAGTATTCGATCCCCTGGTAGTAGCAGGTCTCGAAATGCAGGCTGTGGTAGTAGCCGGTGCTGCCCCAGTAACGTCCGTAGAGCGCGCTGTCGCCGCGGAAACAGATCGCCAGCGCGACCGCGTCGCCCTCCAGCCGCGCCAGGAAAATGACGAGTGATTCCGGCATGTCACGCGTAACGAGCTCGAAAAACTCACGGTTCAGGTAGGGATACTGGCCACGCTTGAGGTAGCTCGCGGCGTACAGCGGGTACAGCGTCTTCCAGAGTTCCGGAGTCAGCGAGTCGCCGTTTAGCGTTTCAAATTGAATTCCGGCTTCGCGCACGCGCCGCCGCTCGCGGTTGACCTTCTTGCGCTTGGCCGAGCTGAAGGTCGCAAGGTAGTCCGAAAAATCCTCGTAGCCGTCGTCTTTCCAGTGAAACTGGCAATCGGTCCTCAGCATCATGCCTTTTTCTTCCATCCACTCGGCATCCTGCGCGGACGGGAACAGGCAATGCAGGGAGCTGGCTTCCATCCGATGCGCCAGCTCTACGGCGCCGGCCAGCAGCAGCGATCGGCGCTCGGCTTGTTGCCCGCCGTTGCCGGCGCACAGAAAGCGGGGTCCGGCCACCGGCGTGAACGGCACGGCGTTCAAGAGCTTGGGATAGTAGTCGTAGCCGGCCCGCTGGTAGGCCGCCGCCCAGGCCCAGTCGAACACGAACTCGCCGCGCGAGTGGTTCTTGAGATACAGGGGCATGGCGCCGACGGTATTGCTCTTGTCCTTGAGCAGCAGGTGGCACGGCTGCCAGCCGGTTTCAGCGGAAACACAGCCGGAGCCTTCCAGCGCGTTCAGGAACTCGTGGCGCAGGAACGGGTGGGCGCCGCCGGCCAGCGTGTTCCATTCGCCGGCCGCGACCTCGCCGATGCTGTCGAGCACCTGTATCCGCATGGGCTATAGGTTAACTGGAGGGCGGGACGCCCTCGCTCCCGGCTATAGGGGATTGGCGTCGCAGAACTTCTCCGCGTCCAGCGCCGCCATGCAGCCGGTGCCCGCGGAAGTGATCGCCTGGCGGTAGACGGAGTCGGCCACGTCGCCGGCCGCGAAGACGCCCGGCACGCTGGTGGCGGTGAAGCCGCCCGAATCACCACCGTGGGTCAGCAGGTAACCGTCCTTGTGTTCAAGCGAGTCCACGAACAATCCCGTAGCGGGGTCGTGTCCGATAGCGATGAACACGCCGTCCACCTTGAGTTCCTCGAACAGGCCTTCTTCCTTCGTGCTCCTGATCTTCACGCCGGTGACCTGGTCGCCGTCGCCCAGGACTTCCTCCAGCACGCGATCCCAGCGGATGTCGATCGGGCCATCGTCGCCGGCGCGATCGAACAGCTGCTGCTGCATCATTTTCTCGGCGCGCAGCGCGTCGCGCCGGTGGATCAGCGTCACGCGGGAGCAGATGTTGGACAGGTACAGCGCTTCCTCGACCGCCGTATTGCCGCCGCCGACCACGACCACGGGCCGGTCCCTGAAGAAGAAGCCGTCGCAGGTGGCGCAGGCCGACACGCCCTTGCCCAGGTAGTTCTGCTCGCTTTCCAGGCCCAGGTAGCGGGCGGTGGCGCCGGTTGCGATGATCAGCGACTCGGCGCGGTATGCGTCGAGGCCGCCCTTGAGCGTGAACGGCCGCTGCGACAGGTCCACCTCGTCGATGTGGTCGTAGATGATCTCGGTGCCCAGGCGCTCGGCGTGCTCGCGCAACTCGTCCATGAGCTGCGGCCCGAGCAGGCCCTCGCGGCCCCCGGGCCAGTTGTCGACGTCGGTGGTGGTCATCAACTGGCCGCCCGGTTCGCTGCCCGTGATCAGCACCGGCGACATGTTGGCACGGGCCCCGTAAACGGCCGCGGAATAGCCGGCGGGACCGGATCCCAGGATGAGCAGTCGACTGACGGAATTCGGCACGGCGGCAAGTTTATCCGGGTTTCTATTGGGACACTACCGGAATATCGGCAACCACTGAAATTCAGTCAGAATGAGAAGTCCACTTACTGTTTAGACTGGATTTTGTAGTATATTCCCTCGTATGGTGATTACTCGCGACATTGCAAAGCAAGTCATCGAATGCGCGAATCAGTTGCCTGCGGTCACCATTACAGGTCCCCGCCAAAGCGGCAAGACAACGCTTTGCAAGCAACTGTTCGCCGGGCACCCTTACGTCTCGCTGGAAGATCCGGGCATTCGGCAATTTGCCCTGGAGGATCCGAAGCGGTTCCTCGGCGGCTATCCTGATGGAGCGATTCTCGACGAAGTACAACGAGTGCCTGATCTTCTTTCTTACCTTCAGGGAATCGTGGATGCTGACGCCGCGCCCGGTCGCTGGATCCTGACAGGCTCGCAGAATCTCTCGTTACTTTCCCATGTCAACCAGTCGCTTGCCGGCAGGACCGGCATTTTCCATCTCCTGCCCCTGTCGCGCCGCGAAGCGGTGCGCTTTCCCAAAGCGCCGGAGACACTGGAAGAGGCGCTTTTTACGGGTGGATACCCGCGTATCTTTGACCGCCAATTGAATCCCGCCGAATGGCTTGGAGTGTATGCAGCGACCTACCTGGAACGAGATGTGCGCCAGGTTCTGAATGTCGGCAACATGATTACCTTCCAGCGCTTCCTCCAACTTGCGGCCGGCCGCACCGGGCAGAGGCTCAGTATCGGAAACCTGGCTGGCGATTGCGGGGTCTCGCCGAAAACGATCAGAAGCTGGTTAAATGTTCTTGAGGCGAGTTACATCACCTTCCGACTGCCGCCGTATTTCCGCAACATCAGGAAACGCCTCACAAAGACACCCAAACTTTATTTCTACGATACCGGGCTGGCCTGCTGGCTGCTCGGCATTCAATCCCCTGAACAGCTTCGTTTGCACCCGCTTCGCGGCGCGATTTTTGAAACCTGGGTTGTTTCGGAAATCGTAAAGCAACGAGCCCGGCGCGATCCTGCGCTAATTCGGGGCTTGTATTTCTATCGCGAAAAGAATGTTGGCGAGGTCGATCTCGTTGTGGAGTATCCGCAAGGTGTGCTGCTTGTGGAGGCGAAGTCCTCCACGACACCCGACCCAAGCATGTTCACCCAGCCCAGGCGCGCGCGCCGGCATTTCGACCAAGCGGACATTCCTTGCGAAATCGCCGTCGCCTACGGTGGGGATGATGCCTACAACGCAAGCGGCGGCTCCCTGGCGCCTTGGCATGCGCTGGATAGTCTTGACGATTGCGCGCCCATAGAATTAGCTGCCAAGTGAAGGCGAAGGAACGAACCTGGCTGGAGCGCGCGCTGCGCGAGGGCGGCCTTTGGCTTTGCCTTGGTCTGGGCCTGCTCATGTTTGCGGCATTGCTGAGCCATGTTCCCGAGGCTGCCGAAGCGGGAGTCGCGGGAACCAACCTGGTCGGCACGGCGGGCGCGGCGTTTGCGGCACTCGCTTTCGCGCTGGCCGGAAGCGCCTCCTACCTGTTTCCCGTCGCCGTGATCGGCTTCAGCGCCTGGTACCTGGCGCCGTCCAGGTCTCGCGCGGACTGGTCCTGGCCGGACGCCGGCGTGCGCGCCGGGGGGCTTGCGCTGGTCGTAATCTGCGGCTGCGGATTGCTGGAAATCTCCGCGCGCGGCGGGCTCGGCGGCGGCGATATCGGCGTCTGGCTCGACGATGTTCTGGCGCCGGTGCTGGGCCGGATGGGCGCCTGGGTGGTCCTGCTGGCGCTGTGGATGACCGGCATCACGCTGGTGACCGGGCTTTCCTGGGTGCACCTCACCCAGGCCACCGGGCGCTGGACGATGCGCGGGCTTTACGCGGCAGGGCAGGCGGTGTATTTCACGCTCGTGACCCTGTTTTCGCTGGTCGGGCGCCGCGAGAAATCAAGGATTCGTGGACGGGGCAGGGCGAAGATCGCCCGCCCGGCGCGTAAACGGCGTGCCGTTTCCGCCCCCAAGCGGCCCCGCAAGATCGAGCCGGACATGCCCGTGAAGGCGGCGTCCGGCGGGGGCCTGCCATCGCTCAGCCTGCTGTCCGATCCGCCCCCGGAGACTTCATTGCAGTCGGAAAGCGTGCTGCGCGACCAGGCCAAGCGCCTGGAGGAGAAACTGGACGAATTCGGCGTGGGCGCCACCGTGGTGGCCGTGTCGCCCGGCCCGGTCGTGACGCTGTTCGAAGTGCAGCCGGCCGCGGGCATTCGCGCCAGCCGCATTACCAGCCTCGCCAGCGACCTGGCGCGCTCGCTGATGGCGCACAGCGTGCGCGTGGTCGAATCCATGCCCGGCAAGTCCACCGTCGGCCTGGAGATCGCCAACAACGATCGGCTCCTGGTCACCCTGGGCGAAATCCTCCGCTCACAAACCTACGACAAGGCGCATTCCATGCTCACGCTGGGCCTGGGCAAGGACATCGCCGGCGACCCGGTGGTCGACGATCTGCAGAAGATGCCGCACCTGCTGGTGGCGGGCGCCACCGGCTCGGGCAAGTCGGTGGCGATCAACGCCATGGTCTTGAGCCTGCTCTACAAGTCCACGCCGGAGACGGTGCGCCTGATCATGATCGACCCCAAGATGCTGGAGCTGTCGGTTTACGAGGGCATCCCGCACCTGTTGTGCCCGGTGGTGACCGACGTCAGCCAGGCGGCCAACGCGCTGCGCTGGTGCGTGGCCGAGATGGACCGGCGCTACCGGCTGATGTCCTGGGTCAAGACCCGCAGCGTGGAGGGCTTCAACAACCGCCTTGAGGTCTCCCGCGAAGCCGGCGAGCCGCTGTGCGGCCCCCCGGAGAACGACGAGGACGAGCAGGGCCCGGAGCTGGAACCGCTGCCGCGCATCGTGGTGGTGATCGACGAGCTGGCGGACCTGATGATGGTGGTCGGCAAGAAACTCGAAACGCTCATCGCGCGCCTCACGCAGAAGGCCCGCGCAGCCGGACTGCACCTGATCGTGGCCACGCAGCGCCCGTCGGTGGACGTGATTACCGGGCTGATCAAGGCGAACATTCCGGCGCGGATGGCGTTCCGCGTGGCCTCGCAGGTGGATTCGCGCACCATCCTCGACCAGGTGGGCGCCGAAACCCTGCTGGGCAAGGGCGACATGCTCTACCTCCCGCCCGGCTCCGGCGACCTGCTGCGCGTGCACGGCGCGTTCGTCGAAGACGCGGAAGTCCTGAAGGTTGTCGCGGATCTCAAGCGCACCGGCGGCCCCAGCTACGACGAGCAGGTCACGCAAGGGCCGGTGGAGGCTGATGAAGCCGATGCGCAAGGCGCCGACGGGGGCGAAGTGGACGAGCTCTACTCGCAGGCCAAGGAAATCGTCACCGAAACCGGCCGCGCGTCCATCTCCTACGTCCAGCGCCGCCTGCGCGTGGGCTACAACCGCGCCGCCCGCCTCATCGAGGAACTTGAACGCGCCGGCGTGGTCTCCGCCCCCGACGGCCGCGGCGAACGCCGCGTAACAGGCGGCCCGGAATAATGCGCGCCAGCCGATGGATTACGCTGGCGGTGCTCTTGCCGGCGGCATTCGCCCTGGCGCAGGATGCTCGGGAAACCGGCAGCGATGGCGTTCTCAAGCGCTTCTTCTACGATATCCAGCACCTCCAGGCCGACTTCACCCAGCTCGAATACGACGGCGAAGGCGAGTTCCAGCGCGAAAGCACCGGCCGCCTCTACCTCTCCCGCCCCGGCCGCTTCCGCCTCGACTACCTTCAGCCCGACGAGCTGATCATCTGGGCCGACGGCGAGAACCTCTCGATGTTCGACAAGGAACTGGAGCAGGTGACCGTCTACAAGCAGACCGATCAACTCAAGGAATCCGCCGCCGCGCTCCTGGCCGGCGACGCCTCCGTGCTGGAGAACTACGACGTGATCGAGGCCGAATTCGCTGACGGGCTGCAATGGTTCGACCTGACCGGCGGGGACGCGGAAGAGGGCGACCTGCGCCTGGCGCTGCGGGGAAGCCTGCCCGCGGTGCTGGAGTTCGCCGACGACCTCGGCAGCCGCGTGCGCATGCTGCTTTCCGGCCTGGACCTCGACAGCGAACTTGACGAGGGAGTATTTGCCCCGACAATTCCGCCCGGCGTAGACATTTTCGAAGCGGCCGAATCGTGATCGATCCCAAACTACTGCGCGAGCAGCCCGACCTCGTGGCGCGCAACCTCGCGCGGCGCGACGCTTCGTTCGACGTGGCCGCTTACGCCGAGCTGGAAGCGCGCCGCAAGCACTGGCAGGTGCGTGTGGAAAGGCTGCGCGCCGAACGCAACAAGATCTCCAAGCAGATCGGCGTGGCCGCCCGCGAAGGCGGCGACGTGGACGCGCTGAAGGCGCAGGTAGGGGAGGCAACCCAGGGTCTGGCAGACGCCGGCGGCGAACTCAAGACCGTCCAGGCCAGCCTGCGGAAGATCGAGCTTGATCTGCCCAATCTGCTCGACGAAGCTGTCCCCGAGGGCAAAGACGAAAACGCCAACCGCGAACTGAAGCGCTGGGGCGAGCCGCGCCCGGCAAGCGACGATACTCAAGACCACGTGGCCCTCGGCGAAGCGCTGGGCCAGATGGACTTCGGCGCCGCCGCGCGCCTGGCCGGCGCCCGCTACACCGTCCTGACCGGCGAACTCGCAAGCCTGCACCGCGCCCTGATCCAGTTCATGCTCGACCTGCACGTGCGCGAACACGGCTACACCGAAGCCTACGTCCCCTACATCGTCAACCCCGAATCGCTGGTCGGCACCGGCCAGCTACCCAAGTTCGAGCAGGACCTTTTCGGCATCGAAAGTGAACGCTCCGGCTACCTCGTGCCCACCGGCGAAGTCCCGCTCACCAACCTGGTCGCCGGCCAGATCACGGACGAGGCCGAACTGCCGCTCAAATACACCGCGCACACCCCCTGTTTCCGCTCCGAAGCAGGCGCCTACGGCAAGGACACCCGCGGCATGCTCCGCCAGCACCAGTTCGAAAAGGTGGAGCTGGTGCAGATCACCCACCCCGACGGCTCGGATGACGCCCTGGAAGAGCTGACCCACCACGCCGAAATCGTGCTGGAGCGTCTGGAACTGCCTTACCGCAGGGTGGTCCTGTCGTCCGGCGACACCGGCTTCTCCGCCGCCATCACCTACGACCTGGAAGTCTGGCTCCCCGGCCAGGACCGCTACCGCGAAATCTCATCGTGCAGCAACTGCCGCGACTTCCAGGCCCGCCGCATGAGCGCCCGCTGGAAGGGCAGGGACGCGCGCGGCTTCGTGCACACCCTGAACGGCTCCGGCATCGCCGCCGGCCGCGCCCTCATCGCCGTCATCGAAAACTACCAGCAGCCCGACGGCAGCATCGTCATCCCCGAGGTGCTAAGGCCCTGGATGGCCGGCGCGGCTAAAATCCCTGCCTGATCCTCGATCATCGGAGAGGTGGCAGAGTGGTCGAATGCGGAGGTCTTGAAAACCTCTGACGGTTTACGCCGTCCGTGGGTTCGAATCCCACCCTCTCCGTTTTTTCGCCAACAGGCGGGCTATGAATCGAAGTCGTTCATCCATTGGCTTACACTCTCTCCAGGGCATCCAGGAACTCCCAAGTGCCCAATGTGTAAACCATGTCTCCGGAATGTTCTGTAAGCTATCTCTCGATAAGCACACGGTTCAATTCTTGTTCCATGACGGACTGGAATAGCATGTGATTCGCCTGATCTCGATCTAGTCATACAAATAGCTAAAATTCGGTTCGTACCTCGTCGGGTTTGGGGGCAATCTTGCAAAACAACATCGTCATGGAAATTCTGGTCCTGCTTGCAATACTAGCTGGGCCATTTATAGGTATTTGGGCTCAAGGCAAACTCGACCAAAAGAAACAAGCCAAGGACCGAAAGCTCGATGTCTTTAAGACGCTCATGGCTACTCGGGCGACACCGCTCTCTGAAGAACATGTCCGTGCGCTCAATCGGATTGACATTGAATTCGATGGCCCCAAAGAGAAGGAAGTACGTAATATATGGTCTACATTGCTGGATCACTTTGGGGAAGGTCCTACTCCTCCTGCCGTCCCCGCTGCCGGAGCTTTGCAGGCCGAGCAGGAGGAGTACGAAAGGGATCAGCTGAAATACAACAATGACTTTGCCCGATGGGTTGAACGAGTGCATGCTTTACGAACGAAACTACTGATGGAAATGGGCGCTCTGCTTGACTACGATTTCAATGAGGTGCACATCAAAAAGGGCACGTACAACCCGAGATGGCAAGAGGAACTGGAAACCACGGGGCGATCAGTCCTTAAGGCAGCAAATGAAGTCTTTACGGGCCATCGTTGGCTCCCCATGTACATAGTCAATTGGCCTGACCAAGAAGGCGGCGGAGACGATGACAGTTCTCGGTGAATAGGACGCGTTGAGTTGCTACGCTAGGAGGGCGGATTGTGAGCGACGCGGCGCACAATTGGACAAGAGACTCCACAACTAAGTGGATCCTGCCTCAATACTCAATCTAGCTCCTATTCTTGGGACATTGAGCGCCATCGTCGTGGCGGTCATCCCGGCATTCTTTTTGATTCGCCGCTTTCTGCATTGGTATCGCCCGATTCGGATTCGTCCCAGTGTGCGTATTGTTCTTGATCGTTCTGGTCCTGATCAAGTGCTCGCTACCGTCACGAATATCAGCGGTGAGGATCAAGTCTTAGTTGAGTGCCGAGCAATTAGTGCGTATGCGATTAGGGCAGCGTTGCTGAAGCACATAAGGCATCCGTTCGTTCCACCACGCCTATACCGCACTATCTGGTATTCAGCCGTTTGCTTTGGTCTCATGGGAGATGAACCAATCCGTATCGCGCCGAAAGAACGAGTTCAGCTATCACACATGCTTTCGGACCATCCCCTTTCCATATTCTTGACACCCAAACTTCAGGTAGAGGCGGAATTGTCCGATGGACGGTCGTTCCGAAGCAAGAGAATCGACGTTCCCGAGAGGTGGAGGCGAAATCCCACACGCGAAGTCACCTGAACACTGCGTCAGTTACTAGGTGTCTGCTTCCACTAAAGTCAATTGGAAAGCTCGTGCGAAGATGAAGCCACTCGGTGCCGGGGACAAATCTGAACTTCTCTCCGCAATAGGCGTTCCGATTTCTGGGGCGAAGACGGTGGTTTATTGATAATCCGCTGCTACAAATCCTCGATCATCTTTTCCACTTTGTCGTAGCTGTGCCGGCCCGTGACGTGGGTGAACCCCGCAAAGATCTCGTATATGAACCGGCACAAGGCTTTATGTGCGTTGTGATCATTATGTTTTGACTCGCCAAGTTCGAGGAGGCGCACTTCCAAGCGTTTGAAAAACTTGCGTGTTTCTATGTTGGCGATCGTGTAGTTGTGAAGGACATAGTCAATCTCCTTCGCTAGCATTTTCAGGAGCCACGCGATATCTCGGAAATTCAATTCTCCCTCGTCCTTAGAGGACGCTTGATAAGAAATTTGGTGCTCTTCGAGTGCTGCTGGCGGTACTCCTCTTGCTCACTTATTCGACTTTTGCCTGTTACATTCGATGCACAGCATCTGGCAATTTTCATCGGTGGTCTTGCCGCCTTGCGACCAGGGCGTGATGTGATCCGCTTCCATGTCGGAGAGTTCGAGATCCTCTTTCCCGCAATTTGGACAAACTCCTGCCGGATCCAGCCTTTCGAACGCCCTCTGTTTCTGTGCGGGCGTGAATCCGCGTAGGCTGAGGTGCTTTTCCTCACCGGTGAGCAGGTACGCGTAGATCCCCGCTTGCCTAGTGACATCATCGTCGATCATCAATCGGACAACATCCGCCTCCAGCGCTTCGGGATCCAGGCTCTCATCTTTAAGGTAAGCGTAAAGCCCGCCCCAATCCACACCTTTCATGGGTCTGCGGTAGTTAGGGAAGACCGCTTCCACCCGGTTGATCACCGATTGGAAGTGATTCCACAAGGCAGTAGCGGTCGGGTCAGCCTGGTGTTTGCCCATGTACTCCTCGATCGTCTGATCGCCGCGCTTGATCCACCGGATCGCGGTTTCGAGGTATTCCTGGCGTTCCGCTCTCCCATTCACGAACCGGTTGCCGATCGCATACGCTGGGCAGGCGGCCCCCTTCCGGCTGAAACGCCGCTTTGCGTCGGCCACCCACGGGCCGGCATAGACGGCGTTGCGCAACTCCTGGTCCGTCAGCCTTTCGCCCGCTATGTTGATGATCCTGAACCAAGCCAGCTTTTCGCTGGCGGTTCCTTCGCAGACATACACGTCCAGTTCGTAACCAAAGATCCGTTCCTGCTCGTCGTCCTGCAGGTTGTGGAAATACAGCCCGTCGAGGGAGTAATCGCTTCCTACGTACTGCGCGATGGAGATCGTGCGCTGCTGCCCGTCGATGACCTCATACGTGCCGTCATCGCGCACCGCCCAGTACATCACGTTGAGCGGGAAGTTCTGGTTGATCGTCTCGATCACCGCGTCGCGCTGCTTCTCCTTATAGACAAACTCGCGCTGAAACGGCGGGCGGATGTCGAGCTTGCCGCCATAGCCGCGCACCCCGCCTTCGCCATCGTCGCTGTAGTTCTCCACAAGGTCGCGGATGGTGATTTTGTTCAGTTCGATTTTCATGATTGCAGCGCCTTGTTACGAATTGCAATGCGAGCGTACTTCCTTACCCCATTGATATAAAACCGACTGCTCAAACCTCCGCTGTAACCCTGTATGACATCACAATCCATACCAATAATCTCAAACTGCTCCGGGTTGTGCTTGTTCAGAAACGTTATCGGCACTCCCATCGCGCCATTCCAATTCATGGGAATCCCGGCGGTCTTGCTAACTTCAATCGCATCGTAGTTGTCGTAGGCCGGATACTCCTCGGGCGAATAGCGCTTGTAGAGTATCAATTCCTCCTGGCGCTTGGCATGGTCGAGATTGGTGAACCACATGACGCCCGACACTCTCACCATCCCCTCCCTGTGATCTAAATCCACAGCGAAATCTTCATAGTTGGGTGCTATGAAATGAGCCGCGTTGCGATTAAAACCGTGTCCTAACCACATCTTGCTGTCCTTGATTAACGGAAAAATCTCCTTGTAGGTGATGGCGTTTTGGTGCCCGATAATCAGGAACTGTTTGTCATACTCCACCAGCTGGACAACATACTCGCGGAACAGCGAGAACGGCGGGTTGGTCACTACGATGTCCGCCTGCTTCAGAAGTTCGATGCATTCTGGGCTGCGGAAATCCCCGTCCCCTTCAAATGTATGGATCCCGATGTCCTCAACTTCGGGAATCCTGCCGCCTTTCTTGTTGCCGGCATATTCGAGCCAAATGGCCTGCTCCGAATCATGACGGCTGAACAGGTCACTATCTCGGTTCCTGTAACACGCGGTGATGAGTTTTTTCAGACCCAGGCGCTCAAAGTTATGCGAGAAGTAATGGAAGAAGTTGGAGACGCGGGGATCGTCGCAATTGCAGTACACGGTCTTGCCCCGGAAATGCTCGGAGTAGTGACGCAGCTCGTTCTCGATGTCGGAAAGCTGCGTGTAGAACTCATCCTTCTTTTGCCGTTTGGCCTGGTTCAGGTTCTTGTTCAGGGGCATGGTGGTTTACTGCCTTACGGTGAAATCAGGCATGTCGCCATCTTTGTTTCCAAAGAACATATGGGCTTCAGTGTCGTCGCAAATTGCCATTTGCTCCTCGCCGGGAGGAACCGTAACGATCCGCCTGGGATACTTGTGCCGGCGGGGGTTCGATCCTGTCTTTCAGTGCCCTTAGGCGGCGGCACACTCCTCAAGACCCGAACATCGTCAGGGCACCGCCAAGTGTACCCGAGATCAGGCGGGCAACCAGGTCAATAGCTGGCGCGTCGAGCGCAGCGTCAACTGCGATTGTTGGCGTTCACAAATGCTTGGTCTTTCCGTTTCCGTCCCGGCCTCGCCTATGCCGGTAGGCTTCTTGGCGTGCGAATCGGAGAAATACTAGCTGCCTAGATCAAATTCGAGAGTGGTCTTGACCCAGCGTTCCACTGCCACACCGTCCTCGATATGAGGCTTGTATTTCCAGCGCCGCACCGCCCGCACCGCGTTGCGCACGAACAGGCGACCCGGGGCGGCCTCGATCACCCTGACATCCAGCACGCTGCCGTCCGGGCCGATCAGCACTTCGCACCTGACGTAGCCCTCGGTGCCATCCATAAGAGCCTCGCGGGGCCACTGCGGATCGATGCGCACGAGGGGTACGGCTTCAAGTAAAGATTCGCCCGTGGCCATGGGAACTTCGGGTTCCGAGGCTGGGTAGCGAAGGCGCAGCCGCCGTTCGAAAAGTTCCGGTACCGGCGGCGCCGGTAAGGGAGATGAGCGGCGTATCGCCGTTTCAATCGAGCGCTGATCAATGACCGTGCCATTAAATTGCTCGAACGTAATTGCGTTTACCTCGTTACCGGGCAGGATATCCAGCAGCACTACCCAAACCAGGTCCTCGCGGGTCCCGGCGGGCCGTTGCCAGTTGCTCTCGATCCGTTGTCGGATGCGGGTCTTGTACTCGTCGAGTAGGCCCGATTCGATCGCCCGACTTCGTCGCTCTCCCTCCATTTCCTGGAGCATCCACTCCGCCAGTTCGGGCTCCGAACCCTGATTCAACCTTTCTCTCATTTCGATTGAGCGTGTGGTGATGCGCAGTTTGTTGCCGATCTCTTTGATCTCAGGACGCAGGTCATAATCAATTGCGTGACCCACGGCATCTAATACTTCAAATGCCTCTGAACCCTTTTCGACCAGAGGGTCGGAGCTGTCACTTTCATACATCTCTTGGAGAATAGGGAGGACAGCACTCGCTTCGTTTGAAAGCTTGTTCCACGCGTCTACCAGGTCGTCAAGTTCATCGGCGATTTCACCTAATTCTTCCGATAGTTTTCTCGTTTCACGCAACGCGGCTTTAGGCCGATACATGCTCTCGAATACTTCTAGTTCCCGTGCGAGGCTCTCTATTACTTCCAGCCGCAACGTGAGGTCGTCTGAGTCGCTGTGCAACAAAATAGCTTGTTTGACGAGGGCGTTAATCCTCTTCTCTTCGTTGGAGCCGTTTGCGGGGACTGAAATGCTCGCTAATGTGACGCAAGCAATCAGAATTGCTACATAGTTCCACGGTTGTTTCATGTCGATTGTTCCTGGCTCGGATGCTCTCCTGATCCGCAAGAAGCCATCATTCTAGGACAAGAGAATTGTCTCAACCCGCGAACTTCTCGGCAGGTCGCCTGCGGCAGTGAAATGGGTAGCCTAGGAACGCCCTGCGCGCCAACTCACAAGTTATTGCGCAGTTGGGAGGTGCGGATAATTGGAATAGATTCCGCGAAGATGCCCTTGCTTCCATGACATCCAAAACTGATATAACGCGCCAGGCGGGATGAATGGAATCTTGCAAGGAATCTCTATCCACACCGCGCCTTCTGGCGTTTCCTGGGGGAACATGCCTACCGCGTAGAGAAGTCTCTCAGTGTGGATGTTGAATTCCAGGAACTCATCGAAGGATTCCCATTTACCGATACGCTGGTGAAAGCGCTCAAGATGGTCCTGATAGCAGTTGAACCAAGTCGAAAGACCTGCGCGCTGCAGCGTGTCCTGCAGCACTCCAGATTCGTCGAATGGTGACTCGCCTGTCGACGAACTGTGTCCAAGCAGGTTAGCGGCATAGGTCAATATATTTCGAATTGTTGGCAGAACCGTGGCAAGGAGCTTATCCATATCACCATGCCTTCGATAAGCGCGCCGAGCCTTCAGGACTTTCGTTTCCAGCCAGTTCAGGTTCTCCATTAACAATCGACGTAGCTCGTGCGCGATTTCCTCGCGATTACCGAATGCCGCGCCTACCCTTGACATGGTGTATCCCTTTATCGCCTGGTGAACATTGCCGTACAGCCAGCTATCAATCTCGCTTGCAACGGAAACAAGAATTCCATCCGGCAAACACTTATCGGCCATCCCGATCCAGGCTACAGCTCCTAGGTGCTTGGCTAGGATGTGGGCTCCCCACGCCTCTTGATCCGGGTTGTCGGACACCAGCGCGTGAGCAACGGTAACGGGAAGGTAAATTTCCGTCTTCAGCATGTCCGGCTCGGTGATCAATACCGCGTTGCCGATACCGACACCCGCCTTTGGTTCCTTTGGCAAAGGAGTTTTTTCTGCATCCTCTCCATCGGTTACTTCACGCACGCTCTGCATCAGTGCCTCGTAGTCGTTTGCGATCGTGATTCCGGCAAGGCGGTCGATTTGAAACACGATCGCAAAATCTTTAATGAACTCACCTACAAATTTCCCAATTCTCATCTGAATGCGCTGAGCCTCATCCTTATCTTCAAAGTCCCAAAGGGTCAACTTGAAATTCTTGGGAGCAATGGTCTCTAGTGTGGTGGAGTCATGCTGTTCGTCTTTGTCTGGCTCACTTACGCTCTCGCCGCGCAACCCTGCAAATGAGTCCACAAGATTCTGATTGAGTGTCGTCTGAAGTTGCTCGCCGAGCATGGAATGAAGCCGGGACTTTTCCACGTTAATATTGCTTGACAGAAAGAAACTATGGCTCAAACGCGCCGCTTCGATGTTGTATTCAAAATCGGATGGCATCACATAGTCAGATTTCTTGCCAACAAGGAGTTTGTCCGGCGAAACCGCTATGACAAATGCGCCGAGATCATCGTTATCAACAAAAAGGTGACTGTCTGCCTTGCCGTGTTCGTCGATTGCTATGGCGATACAGTCAGGAAGAACAGCACCGGACTTCGGCGCGGCCATGATTTCCCAATCCAAAGTCTGGAGAAAAACCTCAAATTCACTTGGACTCTGCTTGGCGATATGGAATAAGGCCTTGTCATGGCTGGCGCTAATCACGCCCCTTGAACGAGCATCGAATACGTCAATTACTGTGTCTAACGTATCAGGATCGTAGTCTTGCGCCCATTCAGAATTTTCTTTGAGCGCAAAAAACACCAGCCGCTCGAATACGCGCGGTGGAATACCTAGCGCTGCGGGGTTAAGAGTTTCCGAAAGTTCATTGACTATGTAATTCCGAAATGGATCCGTGGGCACATCAGCGTCAAGACCCGTTACCGTGGCTAAATTGTTTGGATCGGCAAAAAACCTCTTGCTCTTAGCCAAAACTCGACTCAGCAAGTCATTCCCTGTGTGCCGAATATGGGCGGTGCGCATTGACAGGTGCGCCACTAGCGCAGCCGCGTCTTCTCGACTGACTGAATAACCAGGCGTTTGTCCGCGAATCTTGCTCAGGGCTCTTGCAAAATCCGTCTCCAACTGGGTAATCACATCATCGGTCAAGTCGGAGTAGAAGAAGGCACCAGAACCGGTGTCCTTTATCAAGCGCTTCTCTGGCCTTTGCCCCGAACCAAAAAACCATATTTCTTGTTTCTTCTTCGATACCTTTTTTGAAACAGTAAACCCGCGCTGCAAGAATGCAGGGATGTAGTGTCGATTTGGACCGGTCGTCATTTGCCTTGGCCCCCCAAGAGCTATGTCGGCAAAACGCTGCGAGTTTCCGGATAGGATCAAAACCCATTGCGCTGTGCTTCTAGCCGGGAGATTTCTGGGAAAGGATGTCTTTGGTGGCCGCGCAGAGTAACACTTTCTCGCAACGAGTAATGCCCAATGGGGATGGAATTGAGCACCCGCCGTGAGAAGCGGTACATTGGCCGCAAATCGCAGCGGTTGCGAGGAATTCTAGAGTTCGATGATCCAGTCCGGCAAGAACCTAAAGTTCTCACACGTATCTCCGGCAAGACTCGCTGGATTGCCCACGCGCGGGTCTCTCCGATAACGTAGTCGAAGGGATATTGGATTTGCCCTGTAGGCTAATTCTTGCCTGCGTGCCCCTAAGACTCACGCGACCGCACGAATGGCCGTGCTGAGCCGCATGCAATCTTTCCCTGTCCTGTCCAACCACTACTACCTGACACTCTGAACGGAGGGACCTTTGACAGCAAAGACGCATAACGGATTGCCATTGTTTGAGGTGGAAACCCATACAGGCGGCTATTACTTCCGCAAGCCATGTCCTAAGTGTGGGACGAAACACTGGCATCCAGGTGATATAGACACCATGCCTATGCTAATTGGCAAGCATGGGATCGGCGTTTCACGTTGTCCCAGTGGCGAGGACAGTTATCCGGATGGCTACTACATCAAACTGGCCGTGCCTGAGGCGAAAGATATTGTTCCGGGCGTAACTCCGAACTGATGCCGTCGCTGTATGCGGCGGGAGGATATTTGACTCCAATGCGAGGGAATCCTTCAGGCCGCGAACAACGCAACAAGACGCGTAGGGTCTAGCGCTCGCCGCTAGAATACGGCGTCGCCAGAATCAGACCGTTAGTCTATGGACCCTCACCACATTAGTTTCCAGAATCTCTTCAACGGGCATGTCCAGTACGTGGTGCCGCGCTGGCAGCGTCGTTACTGCTGGGGGCAATCCGACATTCAACGGCTCGTCGAAGACCTCGTGACGGTTGCAAGAGCCCGTCCCGGAGCAACGCACTACGGTGGCAACCTGCTCACCTTCCCAGAATCCGGTGCCGCCGGAGTGATGAATGTCCAACGGGTCGTCGATGGTCAGCAAAGACTCACGACAGTGAGCATTCTCTTGGCCTGCATAGCGGACAAACTTGGAGAGGAGGGCAAGTGCGGCGACTGGACCGCGGAGTTTATTCGGGAGCATCGGCTGACGAACCCCGGCATGTCCCCGGAAAAACGCCTCAAGCTCCGGCTGCAGAACGGAGACGACAAGGAATACCGTTCGGGACTGGAAGGTAACCCTAGTGGCGCTGGGGCGGTGGCCCAGGCCTGGAAAATCATGCGCCGGCTGGTAGCCCGCAAAGAAAACGATGTCGCTCTTCTGCTGTCCGGACTGGAGCGGTTGCGGGTGGTGAGCATAGGACTCGACGGGCAGGAAGACCCACAACAGATTTTTGAAAGCCTGAATGCCACCGGCCGACCGCTCACGGAGAGCGAAAAAGTCAAGAACTGGCTCCTCATCGGACTCCCCGACGCAGAGCAAAGGGATCTTCACGACAACCATTGGCTTCGAATAGAAAAACAGCTTGGAGCCGAGCAAACGAGCGAACCGATCGACCTTTTCTTGAGGGATTTTCTGCGTTGGCGCACGGGCGAAACGCACGGAATGAGGCACGCCTATGAGGTGTTTCGGAGATGGGCCGTGCGAACGGGGCATGTTGAGGATCGACCGGCACTCTGCCGCGAGCTTGCGCGTCTTGCGAAAATCTATGGTGTTCTAACCGGCACGGCCGGGAAGCATCCTGATCGGAGGGTAGAGCGAGAACTCCGGCACATGCGGGCCATGGGGATCGACATCCACCGGCCTTTGACTTTGCGTCTGCTCGCTGAGGACGCCGAGAATGGCCGCGCGCAGGCACCAGAAAGGTTAGCGGAGACGCTTCGCGCGATCAGTACCTGGATCACGCGCTTGTGGCTGGCTGATCGGCCCCTCGGAGGCTTGAACAAGGCCATGGCAGATCTCGCCCATGGTCCCGGTCCTGGCGTGGACGGTGACTATGCCGACTACTGGATCGGGAGAATCCGCAAAATGCGCAACAGCCGGGTTCGCGTTCCGAGCGACGAAGGTGTCAGGGAGGGGATACGGACCCGCAGCGCCTACGGGGGAAGCTCCACGCGTTCGTCTTTTGCAGTGCTTTGCGAACTCATGGAAGCTGAGCACGGGGACGAGGCCCCGGCTCGCAGGACTTTGACGATCGAGCATGTGATGCCGCAAAAGCTCACTGACGAATGGAAGCAAGCGCTGGGCGATGCAGCCGAAGAGACGCATGGGCTGCATTGCAATCGACTGGCGAACCTTACATTGAGCGGAGATACCACCAATGCAAAGATGGGCGCCGGCACTTTCGAAGCCAAGTGCCGCTTGTATCGTAAGAGCTCAATTGCGATGACGCGGCGTATCGCAGAAGAAAGTGAATGGAACCAAATGGCGATTGAGAGGCGCGCGGAAGAAATCGCGCACCGGGCGCTCAAGCGTTGGCCATGGGAAGATCCTGACGCGCCCGCCACGCGGCTACAGGCGGATTCTGCGCAGTTACAGTGGAGAATCGAAGACAGCCCATGGCAGAAGGAGTCTTCCGCCGCCCAAATGGTCCTCAACGTTGCCGCGGCGCTCTTGAGCCGAGATCCTGCGAACGCAGAAAGGCTGTCTGGCGAAGCCCTAAGTTCCAACCTCCACCAAGCCAGCCGCTACCCTGCAGGAAGCAAAGCAGGCTCGCTCACGATGCGCGCGGTGCCGGGGCATAGCGAGTACGTGCTGAACCCCTACGAGCAAGACTACTCCGTAAGTGCAAAACGCTGCCAGGACATGGGCAACCGATGCGGTGTGCAGGTTGAAGTGACAGGAATTCAAAAGAAAACACGTGCGCAAGCCTTCTGGGAATTCCTGCAAGAACATAAGAGCGGTTTGCCAGGCCAGAAGGATGCGTGGAAGGGGCCGAACCAATGGACGAGCGCTGTCAACTCCTTGGGTGACCGAGTTGGGATATGGCTTGGAGCGGAGAACCTCTGGCTCTATCTTCGCGCTGTGGAAACACAGCACTCGGAACAGCGGGCGGCGCGAATGCAAGGGTACTCGCGGACGATTCGCGACCAGATGGGAGATCAGGAGCTTGGGCAGAACATAGTGAAGGAGAGTGAAGACGGCCGGTCGATATCCGTTTGGAGGAACTG
>JGIcombinedJ30088_10001889_pt1 | contig 20597 bp, 24 predicted proteins | sample PinacodermPK_FD_30088 | JGI IMG/M metagenome (IMG submission 30088)
TGGACCCGGGCCATCCGCCTGGCCCCCAACAACTACCTGGAAGCCCAGAACTGGCTGAAAACCAGCGGGCGCGGCAGCGTTGACGTGCTGATTTGATCGCGGCCGAACTTGGCCCTGGGCCTCAAACCCGGCTTGAGATCTCCTTCTCGTCTACTGCGGCCAGATCGTTTTGCAGGACAGCCACCAGCGCCTGACGGATGGTCCCCGCTTCAACGACGGTCATTGTGGATGGGGGAGTGATCTCGCTGCCGGCGGGAATCAGAGCCCGTTGAAACCCCAGACGACTCCCTTCCTGGAGGCGCTGTTCCATCCGGGCCACGGGACGCAGTTGCCCCCCCAACCCCAACTCCCCGATACATAAGGTTCCGGGGGGAATCAGCAGGTCCCGATAACTGGCCACCACGGCCACCGCCACACCCACGTCTGCCGCCGGTTCAGCCACTTCCAGACCACCGGCCACGGCCAGATAGCAGTCGAAGCGGGATAGGGGCAGCCCCAACTGTTTTTCCAGCACAGCCAGGATCTGATGAAGTCGGTTGTTGGCAATCCCCGTGGCAGAGCGGCGGGGGCTGGCGTAGCTGCTGGAACCGACCAGGGCCTGCAACTCCACCACCAGGGGACGGGTACCCTCGCAAGCCACAATGGCGGCGGTGCCACTGGTGGGTTCCCCTTGACTCAGAAACAGTTGGCTGGGATTGGCAACCTCTGTCAGTCCCCCGTCCCCCATCTCGAAGACCCCCAATTCGAAGGTGGCGCCAAACCGGTTTTTCAGCGACCTCAGGAGACGGTGGCTGGCGAAACGGTCCCCCTCGAAGCTCAGAACGGCATCCACCAGGTGCTCCAGTGTTTTGGGGCCGGCCAGCATTCCTTCCTTGGTCACGTGTCCCACCAGCAGTGGCGATGTCCATGGTCTTGGCCAGTTGCCGCAGGGCCGCTGCGCACTCCCGCACCTGGGCCACCGAACCCGCTGCGGAACTCAGGTCCGGGTTGTGGAGGGCTTGAATGCTGTCAATGACCACCACATGGGGAGCCAATCTCTCCAACTCTTGCAAGACCAGGTGCAGATCGGTTTCCGCCTGGAGACGCAACCCCATGGCGGCGGTGGAGCCATGATCGGACGTCTCCGGACGGCAACCACACAACCGTGACCAGCGCAGCCGGACCTGCTGGGCCGACTCTTCCGCACCGACGTAGAGCACACGCACCTTCCGGGACATGTGGTGGGCGGTCTGGAGCAGCAAGGTGGATTTACCAATGCCGGGATCACCGCCAACCAGCACCAGAGATCCCCGAACCAGCCCTCCGCCCAGCACCCGATCCAACTCGCTGGAGCCTGTGCCGATGCGGACCGCCTCCATGGGCTCCACCGCCGCCATGGGCTGGGAGCGCGGTGTGGTTGCGGATGGTTGGCCCCGCTGTGACGGCAAGGAGCGGGTTGTGGGCAACTCCTCAACCAGGGTGTTCCAGGCGCCGCAGGAGGGGCAACGACCAAAGAATTGGTGGGCCTGGGAACCGCAGGCTTGGCAACGGTAAACCGGCTGAACTCTGGGCACTTCAGCGCAGGAAGATGGACGGGGAGCGTTCCATGAGAATCAGGATCCTCTTTGTGAAGAAAAATAGCGGCCTGGCCAGGTTCATGCTGTCGTTCCGATCCCCCGCTTGCGATTATTAAGCAAGCATGAACTTTGCCCATGTCTGCCGGGAGCAAATCGAAAGAACAAATCCTTGTTGTGGATGACGAAGCCAGCATCCGCCGGATTCTGGAAGCACGCCTCTCCATGATTGGTTACATGGTGCATAGCGCCAGCAACGGGGAGGAGGCCCTGGATCTGTTCCATCGGNACCAACCGGACATGGTGGTCCTGGACGTGATGATGCCCAAGCTGGATGGTTACGGAGTGTGCCAGGAGGTGCGGCGTGAGTCCGACGTGCCCATCATCATGCTCACCGCCCTGGGGGACGTGGCGGACCGCATTACCGGCCTTGAGCTTGGTGCCGACGACTACGTGATCAAGCCCTTCAGTCCAAAAGAACTGGAGGCGCGCATTCGTTCGGTACTGCGCCGCATTGATAAGGATTCGGGACCGGGGTCAATGAACTCGGGTCTGATCCGTATTGGCCAGTTGCACATTGACGCCAACAAGCGCCAGGTGTTCAAAGGAGACGAGCGCATTCGTCTCACGGGAATGGAGTTCAGCCTGCTTGAACTGTTGGTGAGTCGATCAGGGGAACCGTTCAGTCGCTCCGAGATTCTCAAGCAGGTGTGGGGGTACACCCCTGAACGCCATGTGGACACCCGGGTGGTGGACGTGCACATCTCCCGGCTGCGGGCCAAGCTGGAGGTAGATCCCGCCAATCCGGAGTTGATCCTCACCGCCCGTGGCACCGGCTACCTGTTCCAGCGGATTATTGATCGGGAGACGCTCGCCGCCGTTCAGCCGGCAGCAACGGCTCGCAACGGTTACGGCGTCGCGCCCATGGCCATGTCTTCACCTGTCCCGGCCCAGGTCGCCGCCGCCAGCAAGGCCAACGTCTGACCCACTGCTCCCGACCGTCGGCGTTCCGACCCTGTACGGAGCAGGCTGTCTTCATTTTCGCCGGAACCCGCTAAACTTATCCGTGGATTGCCGAAAGCGGTGGCAACGAAAGGATCCGACTCTCCTTGGGCGCGCCGCCGGGCCATCCGCCGCATCCGCCGCATCCGGCGTTTGTCGCGTCAGTCCCGGTTCATGCTGTCCCTGCTCAACAACGTGGGGACATTGCGGTACTTCCGCACCACACGTCATCTCCCCAAACGCTCCGAGGAGGACCTGAGTCGTCGGGTCTGGTTGGCAGTGGACGGTATGGGGGGCGACCATGCACCGGAGGCCATCCTGCGGGGCTGTCTGGAAGCGGTGCAGCGCTTGCCTGTGCGGCTGTGGTTTTGCTGCGAGCCCCAGGCCTTGGACAGCCTTTGGCAGGACGAGGCCCTCTTGCAGGATTTCGAGCGCTCCGTCAGCCATGGGCTCATCGCAGTTGTCGATGCCGGTCCTTCCGTGACCATGGCCGACGAGGCCACCGCTGTGCGCCGCAAACGCAAGGCCAGCATCAACGTGGCCATGGATCTTGTGAACAGTGGCCGCGCCCATGCGGTCTACTCCGCTGGCAATTCCGGTGCGGTGATGGCCTCGGCCGTCTTTCGTCTGGGTCGGCTTGAGAGCATTGATCGGCCTGCCATTGGCGCCCTCTTCCCCACCAACGACCCGGCCCGTCAGGTGCTGGTTCTGGACGTGGGCGCCAATATGGATTGCAAGGCCGCCTATCTGCACCAGTTCGCCCTGCTGGGCAGCATCTACACCGCCGCCGTTCTGGGCGTCAACAAACCCAGGGTGGGACTCGTCAACATCGGCGAAGAGGCCTGCAAAGGGAACGAGCTGTCCTTGGCCACCTACGGCCTGCTCCGGAACGAACACCGCATTCACTTCCGCGGTAACTGCGAAGGCCGCGATGTGCTCAGTGGACAGTTTGACGTGGTGGTTTGTGATGGGTTTACGGGCAACGTGCTCCTGAAATTTCTTGAATCCGTGGGCAAGGTGCTGTTGGACGTGCTGAAGGCAGAACTGCCCCGCGGCCGTCGCGGCAAGCTGGGAGCCGCGTTCCTGCGGGGGAATCTGCGCCGCATCAAGCAACGCCTCGACCACGCAGAGCACGGTGGCGCCTTGCTGTTGGGCGTCAACGGCATCTGCATTGTTGGCCACGGCAGCAGTAGCACGACGGCGGTGGTTGCTGCACTACGCCTGGCTCTCTCCGCCTGTGAAAAGAACATCATGGACGAGTTGAGGCAGTTGGTTCGCTCACCGGAGATCCCCGTGCGGTCTCCAGTTGACAGTCCCGTGCAGGAACCACAGCCCCCTACACTGGCNTAGTGGGCTCTGTGGTTAGCTGCCCACGGTTGGAGTTTTTCTGTGTCTGCAGCGGTTGGCATCGCCCTTACTGGCAGTGGTGCTGCCACGCCGGCTCGTGTGGTGACCAANGACGAGTTGAGCCTGTGGCTGGATACCAGCGACNACTGGATTCGAAGCCGCACCGGCATCGCTGCACGACGAATTGCCACTGCTGAAGACAGCCTGGAATCCCTCTCCAGCCAGGCGGCAAGACAGGCACTGGAGCAGGCAGGCTGGCGGCCAGATCAGGTGGACCTCATCCTGTTGGCCACCTCCAGTCCGGAGGATCTTTTTGGGTCTGCACCTGCTGTGCAGGCAGCCTTGGGGGCCGACAACGCAGTGGCCTTTGATCTCACCGCGGCCTGCAGCGGGTTCCTGTTTGCCCTGATCACCGCGGCGCAGTACATCCGTAGCGGCACCTATCAGCGGGTGCTGGTGGTGGGCGCTGATCTCCTCAGCCGCTGGGTGGATTGGCAGGATCGGCGCACCTGTGTGTTATTTGGTGACGGGGCGGGCGCCGTGGCCATGGAAGCCGCTCCCGAGGGCAGGGACGGTCTGCTGACCATGGTCATGCGCACGGATGGCCGCCGGCGCAGTTGCCTCACCATGGCCCATCAGGTCACACCACGGATCCTCCACGATCAGCTTCAAGCTGGCTCCGGCGACTTCCACCCCATCGCCATGGATGGGCAGGAGGTGTACAAGTTCGCTGTCCAGCAGGTGCCACTGGTATTGAACCAAGCCCTGAAGCAGGCCGGGATCACNGCAGAGCAACTGGACTGGTTGCTGCTCCACCAGGCCAACGAGCGAATTCTGGCATCCGTAGCCCAGCGCCTCGGTATCCCTGCCGCCAAGGTGCTGAGCAACCTTGCGAACTATGGCAACACCTCGGCCGCCACGATTCCCCTCATGCTCCACGAGGCGGTGGAGGCGCAGCGGATCCGGCCAGGTCACCTGATCGCCAGCAGTGGATTCGGGGCCGGCCTGAGTTGGGGAGCTGCCCTGTTGCGTTGGGGGGGACAATCCGGCGCACCCTAGGCTCTCCGGTAGTCACAGGGCAGAGGTGATGGGGACAGCCTGGGTGTTTCCCGGTCAGGGATCACAGAAGCAGGGCATGACCACAGGGGTGCTGCAGGATGAGCTGGCTCAGGATCGGTTTGCCCAGGCCAGTGCGCTTTTGGGGCGTGACCTGCTGGCCATCTGTAACGGCACTGCCGTCGGTCCGGACCATGACCTCAACGACACCCGCAACAGCCAGCCGGCCCTGTTTGTCCTGGAGTCTGTCTTGTTGGATCGTTGCAAGCAGCAGGGTCACCAGGCCGACATGCTGGCAGGGCACAGTCTGGGGGAGTTGGTGGCTCTTTACGGGGCAGGGTGCTTCGACTTCCGAACAGGCCTGACGCTGGTGAAGCAACGTAGCGAGTTGATGGCTGCGGCAGGTGGCGGCGCCATGGTGGCCGTCATGGGCTTTGTGCGGGCTGATCTGGAGACTGCCGTGGCTGCGCAACAGGATGTGGTCATCGCCAATGACAACAGCGCCAGCCAGGTGGTGCTCTCCGGCACAACAGCAGCAGTCCGGCACATCTGCTCAATCCTTGACTGTAAACGCAGTGTCCCCCTGGCTGTCTCCGGCGCCTTCCATTCCCCCCTGATGAAGGAGCCGGCGGCTCGCTTTGCCCGGATTCTGGAGACCATCCCCTTTACCGATGCCAACGTGCCGGTGGTGAGCAACGCCACCGCATGCAGCAGCCTGGATAGATCCACCCTCAAGGCCAACCTGGTGCAACAAATGGTCTCCGGGGTGCGCTGGCGGGAAACCATGGACCGTATGGCCAGTTCGGGCATCGACACCGTGCTGGAAATCGGACCGGGGGCCGTGCTCTCGGGGCTGCTGAAGCGGAGTCTGCCGAACCTCCACATCCGTCGGATCAACACCATGGCGGACTTGACCCGCTGAGTCGGCCGTGGAAAAAGTCAACGCCCTGCAGCCCGCCCACGTTGCACCCCGGGGCGCACGGATCAGCTACTGGCTACTGCGCACCCTGGTGATCAATCCCCTCTTCCGCTGGGCCTTTTGCGGTCGGGTTGAGGGGCATCCACCACCATACCGGGGAGGCCCCTATGTGGTGGTGGCCAACCACGGCAGTGACCTGGATCCTCCCCTCTTGAGTTGTGCCATGGGTCGACCTGTGGCCTTCATGGCCAAACAGGAGTTGTTTCGTGTGCCTGTGTTGGCGCCCCTGATTCGCGGGCTTGGGGCGGTGCCTGTGCGCCGCGGCCACGTGGATCGCCGTGCCCTGGATCGTTGCCTGGCCCAACTCCGGCGGGGCTGGCTGGTGGGGGTGTTTCCCGATGGCACCCGTAGTGCCACCGGCATGGTGGAGCGTCCTCGCCATGGAGCCGTGTTGTTGGCGCAGCGCAGTGGTTGTCCCCTGCTACCGGTGGCCATTCTCAATAGCCACCGCGCCCTCGCCAGTGGGAGCAAGGGCCTCCGGCTGGTGCCCATCGTCATTCGGATCGGCACGCCCATCCCTGCGCCCACCAACCGCGACCGTCGGGCCATGGAGGCCACGTCCCGACAGTGTGCCGCCGTGATCAACGGCTTGCTCACGGGGACGCCCCTACCCTGATCCGGGCCAAAACAAGCGTCTTGACATCCTGGCCGCTCACCACCCAGATAACGGCTCGCAGGGCATCGGCCGCCACCTTGACGGGAGATTCCCAGACGCAAGCATCCGCGCAATCCACAGGGGCAGGCGTGACCTGTATTCCACGGCTTCCCGCCACAATGCGTCCCACCAGAGAGGCCCTGGGCATGTGGTCCACACCGGTGACCAACAACAGGTGGCGCACCTGGCGTTGCTTCAGTTCCGCCAACAGGGTGGTGAAGTTTTCCAAGGTGTCGTTGGCCTGGTCGTCGCGGCTGAGCTGGGATCCCTGCACCCCTTCCTCGAAAAACACCGCTCTGCCGTAGTCGGCGCTCAGCCCCCCACTAACCAGCACCGGCAGGTTGTGTTTCCGGGCCAATCGGGCCGCATACCGTTCCCGGTACTCGAATCCTCCCGTCACAAAGATCAACTGGGGTGGTTGGACAGGGTGTTGACTTGCCGTTCGCAGCAGCCACCACATGCCCAGACCCATGCCCAGAGCACCGACCAACTTGAGCATGACGATCAGGTCTCTCATGGGCGCTCCACAGCAGTGGCCGGATACAATGGCAGCACATCCTGCCACCGACCGGGATCACCCAAGGCGTGACACTCCATCAGTACCCGCAACAACTCCACCACATCGGCGGCGGGCTCCACTACGGCAGGGTGACGAAGCCATGGTGATTCCCCTCCATGGGACACCGCGGTTGTCAGGAGTCGGGGGGCTTGACACTCCTCCACACCGCCATGGGCCGTGATCCGGTAACGGGCCCGGATCCAGCCACGTTTCCTTAACGCCTGTTCCAACTGAACGGCGCAACCTTCGGGATGCTCCCGCAGCAGACGTTGTGCCAGACGCCGTGCCATGAGGACAAAACTGCCACAGCCAAACAAGGGGATTTGTAAATCCCGGGCCATGGTTCGGGCCAGGACCACTCCCAGACGGGTACCCGTGAACCCCCCGGGTCCGGTGGCCACAGCCAGAGCCGCCAGCCGGCGCCATTGGGAAGCTGGCAAGAGACGCAACAATTCCTGGTGCAATACGTTGGCAAGGCCTCTTCCGGTTGCCTTACAGCGAAGGGACACGGGTGCATCCCCCGACCAGGGGAACGGCGCCAACGCCATGGCCAGATCAGGGCTGGAGGTGTGGATCGCGAGCGCCAAACCCGGATCCATCGGCTGAGCACCCATGACAGAGGCCATGCTCAAGTAGGCACGGCCTCCCGGGGCCGCAAACGCTGCCAATGGCCAAGGTCCGTCAAGAAGCTGTTGCAAGCCACCACATCCCACTCCACCGTGGTGGTTGCCCCCTGGGACCGCAAATGAACGTTGATGCGAGGCTGGAGGGGTTCAAAGTCCGGTGTCGGGGTTAGATGCTTGACGCCATGCCGGGTTTCTACGGCGTGATATGCAGAGCAACGGTCCACCCAGTGGCAGTGAACACAGATGCACATGGGACGTGAAGCCACAGCAGGTGACGTCCATTCTGGCTTGGCTCCGGAGGAGGCTGCGGCACACCTGACCACTGCCGTTACGGTGTGCGGGCGCCTTACCTGAACCATTTGACAATCCGAGGGATCATTTCGGCAAAGTCGGCTGCCACGTCCTTGTGCAATCCCATCTTTCTCAGATCACGCTCCAGGTGAACGAGAATCTCGGCCGGGTCTTTTGCTTCCGCATGTCGCTTGAAAAACAGGATCCAGTGATCAGCCGGAATTCCGGCGATCCGTTGCTCCTGCAAGGAAGATGTGTAACTGTCCATGAGACCAGCAAGCCGTGCGACGCGACCGAAGTTGTTCCCTTGACAGGAGATACCATCCCTTGAGCTCGATACCGAGGGCAATGTGGGGACCCATATCCTTGTTGTGCGCAACCAGTCTCACGTCCGGGAAGGTTTGTGCCGAGCGTACGAATCGGTGACACGGCCAGTGGTTTTGGGGATCCCAGACCTCCCGGATTCGATTGAGAGTTTCAACAACCTGGACCTCGATCGCGCTGCCTAAAACGGCGCTGAGATTAAATAGTTCGCCTCCGTCGAGGCCTTCGATTCGGGTTGCGGTTTGGAAATATGCCGGAAGTGCGCCGAGTGCGTCTTTCAAATGCTTGACAAGCTCTCGCAGGTTCTCTTCGGGCAACTCCCGTCGCTGTGGCTGGGGGACATCCATGGGCATGACTCACATCCGCAGTGGCAACTGATCACCAGCAAACTGGCCGGTCAGCCGCTGTTTCGCCAGTGCCGAGAAGTAGGGGTCGGGTTCGGCAGCAAAGGCGTTTCTTCCGGTCTCAACAGCCGCAACCGATGCAGTGCATAGCCCGCCGAACGGCTCCCAGATCGTGTCACCCTCGTTTGAGGCTACCTTGATGATGCGGCGCATGAACTCGAGGGGTTTCTGGNTTAGATGCGCTGCTGCATTTCTCCCTGGGTTATGCACTCGGGGAGCGACGCGACGGCCGTTGCTCCGGTAGCGTTCCGCACCGTTGAGTGGCGGGTGCGACCAGACATTTGTCAGGCCGTGCTTGTGGTGCCATGGGTGGCGCAGCCGTGCCCACTCGGCTTCGGTGACAGGTTGCTTTCCGTCAATCGCGTAATAGGGACGCCCTTGCGGGTTACCGTGTGCGTTTGCAAAGGCAACAAGCCGGCCCATCATCTCCACGGGTGGGAAGTACCAGAGCCAGTCCTGCGTGAGGTACTTTCGGGTTGCGGCGTTCTTGACTCCACATGCCTCGTTGGCGAGAGAGAGAGGTAGTCCGGTCCGCCGCCATTCCGTGCGCAGCCAGCGGCAGAGGGGCATCCTGCCGTCTGGGGTCTTTAGCACAAGCCGTCGCCGATAGAAGGCACAGATCTCCGTAACAGTCGGCAGCCGGCGAATTGTGTCCCCGTTCACGTTGCCCGCGATATGNCCAACCCCTTTGTCCCACAGAATTGTCTGGACATACTCCCAACCTTCCCGTACCAGAAGGGGATGAGTGGTTGCCCAGCCAATCTCGGTGTTCCAGAACCACAACGTCGTGGCTGGGTGTGCGCACTTCGACCACGCTGCGACATGTTCGGCATACCAGCTTTCCAATCCTTCCGGAGTCCGAGGATCACCCGGAAACCCGCCCACGCCGTATGCACCATCAGAAACAATCAGGTCCGGGGGATCCCATGTGCCGTAGGCCTCCTGGGCCGGCCCCGGATGTAACGTACTCAGCCCGCCGGACACAGCAACCCATCTGCCAATTGCCATGCAGAAGCGTACTTGACCTCCAGGAGGGTCAACGATTGGTTCCGACGGTTGTGCGCCAAGGGTCCACCCAGTGGCAGTGAACACAGAATGCACATGGGACGTGAAGCCACAGCAGGTGATGTCCGTTCCAGCTTGGCTCCGGAGGCGGCTGCGGCACACCTGACCACTGCCGTAACCAGGTTGTCTCCCCCCTTTCCCTGGAACGCTCTGCCTGCGGAGACCCTCCTGGTGGGGGGTGTTGTTCGTGACGCCTTGCTGGGGCGCCTCAGGGACAACCCCGACGTGGACCTGACCGTTCCCCACGGCGCAATCCGTCTGTGTCGGCAACTGGCCAGCCGCTGGGGCGGCACGGTGGTGGTGTTGGACCCTGTGCGTGACATGGGGCGCCTGGTCCATGGTCCCTGGACGGTGGACGTGGCCGCCTGGGACGGTCCCACCATGGAGGCGGATTTGTGGCGGAGGGATTTTTCTCTCAATGCCATGGCCTACCACCTGAAGCAGCGGACATTCCGTGATCCCTGCGGTGGCCTGCAAGATCTGGCCCAGCGGCGTCTGCGCTGCGTGGCTGCCGCCAACCTGATCGCCGATCCTTTGCGGGTGCTGCGAGCCTATCGCCTGGCTGCCGAACTGGGATGCACCATTGAGGAGCGCACCCGGCAATGGCTTCAGCAGGAGGCGGCAAAGCTGGGCACGGTGGCTACCGAGCGGGTCCTGGCGGAATTGGAGCGCCTCTGTCGAGCACCCCAGGCCCATCACCGGCTCCTTGAGACGGCCACCGTGTTGCAGGCCTGGCTCCCCATGGCGCAACCATGGCCAGGTCTTGAATGCCTTGGCCACCAACTGGCTGTGGCTGTGGGCCTGGAGGGGGAGTCCTTGACGCGCCATCTGGCCTGGGCCCGGCTCGCGGGGGTCTTGGGAGCGCAATCCGTTGTGGAGCGCCTAGTCTGCAGCAGGCGCCGGCAACGGCAGTGGCAACGGCTGAACCACTGGCGCCAAGTGTGGGCTGAAGCAACGACGGAGCTGACGGAGGACCAGCAGCTTCAGTTGCATCTGGATCTGACGAAGGACCTTCCAGCGCTCCTGCTGGTTCTGCTGGCCCGGAACCAACTGTCTCCGGAGACAGCTAAGCTATGGCTGTGCCGCTGGCAGGATCCTGCCGATTCCCTCTGCCATCCTCGCTGTCCCCTCAGTGGTCATAGCTTGCAGGCGGCATTGTCTTTATCACCCGGTCCCCAACTGGGGGAATTGATGACCTTCCTGCGGCACGAGAACGCCTTCGGACGCTTGGCCGTTCATGATGAGGCNTCCATTCTGGACAGCGCTCGACAATGGCTGCAAGAAGCAGTTCCTTCCCAGCCGATACCCGGCAGGAAAAAGCATGGGTCGCCTTGATGTGATAAAGATAGTGGCGATTTTTGCTTGGCTCCACCAAAAAGGTTCCAGCATCCTGTTGACTTCCACTTACTTTCCACCTCCCCTTCACGATTGCAACGTATGAGCAACCGTTCCAACAATAACCAGCAAGGCATTCGCATCTATGTGGGCAACGTGCCCCGGGATGCCGATCTCCAGGAGCTTGAGGGCCAGTTCAAAGCTGCTGTCGATCAAAGTATTCGCTTCAAACCGGTTACGGATCGGGAGAGTGGCGAGTGCCGTGGCTTCGGCTTCATCAGCGTCGGTGACGAGCGGCTGGCCGAGGCTGTGATTGCTCAGTTCAACGGCAAGGAGTTTGCCGGTCAGACCCTGCGTGTCGAGCGCTCGGAGCGCAAGGACGGCAACCGCAACGCCAACGGCCGCCGCAATGACCAGGCGGCGCCCTCCCGCACCAGCAAGGTGGCCGACAAGCTGGTTCACCGTGAGCTTGCCGAGGTAGATGCTCCGGATCCTCGCTGGGGTCAGGAACTCTCCAAGCTCAAGCTGCTGCTGGAGCAACAGAAGACCGCTGTTTAGCGGGACTGGGCGAGGGTAAAGGAGACAGGTAGGCTCAGCAGCTTTCTCAGGCNTGGTACGTAAGCCCTGCGGGAGAAGACGTCGTAGCCGTTCTCTTCAATGACCCTGAGGATGTCCTGGTAAAGCTGCAGGGATGTCCACACGGGCCAGCGAGCGTCTTTGCAGAGCCAACGAATCCCCGTCTCCGAGCGACGGAACCATTCCCGGGCGCGCTGCACCTGGAACGTCATCAGCGCACGCCAGCGCTCGTTGATGGCGCCGTCCATCAACTCTGCTTCCGTGTAGTTGAATCGGGCCAGCTCCTCCTGAGGGATGTAGATGCGTCCCCGCTCCCGATCTTCCCCCACGTCCCGTAGAATGTTGGTGAGTTGGCTGGCGATGCCCAAGGCCACAGCGCAGTTGGTGGGATCAGGGCATCGGCTCCAGGGGGCGGAGTAAAACGCCGCATCCAGCCCCATCACCGCTTGGCTCATCAGCCCCACGGTGCCCGCCACCCGGTAGCAGTAACGCTTAAGCTCCTCGAACGTCCGGTAGCGCCTCAGGTTGATGTCCATGCGCTGCCCGGCGATCATNTCCAGGTAAGGCCTGATGTCCTGGGGATAGCGCTGCAGGGTGTCCCAGAGGGCCATGTCCTGGGCATCGTGTACCTCTCCCGCAAACAGACGCCGGGTACGCTCCTCCCACTGGTTGAGACGCTGATGGAGNTGGGTGGGGTCCATGTTGGCTGCATCGGGAGCGTCCACCAGCTCATCGGTGCGACGGCACCACACATAGATGGCCCAGATGGCGCGGCGCTTCTTCGGGGGCATCAGCAAGCTGCCCAGGTAATAGGTTTTGGCCCAGTACCGGGTTTCAGCGCGGCAGGCTTCATAGCCCTCTTCCAGGCTGGGGCAGTCCGCCGCGGAGCCACGCCGCCAGATGGGTAGACGGGCCTGCCAGGTGGGACGGACATCTTGCGAAGAGCTCATGGGCGCAACGGCAGCCGTCCGACAAGCTGAGAACAGCGTATCAGTGTGTTTTGGCTGGTGACGCCGCACGATGCCGGAGGATGGCCTGGGCGCAGAGTTTTCCACTGAGCACGGCGCCCTCCATGGAAGCCATGTAGCGCTGACGGGTGTAGTCGCCGGCCAAAAAGAAATTGGGAATCGGTGTGGTCTGGCCGGGACGGAGCTCCTGGCAGCCGGGCGTGGTCTTGTAAACCGAGAGGGGAGTCTTCACCACCCGGTACTTGCGCAGGTGGGCGGGGTTATCCCCACTGAAATGGTTGGGGAACAGGGTTTTCAGTTCTTCCATGGTGGCCTGGACAATGTCCTGGTCCGTGCGGCCGATCCAGTCTTTCGCCGGGGCAAACACCAACTCCAACATGGAGCGCTCAGGATCTTCATAGCCCCTGCATGTGACGCTCATNTCCGCATAGACACTGAGCAGAGGAGAACGGCTGAACAGAAGGTGGTCAATGTCCGTGAGCTTACGGTCAAACCAAAGGTGAACATTGATGACGGGAACACCACGGAGACCAGCCAGCTTGGCGAACAGAGGCAGTTGTTGCCATGGCTCCGGCAGGAGAAGCTTGAGCACGTCCACCGGCAGGGCGCTGACGTAAGCATCCGCAACGATGCTTTGGTGGTCCTTACCCCCCATGCCAAAGCTGGCCACCTGACCGTCCGGAGCCAGATCGATGGTCCGCAAGGGTGTGTTGAGTTCCATGGCGCCGCCATGGGCACAAACGTGGTCTACCAGTGGTTGGCAGAGGCGCTCCGGTGGCGCACCATCCAGAAACGCCATGCGGGAGCCGTGCTTTTCCTGTAGGAAGCGGTTCAGGGCTGTGAGCACCACGGTGGCGGAGATCTCATCCGGATGAATGAAATTGAGGGCCTTGCTCATGGCGATGAACACTTCGTCGTTGACCCGTTCCGGAATGTTGTGCAGCCGTAGCCACTGGGTCCAGGAATACCGATCACAGGCTTCTACNTAGGGCTGACCCCTCAGCATGGCGGGCGCCAGACCCAGCCCGAAGGCAATTTTTTCCGACCAACTCAGCAGGTCGTTGTTGCCGAGGATGGCCGCAACGCCGTTGACAGGGGCNGGCAGATCCGGAAAATCAAAGCGGCTGTAGGTTCCTGGCGCCTCCCGCCGATTGAAGATCATGGCGTGGTCTTTCCACTGCAAGCGGTCGTCGATGCCCAGCTCCCCCAGGAGTTGCAGCATGTTGGGGTAGGCGCCAAAGAAAACGTGCAACCCGGTCTCGTACCAGTCGCCCTCCTCGTCTTTCCAGGCCGCCACCTTGCCGCCAAGCACATCCCTGGCCTCATAGACCACAGGCGTATGCCCCGCGTCTGCCAGGTACTTGGCGCAAGACAATCCAGCCAGCCCGGCGCCCGCAATGGCAACACGCATACGAAAGAAGACCCTGATATCCGGGAATTCTAGGAACGTTCCGATCCGATCCGCTGCCGGGCAAGGCCGTGCCGGCCCCTCGGCTCCGGCAAGAGTCCCCGTGGATTCAGCCGCAGGACCANCAACAAGATGAACCCCATCATCAGTTGGCGCATGTGGGGCGCCACGTTGAGCAGGTGTTGACGCAGTGGAGAGTCGTCCTGGAGGCCGGAGGTGAGCATGGCCATCAGCCATGGAGCGCCAGCTTCCGCTTGCACCCACAGGAACCAGATGAGAAATCCCCCCAGAACGGCGCCCCCGTTGTTGCCGGAGCCACCGACGATCACCATCACCCAGATCAGGAACGTGTAGCGGAAAGGGGCATAGGAAGCCGGCGTGAACTGCCCGTTCAGGGTTACCAGCATGGCTCCGGCAATGCCCACCACCGCTGAACCCAGGACAAAGACTTGCAGGTGGCGCCTGATGACGTCCTTGCCCATGGCTTCCGCCGCGTCGCGATTGTCCCGAATGGCCCGCATCATGCGGCCCCAGGGGGAATGGAGTGCCCGGCGGGACAGCCAGAACAGCGCCAGGAGCACGATGCCAAAGAGGAGGGCATACAGGGCTTTGACAACAATGCCGGACAGGAGAGAGGGATCCATGCCCACCCGGGCACCGAGGTCAACGAACCAGTCCTGTCCATGGAGATCCTGCTCATAGGGCACGGGTCGCGGCAGCGTGGTGACGTTTTTCACCCCACGGGCCAGCCAGTCCTCGTTTCTGAGCACAGCCACCAGGACTGCCGAGATGCCCAGGGTGGCAATGGCCAGATAGTCCGATTGCAATCCCAGGGTGATCCGGCCAATGACCCAGGCCACGGCAGCAGCCAGGNTGCCGCCTGCCAGCCACGAGACCATGATGGGCAGTCCCAGACCACCCAGGAAACCGGTGACGGAGGGGTCCACCGCCTCAATGGCGGCGACACTGGGGCCGTACAACGACCGGGTNAGGGCAAGACCGACCACAAACACCAGCGCCACCGCAGACCACCGCAGCGCTTTGACCTTCACCACCCGATGCAGTGCCCAGACGGCTGCTGCCGTTCCTGCCATGGTGACGGCTGCCACGGCCATGCCGCCGCCACCAGCGGCCCAGGCTTCAGGCACCGGGGGCATGGCCACCAGCACAGCAGCCAGGCCACCCAAGGCGGTAAAACCCATGATGCCGAAGTTGAACAGCCCGGCATAGCCCCACTGGATATTGATCCCCAAGGCCATTACGGCCGAGATGAGCTGCAAATTCAGAATGGCCAGGGCCACGTTCCAACTCTGCAGNACACCCACAGCCANCAGCGCCATGGCCATGGCCAGAGCGAGCCGGAACGGTCGTCCCGTGAACAGGTTCNTNTTCATATCACCCGCCCCTGGAAGATGCCCCGTGGTCGCCAGATCAGCACCATCACCAGGATGATGAANCAGACGGCAAACTTGTAATCCGTGGACAGCAGTTGAACCAGGCTGTCGGTTTCAAAGCCCAGGTAACCGAGGATTTTGCGATAGGGATAGGTGAAGGCAATTTCCGAGAAGGCCACCACAAAACCACCNGCAATAGCCCCGAGGGGTTTGCCGATCCCACCCACAATGGCGCTGGCAAAGATGGGAAGCAGCAGTTGGAAATAGGTGAAGGGTTTGAAGGATTTATCGAGTCCGTAGAGGGTGCCCGCAANGGTGGCNAGCGTTGCGGCAATGATCCATGTCCAGAGGGCCACCCGTTCCGGGTTGATGCCGCTGAGCAGGGCCAGGTCTTCATTGTCGGCATAGGCCCGCATGGCCTTCCCCAGCGGTGTCCGATTGAGGAAGAGAAACAGGCCCAGCACCACGATCACGGCCACCACCAGGGTGATCACCTGGGTAGTTCTCAGGGCCAGGCCTTCCGACAACCCTGTCATCTCCTTGAACGCCTGGACGCGAACAATGAAGCGCGCCCCATCGGCAAAGCGCTGATCGTTGGGACCGATGATGAGACGCACCAGGCCGTTGGTGACAAACATGGCGCCGATAGAGGCAATGACAAAGGTGACGGGCGCTGCCCGCTGCCGTCGATAAAATCGATAGACGGCGCGGTCGAACACCAGGGCCAGGGTCACGGCCGCCAGGATGCCGAAGGGGAGGGCCAACAGGGCCGTGGGGAGTGGTCCTGCCGAGATGCCCATGCCCTGTAACACCCGTGTTGCCAGAATGACCCCCATGGCCCCAAANGCCATGGTGTCCGCATGGGCGAAGTCGGAAAATCGCATCACCGCGTAGATCAGGGTCACCCCCAATGCCCCCAGGGCCAACTGGCAGCCATAGGAGATCCCTGGAATCACTACAAAGTTGGCAAACCGCACCAGTGCNTTGAGGAGATTGACGCCTCCTCCGTCCCGGCTCGCCATGGAGAGAACAACGAGCAGCAGGGCCACCCCCACCACGGCGATCCCCCATGGCCGTCGCCATGGCGCGGACGGACGGTTGGCATCGGCCTTGGTGTCCATGATTCTGCTATGCACTGGTGATGGATGCCGGGAGGGCTTCATGATCAATCTCAGCCTCCCAGAAAGCTCTGGCGCACGTCGGGATCGTCCAACAGATCNTGACCCGTGCCTGTAAAGCGGTTTTTCCCCTGCACCAGGACAAACCCCTTGTGGGCAACGCTCAGAGCCTGCCGAGCGTTTTGCTCCACAATCAGCACGGCGATGCCTGCCGTTGCAATTGCCTGAACCTTGGCAAAGAGTTCCTGCACCAGGATGGGGCTCACCCCTGCCGTGGGTTCATCCAGCATCAGCACCCTGGGCTGGGTCATCATGGCCCGCGCCACAGCCACCTGTTGCCGTTGTCCACCGGAGAGCTCCCCCGCCGGCTGTTGGGAGCGTTCTTTCAGGATGGGGAACAGTTGAGCCAATTGCTCAATCCTGCCCTCGATATTTTGCGGGTAGAGGTAGGCGCCCATCTCCAGGTTTTCCCGGACGGTGAGGGAGGGAAACACGTTATTGGTTTGGGGGACAAATCCCATGCCGGCGGCCACCCGATCCGGAGGGGTGAGCCTTGAAATGTCTTGACCGCCCAGGCGCACAGCTCCCCCCCGAAGGGGAAGGAGGCCAAAGACAGCTTTCATGGCCGTGGACTTNCCGGCCCCGTTGGGGCCCACAATCACCGCAATTTCCCCCTTATCGACAGAGACGGTGCAGCCATGGAGAATGTTGGTCTCTCCATAGCCACAGGTGATGGCCTCGCCAATGAGGAAAGGGTCAGGCATGGATGGCGGAGTGGCGTCTCACGGGTTGATCGGGCTTTTGCCAAGGTAGGCCTCAACCACCCGCTGATCACGTTGCACATCGGCGGCGCTGCCCTGGCAGAGCACTCTGCCCTCGACCATCACCACCACCGAATCACAAAGCTGGCCAATCAGACTCATATCGTGCTCAATCATGCAAAAGGTGTAACCACGTTCCCGGTTAAGGCGTTTGATGGTGGTGGTGACGGTCTTGAGCAGGGTGCGGTTCACCCCGGCGCCCACTTCATCCAGGAAGACAATCTTGGGATTGATCATCATGGTGCGCCCTAGCTCCAGAAGTTTCTTCTGGCCACCGCTCAAGTTCCCGGCCAATTCGTCCGCCACATGGGTGAGCTGGAGAAAATCCAGCACTTCATCGGCCTGCTGCTGAACGTCTGCCTCCCGGGCTTGCACCTGCACCGGGCGGAACCAGGCGTTCCACAACCGTTCTCCTGGTTGTCCGCCGGGGACCGTCATCAGGTTCTCGCGCACCGTGAGGGTTGAGAACTCGTGGGCGATCTGAAACGTGCGCAGCAAACCCCGGGCGAAGAGTTCGTGGGCCGCGAGACCCGTCACGTCCTCCTCGTCCAGGTACACACGGCCGGCGGTGGGTTTGTGATGCCCGGCAACCACGTTGAAAAAGGTTGTCTTGCCCGCGCCGTTGGGTCCGATCAGACCGGTGATCCTGCCCCTGGGGATCTCCAGGCTGACGCCATCGACAGCCCGGATGCCGCCAAAGTGCATGTGGAGACAATCGGTACGAATCATGGACAGGTTCCTGAGGACATCCATGCCTGGGACGGATAACCAGCAGCAGAGGGGGAGGACGTTAAGCGTCCGACCCCCATGGAGCTGTGGCAAAGAACACTCCTTCTTGCAACCTTTCAGCGAAGAAGCAGTGGAGCATCAGCGGAACCGAACGGTTTTGAACTCGTTGCCCTGGGCTTCGTACTCCCGATAGCTGCCGGAGGCCTCGCCAGGACCCACCAGTTCCACGTTGGTGGCGCCCACGTAATCAACCTCGCCACCAGCCGCGAGGATCTCCAGCGCCTTACCCAGCTCACCGGGCAGGATCTTTTCCCCTGGCGCATTGGCCACGGCGATCATGTTGGCGGCGATGGCCTCTGACGTGGCCTCGCCGCCCTTTTGCATGGCCAGGGCCAAAAGGGCCGCAGCGTCATAACTTTCACCAGTGAAGGTGCCTAGCCCATCCCCACCGGCAGCGGCGTAGATCTCCTTGAACGCATCGGCGCCTTCTTCTTCATTGCCCGGGACCGTTCCAAAGGAACCGGTCAAGTCGTTGCCGTCGGCCTTGATGTCGTCCAGGAGTTTCTGGTCGTGCATGCCGTCCGCCAACCCGAAAATCTCGAAGGCGCCGGTGTCCAGAGCGGCGCGAATAATACCGATACCGCCCTGGCCGGCGTAGCCGAGCACCACCAGCAAGTCACCGCCTGCCTCCGCCAGTTCAGCCACCTCGGCGGTGTAGTCCGCCTTGCCGTCCTCATGGGCTGTATGTAGGGTGACCGTTCCACCAAGCTCTTCAAAGCCTGCTTGCAAGCTCTCGCTCAGACCCTTGCCGTAGTCGTTCTTTGTATACGTAATGGCAATGGCGTCGTAGCCCCGCTCCCTGATCACCGAGGCCAGCACTTTCCCTTGACGGGCGTCAGAGGGGGACGTACGAAAGAACAGACCGTCGTCGTCAATGGTGGAGAGCGCCGGAGACGTGGCTGAAGGGGAGACCAGGGCAATGCCTTTGGGAACGGCAACGTTGTTGGCCACGGCGATGGTGACGCCGGAGCAATCCGCGCCGAGGATGGCCACCACGTTGTCCGACGTGACCAGGCGCTCCGCGGCAGCCGTGGCGGCGCCGGCATCCGTACAGGTGGAATCGGCCCGCACGGGTTCAATGGTTTTGCCGCCCAGGAACTGGCCACTGTCCGAAATCTCCTCAAACGCCAACTCGGCGCTGTTGGCCATGGGCGGGGTGAGAGACTCGATCGGACCGGTAAAGCCGAAAAGCACGCCAATCTTGACGGCTTCATCTGTCTGAGCCAGGCCAGGAGTCGTCGCAGCACACAGGCTCAGGGCCATGAGGCCAGACCCCAAGGACGAGGTGAGTTTCGGGCTGATGCTGATGGAAATCGGACGTGAACCCATTTTCAGGAACAACGGAAATCAAAGTATACGTCAATTTCAATCTTTCAATTTCCATGACGGATTGCAGGAGCAAAAGTTCAGGTAATCACCGGAGAAACGGTTTCAGGCAGAGTGGCACTCCATGGGCGGCGCCATGATTCGTGATCAACGGTTCCCTCCCCTAGACTCGGGTACGGGGCCGGGAGCAAGCGATGAACACCATCGTCAAGCGGGGTTGTGCAGGCCTGCTGCTGGCCCTGTTGCTGGTCGCGGGTGTGGCGCTTCCCACCAGTAACCATGGGCTGGCGGCGGCTGGTCAGGAGCAGCGGGCTCTCTTCCAGGGGCGGGTGGACTACACCCTCACCACCCATGATCGTGGGGATTTCCAGGGGCAGGATCTGGAGAACACCTCCTTTGCCGGCGCCCATGCCCGGGACGCGGATTTCAGTGGCAGCAATCTCCATGGCGCCATCCTTTCCAAGGGGGTGTTTCAAGGCGCCCGCTTCGTGGCAGCCAATCTGAGCAACGTGCTGATGGATGCCGCGGACTTCCGCAACGCCGACCTGCGCAACGCCGACTTCCGCGAGGCCATCGCCACCGGTGTCCGCTGGGAGGGCGTGCGGATCAAGGGTGCGGATTTCAGTGACGCCCTTCTGGATACGAGCGCAGCGCGGCAACTCTGCGCCACCGCCGAGGGAATCCATCCTCGGACAGGCGTGTCCACCCGGGATAGCCTGGCTCCCTACTGCTGAGCGGGCTGGCGATGGGCAGAGTGGTTTGCCTGTGCCCGCTACCTGATCCCGCTGTCGAGACCGGCATCAGTGGTTCCACGGTAGGATGAGGGCGCTGCGCAATGTCCTGAACTTTTGGGAGCATCAACGGCCTGGTTGTCAATCCTTCGCTGGCGACATGGGTGATACGAACGAAGCCTTCGCACGCGTCAGGATTGATGCTCTGCTCAAGGATGCGGGTTGGGATCTGGAGGATGGCGTCAGCGTGCGGTTTGAGGAAACGCTGAC
>JGIcombinedJ30088_10001895_pt1 | contig 20566 bp, 22 predicted proteins | sample PinacodermPK_FD_30088 | JGI IMG/M metagenome (IMG submission 30088)
ATACTACAGTCTGGATAATGAGGGCGTATCCACTCCTCGAGCTGTCTCCATAGGATCGGCCGACCCATCCGCTCCAGGAACACCCTGCACCCCGCGGGCGGTGCCCGCGCGGCAGCATCGGGTGGTCGGTCAGCAGGTCGAGCACGCGCTTCTCCGACGGGCTGAGGCCGAACGCAGGCGCCTCGCGCACCATCCGCTCTGGATGCCCAGCGGTGGGTACGGCGGCAGCTCGATGTCGCTGCATAGGTTAGTCGGTTGGCGGATCAACCTTCCTGAACGCCACCTCCCAGTACGACCATGCCCGTCGCGTTGCAGCAGTGAATAGTACCGCGAACGATGCGTACACCCATACCTGGGTGAATGTGAAAGGCCATGAGGCTTCCACTGCCCTTTCGACAGTCAAACCGAACAGGAGTATGGGTGCGAGTATCTTGAGCCCTGCCTGAACCACCTCGTCGCACTTGACCCACCAAGCTTTGAGTGCATACAACACGACTCTCTTCATCGCAGTCCTCCAAGTCGGCCATTGCCGCGAGTTTCGCCCTATGGTACGGGGCACGGATGACGGCCGCGATGCCGTGGTGCCCGCGGGGTTCGTACCAGCGCGTGCCGTGGGTGGTTCGGCAACAGCGTGCTTTGCCGTATGCCTACCGCGCCGGCTGGGTTACGGAGAGTTTAGTCAGGAGGTCCGAGTTATCCCTAAACACCACAACGGTATAGACCCCCGGCTTGGTCGCGCGGTTTCCCAGAGAGGCAGTGAATCTGAAAGATGAAGTGTTCTCATCCCATCTGTCAGCCTCTACGTAGATGGCACCGAGATTTGAGTAGGAGGAGCCAGCCGGAGCAGGCGGGATGATACCCGCTAAACGTTCGCCGCACGTCTCGATGAATCCGACGCCACCAATGCAAGCCCCAGAGTTGAGGAACTCTATCTGGCTTGCAGTCAGAGGAGCATTGGGTGGCGTGTAGTAGACATCGATAGTTCTGTGAACGCGAACTCCCGACTCCCGTTTTGATAGAGACAGTGCGAAAGCGCCGCCAGACGATAAGGATGGCCCATCGTCGGCCTCAGCGGCCCCGCCTCCGAAGAGTTGAGCTAGTGTATATCGCTTACCATCGTAGGCAATGCCAACGTTCAGGGTCTGATGTGCCGGATCGAGGATATTGCGTCGGTGCCCGGGAGAACCCATGAGACTCTGTTGGAGGCGTACGATGGCATCCCGAGGAGGGGCAAGCCGACAATTCGTGAGAGAAACGCACCCCCAATCGGCAGTGTTCTCTTGTGCGTAGCTCGTTCCACCTGTCTCGGAATAAACCTGTGTCGGGTCGCGTCCGTCTACCCACCAATGACCGCTGTAGTTGTGTTCAAGCATGTCCTCGGCATGGAGTTGTGCCGCTGGATTCGAGCCAAGGGTTACGGGCCGCAGACCGTGTCCTGCTCTGTCCTTGTTCACAAGTTCGAGCGCGAGCAGGCGCAACTCCTGTACCTCGGAAGCACTCAGCCTCTGCTTACCCACTAACGGCGTCGATGTTGCGTTAGGTCGTTGTCGTAGTGTCGGTGTGGCAGTCGGTGTTGGACGCGGGGTCGCCGTAGCCGTTGGGGTTGCTGTAGGTGGTGGCGTAGGCGTCGCCGTGGGACAGGGCGGGAGCGGCGTAGAGGTAGGCGGTCCGAGTGTGGGTGTCGCCGTGGGCGGCTCTGGGGTGGGAGTGGGCGTCGGCGGGGCAAGCAGGCGCCTGCACTCTGCCACGGGCGCGTGGTTCCGTACCGCTTCGGTGAACAGGCCGCGCTGGTGGCGCAGCCAGATCATCCAGGAGAGCGCGGCGGCGCCCTGGCCGGGAACAGGTTCCCGGTCCAGCCGGTGCGCGTCTACCAGGTACTCGGCAGTCTCGAGGTGCACCTCAAACACGGTCACACGGCGGCACGCGTCAACCGGCTGCATGCTGTCCAGGTCGTCCAGCCCTGCATCGAACACGGCGAGGCTCTCCGTGAGCGCAGCGTCCACCTGCTCCCTGCTCCAGCTGTTCGCTCGCTCGCGCCACTCATCCGAGAGCGGTTCCGGCGCCTCCCAGGCGGGCGTTGATGTTGCCCCGGGAGCGGACGGACCCAGCGGGGTTGGCGTAGCACTTGGAGCGCCAAGCGTAGGCGTGGGATCGGCGCACGGATATGGCGTCGAAGTGGGCGCAGCAGGCACTGGTGCAGGCGTTGGCGTGGGTGTGCCTTCCTGCACAGATTCGGTCGAGGGAGTCGGGGTTGGCAGGGACTCGAACTCGACTGGCAGCCCGCGTTGCATGTACCAGTAGTAGCCCCCGCCGATGGCCGCGATGAGCAGCAGCACCAGTACGAACCAGCACCATCCGTGTCCGCATGATGAACCGCCGTCACTGTTCTTACCGTTGCCACTCCTGGTAGGTGGGGCTCTCCGATGGCCGAGTCCTCCGCAGTCTGGACAAGTTATCCAGCGCCCACCCCTGTTCTCACGTGACGGTGTTGCAGCATAAATGAACACTTGCCCCCGCCCATCACACGTTAGGCAAGACTGGCGTACCTCTTCCTCGACATGTTTACGTTCCTCTGATTCACGCTGTGCCTGCTCCGCACGCTGGCGCGCCTCTTCCTCGGCACGTCTACGTGCCTCTGATTCACGTTGTGCCTGCTCCGCACGCTGGCGCGCCTCTTCCTCGGCACGTTTACGTTCCTCTGATTCGCGCCGGGCTTGCTCAGCGCGAGCATCCGCAGCCTGCTGCCCCGCTTCTACGGCCGCATTCGCTTCTTCTGTCAGACGCGCTGTACGCCTGCGGTTCTCTTCTCTCTGTGCCTCCTCTCTTTCCGCCAGTTGCCTCCGTGCTTCCTCGTCGCGAGCCAGTCGTGCACTGGCTTCCTCTGCCCGACGGCGTCCCTCTTCCCGTGCGCGTCCTTGCTCTCGATCTGCTGCCCGACGGCGTCCCTCATCAAGTACTGCTTCGCCTATGTAGCCGGAGCCCTCGCAACGCGGGCATTCGCCACCTCGTCCATCGCAATCGCCGCAAACACCGCCGTCCACGAAGCGGACGTCGTGCCCCTGCCTGCGGTGCTCCATGATATGGACACCACAGAGCGGGACTAGTTCTTGTTGGAAGGGATACCCCACCGCGCGTTCGCCACAGGCAGGATGAGAACAGTGCAGCTGCTCGGGGTTATGGACATGCATCTGCCAGTGCGTGACGGTAAAATACCGACCGCACTGCGAGCACGTTCGAAGGTGGCTCCCCGCCATCTCTTACCCCAGCGACACCCGCATGCCTGTGCGGGCCGATTCCACCATCGCGAGCGCGATATCGACTACGCGCAGGCCGTCGACGCCGGTAGCGAGCGGTTCGCCGTTGCTCTGGACCGCGGCGTCGAACGCCCGCACCTGCTTCGCGTCGAGCGCGAAGGGATGCTCCGCGTACGCCTGCATCGACCTACTGGAGTATATCTAGGAAGGCTGTGAGTCGCTATTGCCAGTCCTCACATTTGTTGCCAGTGCCATAGTAACCTTCGTCTAATGAACCGATTATATCTACTGACCACAGGTTCAAGTCACCTATCGACTCATTGACGAATGGCGGAACTATGTTCATTTCCAATTCATCGGATAACTGGCACACGGTGAATGATTGCTGCATCAACTACATGTACCGCGTGCCCTTGTGGCCGGTCACGGCCATGGATTCCCGGGCTGTGGGTAGCTGGCGGGCAACCGGCATCCCGGTGGTTGACAAGCACGAGCTGGCGGCGGGAAAGCTCGCGGCCCTGTTGACCCGTCGCAGGGCGAGGGACCTGTTCGACAGCAGCCTGCTCTTTGCCATCGACGGTCTCGATGTTGCAAAGCTGAGAACCGCATTCGTGGTTTACGGGGCGGGGGTACGGCGAGACTGGCGCGCCGTCTCGATTGAGGACGTGGCGTTCGACCCCGATGAGCTATCCAGCCAGCTTGTGCCCGCGCTGCGCGATGACGGCATGCAAGGTGTTGATGCGGTCGCCTATGGCAGCCGTCTCGTAGACAGATGCCAGGAAGCACTGTCTGAACTCTTGCCATTCAATGACGAGGAGCAGGCATTCCTGGACCTCTTGTTAGACGCCGGGGAGATTGACGCGAGCCTGCTGACAACCGATGCGACGTTATCGGAGCGCATACAAGCTCAACCTCTTCTTGCATGGAAGGCCCAGAACGTGCGACGACATAAGGGAATCCTGACGGACCACTCTGATGGAGATCATGCAAGGTGAGCAGTGTATCCAATCAGAGGACCTTCTCCATCGAATGATGGTTTACGGATTCCGATCCATTGACGCGATAACATGTCGGGGCCTTCTAGTCTTGGATTAGCCTTCCCAGACTGCCCCGAGCATCTCCTAACTAAGCACAGTGAGTGTTACATCCACCCGAATACAGAGGGGGCTGACTTGGAAGACAGAGACAACGGCAGAGCACTCCTCAAACGGTGGCTCCCCTACATCACGGGGGCGCTCTTCCTGCCGTTTGCGGGGTACTTGATCTATCTCCTCGCGTTGGAGCTACAGAACGGTATCCGGGAAAACGGGTTCGTCTGGATCCCCCAAGGAGTGCTCGCGTTCGCCGCCGCGGGGCTGTTCCTAGCGAAGGGCTGGTTGCTGCTCTGGAAGCCGCTGGAGGAGTGTACACACCACCCCCGCGACCTGAGACAACGCTACGTTGACGTGTTCCGGGACGGACTTGAATTCGGCATAGCCGGTCTGGTGCTAGGCCTGGCCACCGGCCATCGGGCAGCAGCGGATGAGGCGGCGTTCGCCTTCGGGCTTCTCGGCATCATTCTCTCGATCATAGGCGAGGCCATCAGGCATTGCCGACGCCGTAGACCTGCAGGCGCCGCAGCACGAGCTACACCCTCAGCGAGCCTTGACGCTGGCGCACCAACCGCTCCCACAGCTTCCGCGGACACCAGCGAGCCGTCGCGGTAGAACACGCTGTTGCCGAACCACCGATACTGTTACAGTTTGACGTCCTCGCCATCGGCCCGCTCACGCCGCGCCCAGTCACGGCTCGCCGCCAGCCCCTTCCCCACACCCCACAGGAAGAGGGTCAGAGCCGCTGCCAGCACTACCACCGTGATCAATACCCGCGCGCCGTCCGTTTCCGTGCTATCGCGTAGGATTTCCACACCGGCTCGAATCACCGCCGTCGCGAGCATGATGCCCGCTGATGCCCACCCCACCGTTCGGGCCATCGCCCATATCGCCGTCACGAGTTCCCTCATGGTCTTGCCTCCTTACAGTTTTGAGTAGCCGATACGGCCCTACCAGCACCCGATGCGCCCCTCCCGCACATCTGCAACCGCTTCCTCGTAGGTGCCGATATAGGCCATGCGGAGCTCGAGGGAGGCGTACACCTCGGCGGCGGCGAACATCCTGTCCGTGTCCACAATCAGCATCCGTATCTCCTCGAAGACCTCGAGTTCCCCGTGATTGCAGGCGTCTAGCCGCCCGTCGCTGTACCCACGCATCCACGCGGCTGTCACGGCGGCCTTGCGCTCATCCAGAGTCGAGCGCTCCCAGGTGAAGTCGGTATACGGGTACTGGACGTTAGGGTGCTCAATGTTGCCCGGCACGCTGGACGGCGCGGACGCAGAACAGGCGGCGAGGAGCAGGGCGAGGGGAAGTACGGCGAAACGGAACATAGGAACCCCCTTGCGGCGCGGATTGCGCTTGCCACGGCTAGTCCTCCCCCGTAGGGGGCCGCAAGGGGGCGCGGTTCGCGCGATCCCTTGCAGGACTAACCGTGGCGGCGACACCCTACGCCCCGCCTTGCAAACGGCGCAACTCGGCGTTGACAGCCCACGTGGGCAGGAGGACAGCGGGAAAAGTGAAGGGCCGCTGGGGTGTAAGCCGGCGGCCTGATGTGCAATTGCCCCAAAACAAGGAGCAGATATGCAACCTGGGCCCAGCATAGAACGCAATAGGGGCCGCCCCATGCACCGAGGCGGCCCGTTACGACTCTCGTTGCGAAGTGAAACACTACCCAGCAGCTGACCAAGGACCGTGGTAGCTATTCAGAATCAGGGCTTGTAATGTTGAGCGAAGCCGAAGGTGGGTCTCTGTGAGACATCCCGAACGGAGACCCTACAATGCTATCTCCCACCGGAAAGTTCGCAATACAGCAGCCTCAGGTTCACCACGAGCGGGTATGTGATTCTAACCGGTGGGCTGCAGTGCCTTCATCCACGCGTGCATCGGCAGGCACGCCCTCTTCCCTTTGTGGGGACAAGGGCCGGGGGCGACAGGAAAGGGCACCCACAAGGGATGCCCCTACGCCAGGCACCCTGACACGTCCGGCGCCGCGAGCGCCGGGAGGGGAGGACACCCCCATCCTGACCTTCCCCCATCGAGGGGGAAGGGATCAGGCACGCCGCTCCGCCCCTGCAGCGCACGCATGGGCACCCACGAGGGATGTCCCTACACCGGGCACCCTGCCCCGCTCGACCCGAGGGCGGCTCGCTGCGGCCGCCTTGTGCGCTTTCGCGCACGTGTGACCTACCGGTCACCTGGATTCCCGCCTTCGCGGGAATGACGGAGCTATTAGTCGGGGGCGGTCCTTGGCCTGAAGAGGGCGAATGAGCTGGTGTAGCCGTGGAGGTAGGTGGTGCCGGCTACGGGGCCGATCTCGCCGTTGCAGAAGAAGCCGCCGAGGGGCATGCCGCCGACCACGTCGCGGAAGATGTCGGTGTCGTGGTCGGGCCTGCCGTAGAGGTAACGTCCGCGCCCGGTGCAGGAGAACATCAACGCTCCGGCGGCGATGCGCTCGCCTGCGGCGTCGAGGTACGTTGAAAGCGACTGCTGCAGGTCCTCGCCTGAGGTCTGGGCGTCGCGGACGTGGAACTGGACGAGCTGGCCCTCGCGGACGAGCGCGCCCACGGCGAGCGCGCCGGTCTCCTGGTTGACGCCGAGCAGGTTGCGTATGAGGTAGCCGCCCGCGGCATCGGTCAGTTCGAGCGGGTCCATTGCAATGCCCATGAAGAGGTTGTGGCGCATGAGGTCCTGGTCGCGCGGGGATACGGACGCGTAGATGTTCTGGAGGCATTCCATGGGCGGCATGCCGTCCAGCGCCTCGATCATGTTCGCCTCGGCGTCGGTGACGTGCATGGGGTCGCCGATGGGGCGGCAGCCCTGCGCGACGACGCTGTCGATGACGACGTTGCCGGAGAGGGCGACGCCGATCGCGCCCTCGCGGAGCATCGCGCCGTTCAGGACGAGCGTGTGCGGCGAGAAGCGTCCGCCGCCGCTGGCGAGCCCGCCGATCTTGACCGCGCCGGGGTAAGCGTAGTCCAGCCCCGCGAGGAGGGCGTCGCCGTCGGTGGTGTAGGGCTCGGCGAGGACGATGAAGTCCGGGCGCACGTCCGGCGGGACGCCGAGGAGGGCGTGCCAGGCGTCGGGCGGAGCGTCGGGCGACGGCATCTGGTCGCGCGTCACGTGGAACGCGCTGAGCGAGACGCCGGGCATGACGCCTGCGGTGACGGAGAGCGCGGGCGCTTCCTCCTCCTCACGCCCCGAGCCGATGACGCCCGAGCCGGAGCAGCCGATGACGATGGCGTTGGGGAAGCGCTCGCTGACGGCGGCGGGAAGGGGGTCCGTATCCGAGCCGTAGTGGTGCGACGTGAACACCGCGACGAAATCGACGGCGTCGGTGTCGTCAACCTGGGCGCTGATCGAGGCTATGCACTCGTCCAGCGCGACGCTGAGGTCGGCGTGGCACGAGAGGCCGGATCCCCATTGCATGACGCTCTCCTTTCGCCGGTGGCGGCAAGGCGCTCAGTATAGAGCAAGCGCGCAAGGTGGGAGTGCGTTGTGAGAGGTACCCGTATCCCTTATCCTCCGCCGTCACCAACGTTGCCATTCCACAAGGGGTTTCCGTATGAAGGGACAGGTCCTCGAATTCTCGATTCAAACGAACTCAGGCATCATCTCCGGAGACGATGGGCAACGGTACACGTTCACCGGGGCCGAATGGAAGGAGTCGCGACCGCCGAGCGCCGGCTCGTATGTCGATTTTGCTACCGAGGAAGGCTCATCCGAGGCGAGCGGCATATATCTTCTTCGCGGCGCTGCGGGATCATTGAGTCTCGGAAGCGACACTTCAAGCAGAATGGTCGCGGGGCTACTGGCGCTGTTGCTGGGAGGCCTCGGGATTCACAAGTTCTATCTCGGCTACAAGAACGAGGGCATAATCCTGCTTGCGGTAGCGGGCAGCGGCATCCTGTTCAGCTTCCTGCTTGTCGGGTTGTTGTGGGTATGGATACCTGCAACAGTCGGCTTCATCGAAGGGATCATCTACCTTACCAAGACGGATGATGAGTTCGAGCGGACCTACGTAACAGGCCGGAGGCCGTGGTTCTAGGCCGTCCCGAAGCGACGAGTAAAGCAAGAGGCGCTTCGGGCAATCAGCGCGCACTGCGCACCGAGGCCATTACATCTGAGCGACTTCACATGCGTGTGCGCCACGCCTCCCCGCCGGTCACCCCCATCCTGGCCTTCCCCCATCGAGGAGGAAGGGATCAGACAGCGTCGTTGAGGGCGTCGCGGAGGTAGCGGAGGGCGAGGGTGGCGAACTCGGCCATGTTGGCGACGCGGTCGTCGATGCCGGTCTCGATGACGTCGGTGCGGGTGACGGGGCCCGCGACGCCGAGCGTGGTGCGTCCGGCGGGCGCGCCGAAGCGGCCAGCCCCCGGTCCCGCGACTCCGGACTCGGCGATGCACCACGTGGCTCCCAGGCGCTCGCGCATCGCCTCAGCGAGCGCGGCGAGCATCTCAGGCGTCGTGCCGCGGTAGTTGGCGTACGTCTCGGCGGGAACCCCTGCGAGCGCCGTGCGGGAGTTGAGGGTGTAGAGGACGCCGCCTCCGGCGTAGTAGCGGGACGCGCCCGCGACCGCGAGCAGCGCGGCAGAGACGAGGCCGCCGGTCGTGGACTCGGAGACGGCGACGGTCTCGCCTCGGGCAGTGAGGCGCTCGGCGATGTCGTTCGCGAGTTGGGATTGTTCGTCGGTCAGGAACATGAGGACTCCTCCGGAGGGGTGTTTGGGTGGTTGGGCTTGGCGTAGTGTAGTCGTTCCCACCCACCCGCCCAAATGCCCTTCGGCAGGCTCAGGACAGGCTTGCGGGACACCCCCACTGCCCCCGGCAGAGGGGCGGAGCCCTCTGCACTCCCGTTTGAGGGCAGGGAGAACGCGGGGGTGTTCTGGTGGAGGGGAGGCGGACAGGGCACCCACGAGGGGAGCCCCTACACCGGACAACCCATCCACACACCCAACGCCGGTTCACGCTCGTGCGGGCCTTCCTCCAGTATGAGGCGAGAGGACTAACGCGCCCCTCTCAGCCCGACCCCACCGCGCGCCCGTGTGGCCTGACGGCCACCAGCTGGATTCCCGCCGGTGCGGGAATGACGGAGGGAAGGGGCGTGGTTCGGTGGGTGCGGCATTGGCGGGGCGAAGGGCACCTACGAGGGGAGCCCCTACACCGGACAACCCATCCACACACCCAACGCCAGTTCACGCCCGTGCGGGCCTTCCTCCAGTATGAGGCGAGAGGACTAACGCGCCCCTCCCAGCCCGACCCCACCGCGCGCCCTGCCCAGGCGCCCTGGATTCCCGCCGGTGCGGGAATGACGGAGGGAGGGGGCGTGGTTCGGCGGGTGCGGCATTGGCGGGGCGAAGGGCACCTACACCGGACACCGCCGCCTCCGGCGCGTGCCCTCGCGGGGCGGGGGCGGTTCGCGAACCGCCCCTACATCGGGCGAGGTTGCGCGCTAAGCGCGGGAATGGCGGGGTTGGGGCTAGCGGTGCTGGCCGCGCCATTTGTGAGGGTCGACGCCGCGGGAGCGGAACCAGTAGTAGATGCCGTCCCAGTAGGGTTCGGGGTCGACGTGGACGACCTCGCCGGTGGGGAGGCGCGTGAGGATGAGCTTGCCCCACTGCTCGGGGTCGCGCTGGTCTGCGTCGACCTCGAGGCCGACGACGGCCGTGTCGAGGTTGGACATGTCATTAAGGAAGTCGGTGAGGACGTCGGGGTCGGCGTCCCAGGTGCGCAGGACGGTGTTGCTGTCCTCGCCGAACTCGCCGATGTAGATGAGGGCGTCGTCGCCCCGGCCTCTGGTTCTCCACTCGATGCGTGCGGCCATGGTCTCACTCTCTCTCGTTCGGGCACCCACGAGGGGGCCTCTGTGTCGGACACCCTACCACGCCCCCGAAGCACCCCCATCCCAGCCTTCCCCCATCGAGGGGGAAGGGGACCGGGCGGGCCTGCCTACCTTCTGCGAGCGGCTCTCTGCGCCGCTCCCTGGATTCCCGCCTTCGCGGGAATGACGGGAAGGGGCGGGAATGACGATTTCTAGAGGAAGGTGTTGAGCACCTTGGGGAGCATGACGTTCTGGGCGAGGATGAGTTTGCGGAAGACGAGTTTGAAGCCGGTGTCGGGGTCGCGGCGGACGAGGTCCTCGCGGCGTCCGACGAATTGGTTCACCTCGTCCTGGAGGCGGTTCTGGTAGCAGAAGAACTTGCTGTTGACCCGGATCTCGTCGCCCTCGACGCTGACGAGTTCCACGTTGCTGATGATGTGCTCGAATCGGGAGACGGGCTCCTCGGGCCAGTGCACGCCGGTGTTGATCTGGCGGATGCGTCCGGCGAGGATGTCCTTGCCCTCGTCGAACCAGTTGATCTCCTCGTCCATGCTGGTGAACTCGAGGTCCCAGTCGCCGAACTTGATGTTGCGGCGCATGGGCATCCAGTAGTGGAGGTCTTCGGCGAGCAGGTCGAGCCACTCTTCGAGCCTGCGCTCGTCGAGGAGGCGGGCCTCCTTGAAGAGGAACTGTTCGAGCTCGTGCTTGAGAACGACCATCTCCAGCGCGTTCTGGGTTTCAACCATCGCCTACCCTCCTCAAACGGTTCACCCCCATCCCCGCATCAAGTGCGGGGATGGGCACCCACAAGGGATGCCCCTACATCAGACCCCCGCTCCGCCCCACCGGTTCACCCTCACCCTCTCCCTTCAAGGGAGAGGGGACCAGGCGAGATTCCCGCCTTCACGGGCATGACGGAGAGGGCGGGAATGACGGAAAGGAGCAGGGGAAGGAACCAAGTCCTACTCCGTCGCTTCGCGGACCTCGTTGAAGAAGACGTACTCCTCCTCGCCCACCAGGGCCGGGTTGGCGTGCTCGGTGAACCGCACGAGCACGTATGCGCCGTCGCCCGGATTCGCCGTTATCACGCCGGCGCCGTCGTAGATGGTGGTGATCTTCGTCCCCTCCGGCAAGGACATGAACGTCAGAGCCCCGTGGGGGCCGGACAGGACGTACTTCTTCGGTTCAGTCACGGTTCTCCTCTACCAGATGCGGTGGTCGGCGGCCTTGTTGACGGGGTACAGGTCGTCCCAGCTGGCGGCTTCCATGAAGGCGAGCCAGCGGCTGAAGCGCGCGCGCTGGGCCTCCTCCGTGTAGGAGCCGTTGAAGACGACACCGGGCAGGCGGTCGTTGTACTTGCCGAGGCCCTTGCCGTTGGCGAAGAAGTAGTCCAGCTTCCGTGCCTTCGCGCCCTGGCTGGCGGGGAAGACGTAGTTCCAGTTCTCCATGTCGTCGGACTCGAAGAAGCCGACAGGGCCGTTGAAGCGCTCCGAGTAGTGACGGACGGCGTCGCGGACGTGCTTGGGCGCGGTCTTGTCGACGCCCGAGAGGGTCCAGCGCTCGACGACGCCCACGGAGTGGGGCTGCCACCAGCGCAGCCGCCAGCTGTCCACCATGACGGAGGGGAAGATGGCGAAGTGTCCGCCGCCCCAGCCGTGGGGAGCCATGATCTTGTCCACCAGCAGTTGGCTCTTGCGAGCGGTGGCCTCGCGGAAGTAGTCGTCGACGCCGTCCTCGAACCACTCTTCCTCGTACTCAGGAACGCCGTTCTGGTGGTAGAGCGTGCACATGCCGCCGTGGCCGAGGTTGTGGTCGCCGATGGCGTACTTGTTCATGGGGAACGGGGCGGCGTTCCGCGCACGGTCGCGCCCACCCTTCGATCCGCGGTCCTGGTGCAGCCTGGCGGCTGCGGCGGAGCGGTGGGTCATCGCCGTGTGGGTGAGGTCGGTGACGGAGGTGAAGCCGGGCACCTTCCAGTTGGTGGGGAGGCGGTGGCGCTGGAACGGGGTGAACATGTCCAGCCCCGCGTCCGTGCCGTCGCTGGCCTGCAGGCAGTGGCGGAGGCTCTCGGTGAAGGGGCCGAGGTACTCCTCGAACGAGGGGGCCTTCGGGTCCCAAGTCGCCCAGAGGGAGCCGTAGAAGTTCTTGAACTGCGCGACCTCGGCGAGGCCCCACTCCTCTTTCGGGAGCGTTCCGCAGTAGGCCTCCGGGGAGTGCTGGAAGCCCGCGCCCACGAGGCGCCCGGTGGTGTCGTAGGTCCAGGCGTGGAAGGGGCAGGTGAAGATGAGGGAGTTGCCCTGGTCGTATCGGACGACCTTCATGCCGCGGTGGCGGCAGGAGTTGAGGAAGGCGCGGATCTGGTTGTCCTTCCTGTCGCGCACGACGATCACCTCTTCGGTGCCCATGCGGCTGATGACGAAGTCCCCGGGATTGGGGATCTGGCTCTCGTGTCCGAGGAACAGCCAGCATCGCTGGAATATCTGTTCCATCTCCTGCTCGAAGATGTCCGGGTTGACGTAGAGCTCCCGGCTCACCGTACCGCGCTCAGGGTCGATGAAGTCGCGGATCGAGCGGTCCCCGCGTGCTCGAATGATGGCCACCATGGCTGCCCTCCTTGCGGTTCCAATCGTGCCTAGTTGTCCATGGTGCGAATCGTAATCATCTGTGGGCGCTTTGTCTACGGAGTAGACAAGAGGTGTGGCGTTCTGCCTGGCGGGCGTGGTTCTTCCCACCCACCCGCCCGGTGCGTTGTGGGGGACACCCCCACTCCCCCGGCAGAGGGGCGTTGCCCCTCTGCACTCCCCGGGCAAGCCCCGCTTCAGTCCCAAGCCCAAGGCCTGTGGCCAACGTCAAGCCAAGCGGGGGGCCGCCCGAAGGGCACCCACAAGGGATGCCCCTACACCGGGCGGGGAACCACCTGCGCGGGGACAAGGGGGAGGGCGTACGCGTAGGGGCGGTTCGCGAACCGCCCCTACGCCAGGCGGGATTCCCGCGAAAGCGGGAATGACGGAGGGGCGGGAATGACGAGGAGAGATGGGAAGACGAATGAGAGGGGAACGACGGGGAGGGGCAGGAATGGGGCGTGAAGGGCGGGAATAGGGGGCTTGCTGGCGTACGTTGGCTCCTGCCGGCGGACCTGGGTCTCAGTTGGGAGAATGCCTCCGTTTACGAGTGGACGGGAGGCGCTTAAATGGAGTAATATAGGCTCGTTGAGAGTGGGCACAGCCCACTCTCGTGCTTTCTCGGGACGCCGATGCTGGAGGTAGAAGGGACGCATGAAGAGCGACTTTCTCATCGCCGTTACGCAGCTCGCGGCTGAGCGTAACCTGCCGCAGGACATGGTCGTGTCCGCGGTAGAGGCGGCGCTTGCCTCCGCATATCGCAAGGATGGCGCGTCCGGAGCCCAGAGCAACATCCGCGTTCACCTCGACCCCAACACGGGAGACGTCGAGGTCTTCCAGATACGGACGATCGTCGACGAAGTCACGAACGACCTTGCCGAGATAACGCTCGCCGAGGCGAAGCGCATCAGGAAGGGGCAGGTCCTCAGCGTCGGCGACATGCTCGAGGAGCAGCTCTCCGCCCACGCGGCGGGACGCATCGCGGCGCAGACGGCGAAGCAGGTGGTGTTCCAGCGACTGCGCGAGGCCGAGCGCGAGCTCGTCTACGCCGAGTTCGCGGAGAAGAGCGGCGAGGTCTACACGGCCACGGTGCAGCGCGGCTTCGGCGGCGCGATTACGATGGACCTCAACGGCAGGGCGTCCGCCGTCCTGCCCCCGGGCGAGCAGTCGCCGCTGGAGCGCTACCGCCCCGGCATGAAGATGAAGGTGATCATCACGGAGGTCACGCGCACGCAGCGCGGGCCGGAGATCATCGTCTCCCGGACGCACCCGGACCTGCTCAAGCGCCTGTTCGAGATGGAAGTGCCGGAGATCTACAACGGCATCGTGGAGATACGCGGCATCGCGCGCGAGCCGGGCTCGCGCTCCAAGGTCGCGGTCTACGCGCGGCAGGACGGCGTCGACCCGGTCGGCGCGTGCGTCGGCCTGCGCGGCATCCGCATCCAGAACATCGTGAACGAGCTGCAGGGCGAGAAGATCGACGTCATCCAGTGGTCGCGCGACCTGTCGGTCTACATCTCGCACGCGCTCAGCCCGGCCCAGCCGCTGCGCGTCGACCTGAACGAGGCCGAGCAGGCGGCGGTCATCGTGGTGCCGGACCGGCAGTTGTCGCTGGCCATCGGACGCGAGGGGCAGAACGCCCGCCTCGCGGCCAAGCTGACGAACTGGAAGATAGACATCAAGAGCTCGACCGAGATCGAGATCGAGCGCATGCGCATCCAGATAGAGGGCACGGTCGCCGAGCGCGAGACGGGGGAAACCGAACCGGCAGCAGCGGTCGCCGTTGCTCCGGAGGATGCAGGCACAGAGGTTGTGGTGGAGCAGGCGGCCGCCGTCACGGCGGAAGAGGCCGCCATCATGGCGGAGTTGCAGGCGGAGGCCGAAGCCGCTGCCGCCCGGGAGGCGGAGGAGGCCGAGGAAACCACCGGCGGCCTGAGCGCGGAGGAGTTGCTCGCACTCGAATCGCTCGATCAGATCGACGAGGAGGTCGAAGAGATCATCGTCGAAGAGGTCGAGGAAGACGTGATAGACGACGCCATCTGGAAGGTGCCGGAGCCGATAGGCGGCGGCCCGACCATCAGATTCGCCGAAGACATCCTGGGCGCGCCGCAGGCGCGACGCGGAGGAGGCCGCCGACGCGGCGGCGGACCGCGACGCGGCAACGCCAACCGCGGCCCGCGGCGGCCGGGAGGCGCGGGAGGCCCAGGAGCACCGGGAGGTCCGGCCGGGGGTGGCAACTTCCCGGGCTAGACCCCCGCACGGAGGACTGTATGCGTAACCGCCACATACCGCAGCGTTCCTGCGTTATCTGCGGCGTGAAGACCTCCAAGCGCGAGCTGGTCAGGATAGTGATGACACCGGAGCGTGAGTGCGCCGTGGACGACACGGGCAAACGCTCAGGACGCGGCGCTTACCTCTGCCGCCGGCCCGGATGCTGGGACTCAGCGCTCAAGGGAGGGCGCCTCGCCGCCGCTCTGCGCGGCAGGATCGAGCAGGGCGACCGCGAACGGCTCACGGCGTTCGCCGAGGGCATACGAACGGCTGCGGAGACCGCCGGAAGCACGGCATAGGAGAGCAGATGGTCGAAGAACCACAGAGGTCGGCAACCGCCACTCGTCGAGTCACACTCCGTGCTCTGCCCATAGGCGAGGCGATCGCCGTTGGCGCGCTCGCGGAGCGGATGCGCGTGGAACCCGTGCAGGTCATCAAGCAGTTGATGCGCAACGGGGTGTTCGCGAGCATCAACCAGATCGTCGACTTCGACACCGCAGCAGGCGTGGCCCGCGTCTTCGGGTACGCCGCGCGGAAGGTGGAGGACTCCGCCAGCGCCGCGGGCGGCGCCGTCGCCGAGGAAGAGTCCGCCGACCTCGAAACGCGCCCCGCGGTTGTCACGGTGCTGGGACACGTCGACCACGGGAAGACGACGCTGCTCGACGCCATCCGCCGGACGAACGTCGTGGCCAGGGAGGCGGGCGGCATCACGCAGCACATCGGCGCGTACCAGGTGGTGCACAACGGCACGCCGGTCACCTTCATCGACACACCCGGCCACGAGGCGTTCACCGCGATGCGCGCACGCGGCGCGCAGGTGACGGACATCGCCGTCCTCGTCGTCGCGGCGGACGACGGCGTGATGCCGCAGACCGTCGAGGCGATCGACCACATCAAGGCAGCGGAAGTGCCGATCATCGTGGCCATCAACAAGATGGACTCGCCGAACGCCGACCCCGAGCGCGTACGGCGCCAGCTCTCCGAGCACGAGTTCGTGGTCGAGAAGTGGGGCGGCGACGTGATCGACGTCGAGGTCTCGGCGAAGGCAGGCGACGGCATCTCCGACCTGCTGGAGAGCATCGAGCTCGTCGCCGAGGTCGCGGAGCTGAAGGCGAACCCGAAGCGCCCGGGCGTCGGCGTGGTCGTGGAGGCGGAACTGGACCGCAACCGGGGCGTGCTGGCGCGGATACTCGTGCAGACCGGCACGCTGCGGGTCGGCGACCACATCGTCGTCGGCTCGACGCGCGGGCGCGTGAAGGCGCTCGTTAACGCGGAGGGGAAGCGCACGCACAACGCAGGGCCCTCGACGCCGGTTGAAGTGCTGGGTCTCAGCGAACTCCCCGGCGCGGGCGACCGGTTGGTGGTCGTGCCGGACGAGAAGACCGCGCGGGCGACGGTCGCGGAGCGGCAGCGCCGCGAAGACCTGCACCGGGCGCGCGGCGCGACGCTGGAAGAGATGGGCGCGCGCATATCGTCCGGCCAGACGAAGGAGCTCCGGCTCATCCTCAAGACGGACGTGCAGGGCAGCATCGCGGCGGTCAGGCAGGCGCTGGACCGGCTGAGCACCCCCGAGACGCAGATACGCATCATCCACAGCGGCACGGGCGCGGTCACCGAGAGCGACGTGATGCTCGGTGTGGCGTCGGACGCAATCATCATCGGCTTCAACGTCCGCCCGGACCAGGGCGCGCAACGCCTCGCCGACCAGGACAACGTGCAGATACGGCGCTACGACATCATCTACCGCCTCACCGAGGACGTGGAGAAGGCGCTGCACGGCCTGCTGGAACCGACGATCCAGGACGTGACCGAAGGCACCGCGGAAGTGCGGGCCGTCTTCTCGCTCGGACGCAACCGGAAGAGCGCGGGCTGTTACGTGACGGACGGGAAGCTCATGCGGGGTTCCAGAGGGCGGGTCATCCGCGCCGGAGAGGCGGTGTTCGACGGCCCCATCGCCGGCCTGCGCCGCTTCAAGGACGACGTGCGGGAGGTCGCGACCGGCTACGAGTGCGGCGTCTCCCTGGAAGGCTTCCAGGACTTCCAGGAAGGCGACATCATCGAGTCGCACCGCCAGCAGCGCGCCTGATCCAGGCCTCCGCGCGGACATCGAGCGACCCATGACCCGGAGAACGGAGCGCATCGCAGGAGTGCTGCAGAGCGAGATCGGCAGGCTGACCACCGGTCGGCTGAAGGACCCGCGTCTGGCGCGCCTCGTCACCCTTGCGCACGTGAAAGTGAGCCCCGACCTCTCCCACGCGACCGTGGCCGTCACCGTCGCGGGGACACGGGACGACGAGAAGGAAGCGCTGGACGGCCTGCGGTCGGCGTCCGGCTACATCAAGAGAGAGCTGCACCAGCGTCTGGGCCTGAAACGCACGCCGGAGCTGCACTTCGTGCGGGACACCGCCATCGAAGAGGGCGACCGGGTGCTGGGCCTGCTGGACGACATCAAGGAACAGGGATGAGCGGAACGACAACAAAGGTCGAGGCTGACGGCGCGTTCGTCATCAACAAGCCGAAGGCGATCACCTCGATGGACGTGGTGCGCGCAGTGCGCCGCATCACGCGCGTCAAGCGCGTGGGGCACGCGGGCACGCTCGACCCGATAGCGGAGGGCGTGCTGCCCGTCTGCCTCGGGCAGGCGACGCGGTTCATGGACTACCTCGTGGACAGCGGCAAGACGTACGTCGGCGAGATCACGTTCGGCGCCGCGACGGACACGTACGACGCCGAGGGCGAAACGACGGCGACGGGCGACTATGCGTCGCTCTCCCGCGAGCAGATCGAGGAGCAGTTACAGCGCTTCACCGGCATCGTGCTGCAGCGCCCGCCGATGTACTCCGCCGTGAAGCACGAAGGGCAGCGCCTGTACGACCTCGCTCGCGCAGGGGTGGAGGTGGAGCGCCCGGAGCGCGAGGTGGTCGTCTACGGGCTGACGCTGCGCGAATGGGAGCCGCCGCGCGCGGTGGTGGAGGTCAACTGCGGCAAGGGGTTCTACATGCGGAGCCTCGCGCACGACCTCGGCGAGGCCGTCGGCTGTCCCGCGCACCTGAGCGCGCTGACGCGCACGCGCGTCGGACCGTTCTCGCTGGACGACGCGCTGACGATCGAGCAGTTGGAGGCGGAGGAGGACTGGGAGGGGCTGCTGGAGCCGCCGGACGCCGCGCTCCGGGAGACCCCGGCGCTCCTCGTGCCCTCGGCGGGCGAGCGTCACCTGAGGAACGGGCAGCCGGTCAATCTGCCGGGCTCCGCGCCGTACGCGAAGCACCTCGAACCCCGCAGGGCGTACTCGGAGGACGGGCGGTTCCTCGGCCTCGTGCGGTTCAACCGGGCGGAGAGTTCATGGAAGCCGGAGAAGATCATGGCGAAGCCGGTGCTCTCTCGGTACGCGCCGGAGCCGTAACCCATGCGGTGGGAGTACCGGGCCGTTCCGCTATGGCCCCGGCTGGGGAACGACGCGGACGCGATGAACGACGCAGGAGACGTGACGAGCGTGCTGAACGCGCTCGGCGTGGAGGGCTGGGAGCTTGTTGCGGTCGAGTGGCTGGAGGATGCGGATGCTCCCAACTACAAGACGCTTACGGGGTTCATGAAGCGTCCTGTGGGGTAGAGCGGGGTGGTGGTTCGACAGGCTCACGACGAACCGGGTCCTGCCTTTGAGTGCGCCTACGCAGTCGCCCGATCCCTGCACAGGCCTATACTAGGCGTTGAAAATGACGCGGTGTACGATGGATGCAGGCAGGTCAGGTGGAGCACCTCACGCCTGGAAGGGAGGCCGTCATGCTGGAAAACATCGCGTGGTCATTCTCTCTCCTGAGAGCCACCTATCGAACAAACGAGGCAGCAAGGGTCTACGCCTACCTCCTGAACAACCGGGACTACGACATCTCGCCGGTGAACGCCCGCATCATCTGGCGAAACGAAGACCTCGACGAGATCCACCGCGATTCTGCGACCAGCGAGCGCATCCGCAGCAAGATGTCCGAAGAGGTCTGCCGCTCCGAATTCCTTCTGAGCGACGACCTGCAAGGCCAGGAGTGCTCTGTCGTCCTCGAAGTAGAGGTCGGCGGCAACTGGCTCCCCGCCCACAACGCGACCTTCAGGGTCGAGGACGTCGGGTCCCGTACCATCAACTGAGCCGGGAGCCCCGGGAATGCTGTCCTGAGGGTACCGGGGCAATCCTGCCAATGAGGCTGCAGTGCGAGTCGCCGTCTTCAGCACAAAGTCTTACGACCGTGAGTTCCTGGTTGCGGCCAACGCGCGCCACGGGCACGAACTGTCGTTCCTGGAGGGGCGGCTGACGGCGGAATCGGCAAGCCTTGGCGCGGGAAATCCCGCAGTCTGTGCCTTCGTGAACGATGAGCTGGACGCAGGCGTGCTCGGCGCCCTTGCGGCAGGCGGGACGCGATTGGTAGCGCTGCGGTCCGCCGGCTTCAACAACGTGGACCTGGATGCCGCGGCTGCCCTGGGCATCACGGTGAGCCGCGTCCCGGCCTACTCTCCCTACGCGGTGGCTGAGCACACGATCGGCCTCATCCTCACGCTGGACCGCAGACTGCATCGAGCGCATGCCCGGGTCCGCGAAGGCAACTTTGCCCTGGAAGGGCTCCTGGGATTCGACCTCAACGGCAAGACGGTGGGCGTCATCGGCACGGGGAGGATCGGCGCTCTGGTAGCGAGGGTGCTCGTGAGCTTCGGTTGCGACGTGCTTGCATACGACGTAGCGCCCAACCCTGAATGCACAGAGTGGGGCGTGCGCTACGTCGACCTGGATGAACTACTCGAGTCATCGACGATAGTCACGCTCCATGTTCCACTGACTCCGGAGACGCATCACCTGATCGACGCGCGCGCGTTGGGGCTGATGCAGCGCGGAGTGATGCTCATCAACACGAGCCGGGGAGGTCTTGTGGACACCCGCGCCGTTATCAACGGCCTGAAGACGGGCCACGTCGGCTACGTTGGCCTGGACGTCTACGAGGAGGAGGCGGACCTGTTCTTCCGCGATCTCTCAGGTCAAGTCATCCAGGATGACGTGTTCAGCAGGCTTCTCACCTTCCCCAACGTGCTGATCACCGGCCACCAGGGGTTCTTCACGCGGGAAGCGCTCGAATCCATCGCAGAGGTGACATTGGATAACGTCACCGCTTTCGAGCAGGGGCGACGGTCAGGCCGAGAGTTGACCCCGGAGTTGCTGCGCGGTTAGCAGCGTGCACGCGGACCTTTGCGTAACTGCCTTCAGCGCAGCGTGGTTGTTCCCACCCACCCGCCCGAACGCCCTTCGGCACGCTCAGGGCAGGCTTGGGGGGCACCACCGCCACATCCCACCGCTTGTGCTGCCCGCGCGTGTGGCCTGACGTCCACGCTGGATTCCCGCTTTCGCGGGAATGACGAGTGAAGGGGCAGGAGTGACGAGTGAGGGGCGGGAGTATCTGTGTTCTGGGTCAAGCCGCTTGGGCGGCAGGAGGGCTGTTGTTGAACGCCGTCCCCCTTCGGGCTACGGCGTTCAAC